>Ga0081538_10000018_pt1 | contig 143542 bp, 136 predicted proteins | sample TabmetS5T2R1_FD_71022 | JGI IMG/M metagenome (GOLD analysis project Ga0081538, IMG submission 71022) | Tabebuia heterophylla rhizosphere microbial communities from the University of Puerto Rico - S5T2R1 | ecosystem: Host-associated > Plants > Roots > Rhizosphere ... | reverse complement strand
CCCTGGCTGGCGCGGCGGCCCGGCCCGAAAACGTGGTCGGCATGCACTTCTTCCACCCGCCGCCGCTGATGCGCCTGCTCGAGCTGATCCGGGCCGACCAGACCGGCGAGCGCGCCTTCGAGGTCGCGCGGGCCACCGGTGAGGCGATGGGCAAGGAGGTGATCGTCGCAGCCGACGGGCCGGGGTTCCTTGTCAACCGCTGCGCACGGCCCTTCGGCGGGGAGGCGCTGCGCCTGCTCCAGGAGCGGGTGGCCGGCCACGCCCAGATCGACCGCATCTGCCGCCTCGGCGGGGGCTTTCCCATGGGCCCCTTCGAGCTCATGGACCTGGTGGGAATCGATGTGGGCTTCGAGGTCGCCAAATCTTTCGCGGAGCTTTCCTTCGGTGAGCCGCGCTGGCGACCGAGCCCGCTGCAGGCGCGCTTGGTCGCCGCCGGCCGGCTCGGAAGGAAGACCGGCCGCGGCTGGTACGAGTACGCCGACGACGGGTCCTACCGCGAGCCCGACCCGGCACCACCTTCCGCCGGGCGGGCCGGCGACGGAAGGCTCGTCGCCCTCCTCGGCGACGGCCCGCTCGCCGACTCGCTCCGGGAGCGCGCCCGGGACGCCGGCTTTGAGCTTCGCGAGGGCGCGCCGGCGGAGCTCGTGGTCGACGCCGGCGTGGAGCCGCACGCGTCGCCACCTGGCGGAGCGCCGCTGCTCTCCCTGTGTGCCCGGCAGAGCCTCGCCGCCCGTGGCCTGCCCGGGGCGGTCGGCTTCCATCTGCTCCCGCCCATCGAAGCGGCCACGCTGGTCGAGCTCACGCGCCTGCCGACGACCCCGTCGTTCGCGGCCGAGGCCGCCGAGAGCTTCTTCGCCGCGCTCGGTTTCACCTGCGAGTGGATCGGCGACGCACCGGGCCTCGTGCTCGGCCGGATCGCCGCCCAGCTCGTCAACGAGGCGGCCTTCGCGGTCGGCGAGGGAATTGGCTCACCGGATGACATCGACACCGGCCTCGAGCTCGGCCTCTCCCACCCGCGTGGACCGGTTGCATGGAGCGAGGCGATCGGGCTCCCTCACGTGGTGGCGATCCTCGACGGGCTATGGGAGGAGCGCCGCGAGGAGCGCTACCGGCCGGCGCCGCTGCTCCGCCGCCAGGCCACCCTCGGGCGTAACCTGCGCGAGTGGTGGCGACCGCCGACCTGACCATCCTCGCTCTCGGCCGCGCCGAGGTCAGCGCGAGCGAGTACATCGCGGAGATCCAGCGCACGCTCGCCCGGCAGAATCGGGTCCGCTACCGGATGCATGCGATGGGAACGTCGCTCGAGGGGTCGACCGCGGACATCCTCGCGGTCGTGGCGGAGCTCCACGCCGTGCCGTTCGACCAGGGCGCGCCGCGCGTGTACACCGTCCTCAAGCTGGACGAACGCCGCGACCGCCCCGGCCAGACGCTCGAAGAGAAGGTGCGCGCCGTCGAGGACCGGCTCGGCGGCGAGGACATCTGAGCGGGCGCCGGGCGCTCCGCCGAGCGCCGCGCGCCCCCGGCGCCGGGCGCCGGTCGCCCCGGGGACGGCTCACACGGGCATCGGGGCTTAGGCAAGTGCCAGAAGGTGTTCACGGCACCGGCGTGCGCCACAGCACGCCGGCGCGGGGGCGACGCTTCGTCGCCCCCCGCCGGATACGACCCCTACCGCGTGCGAGCCGGTTCGAGGTTGATCCCGGTCGTGGTGCTCGAGCCCTCGACCGCGTGGTCCCGGCCCACCGCCGGCCGGCCCGGGATCAGGAGCGCGATCAGCGCGCCCACGGCGAGCACCGCGGCGCCCACCCAGACCGCTGGCACCAGCCCGTCCACGAACGCCGCCGGTGAGCCGAAACCGCCGGCGTCAGTGAAGACCGTCGCCAGGACGGCCACGCCGAGGACGCCGCCGATCTCCCGAATCGTGTTCGTGGCACCCGAGGCCTGCCCGGCCTCCTCCTGGCGGACCGCGCCGAGCACCGCGTTCGCCGCCGGGGCAAACGTCAGCGCCATGCCCGTGCCGGCCATCACGAACCCGGGGACGAGTGTCCCATAGGCCACCGTCGCCTCGCTGACGGTCGCCAGCCAGGCGAGCCCGCCCGACTGGAGCGCAAGCCCGGCCGCCATCAGCGGACGGGAGCCGATCCGATCGGACAGGAGTCCCGCCACAGGGGCCACGAAGATCGGCATCGCCGTCCAGGGCAGAGTGCGGAGGCCCGCCTCGAGCGGCGAGTAACCCTGTGCGGCCTGGAAGAACTGGGCCAGCAAGAAGATCGACCCGAACGTGCCGAAGAACATCGCGAGCGAGACTGCGTTGGTGGCCGCGAATGCGCGGTTCTGGAAGAACCGCATCGGCAGCATCGGAGCCGGCGAGCGGAGCTCCCATACGACGAACGCCGCGAGCAGGACGAGCCCCGCGCCGATCGAGGTCAGCACCATCGTGCTGGTCCAGCCGAGCGACTGCGCTCGGACGATGCCCAGCACCACGCCGAGTAGCCCGGCGCTCGCCAGTGCCACGCCCGGAATGTCAAGCGACTTGTTCGGGCCGTGACTCTCCCGGAGCAGCGCGCGAGCGGCAGGCGCCAGCGCGATCCCGATCGGAACATTGAGCCAGAAGATCCACTGCCACGAGAAGCCCTCCACGACGGCGCCGCCCACTACCGGGCCGAGCGCCACGCCGAGACCTGCCACGCCGGACCAAATGCCGAGCGCCAGCCCGCGCCGGTCCGCCGTGAACGCTTCGCTCAGGAGCGTCAGCGACAGTGGCGTGACTATTGCGGCGCCGAGGCCCTGAAGCGCACGCGCAGCGATCAGCGTCTCAGTGCTCGCGGCGAGCGCAGCGGCGGCCGAGGCGACGGTGAACACGATCAGCCCGACCGCGAACATCGACCTTCGGCCCAGTCGGTCGCCGAGCGCCGCGCCCGTGAGGAGGAAGACCGCGTAGCTCAGCGTGTAGGCGTTGACGGTCCACTCGAGCTCCTCCAGCGTGGCTCCGAGGTCCTCGCGGATGCTGACCAGAGCATTGGTCACGACCAGGTTGTCGAGCGTGACCATGAAGAGCGCCACCGAGACGATCGCGAGGGTCCAGATGCTGCGTGTGCGTTCCATCCTGTCTAGCTCCTTGTTATTGGTTGATCTATCACTTGATCGAGAAAAAAGAGAGCCGCTCATTCCTCGTGTGTCACGGGCGAGTACTCGTCCGGGAGGTCGAGGGCGGCCACGACGTTGAGGTACATCCCGACGGTGACAAACTCGACCGCTCGCTCGCGACTGACGCCCGCGATGCGGCTGACGTGGTCGATGACGCCCATGAATCCCTTCCGGATCGGGTCGCGCAGGGCGGACTCGCCGGCAGCGGCGTGGGCCTGCATCTGAACCAGGATCTCGTCGCGATCCTCGAGCAGCTTCGCGTAAGCCCTGCCCATCGCCACGAGCTTGGCCTCTGGGTCGTCGGCCCCTTGGGCGGCCTCGGTGAACGCGTCGCGGATACGCCCGACGACGTGCGCTTGGGTGGCGAGGAACAGCTCATGCTTGTTCGGAAACAGCGCGTAGATGTACGGCTGCGAGATCCCCGCGCGCTTTGCGATTGCGCCGGTGCTCGCGGCGTGGAACCCGTGCGCCGCGAATTCCTTCACGGCGGCCTCGATCACCTGCTCGCGACGCTCGTCCGCGCTGGCGCGAGCGCCCGAGCGGCTTGGGCTTGTCGTGGTTCGAGTGGCCATTGCGAACTAGTTTATTGATAGACCAATCACATGTCAAGCCCAGATCCTCCATGTCAAGCGCCGACCCGAGTTCTGTGACCGGACCGGCGGTGCGGAGCGCTAGCCACGCTCCGCCGGCGCGGCCGGTTCGACGTCGAGTCGGGGCAGGGCGCGGTCGAGCCAGCGCGGTATCCACCACGTGCGGCGTCCCAGGAGCTGCATGACGGCGGGGACGAGCAGCATCCTGACGATGGTGGCGTCGACCAGGATGGCCGTGGCCATGCCTACGCCCATCAGCTTGAGGAAGACCTCGTCGCTGAAGACAAAGGCGAGGAAGACTACGACCATGATCGCCGCGGCGGCGGTGATCACGCGTGCCGTCCTGGCGACCCCCTCGACAACGGCCCGGCTCGCCCTGCCGTGCTCGAGGTAGTGCTCGCGCACCCGGGAGAGCAGGAACACCTCGTAGTCCATCGAGAGGCCGAAGAGGATCGCGAACATGATCACCGGGATCGCCGAGGGGACCGGCGTGTCGGTGTCGATTCCGAGCAGCCCGCCGGCCCAACCGCCTTTGGCGAAGAGGGCGAGCACGCCGTACGCGGCGCCCACGGAGAGGAGGTTGAGGGCGCCGGCCTTGACCGCGATCGCCGGTGAGCGGAACACGGCCAGGATGAGAAGGAGCGAGAGACCGAGCACGCCGGCGATGAACAGCGGCAGCCGCGAGGAGACGAGCTCACTCTCGTCGATGAAGGCGGCCGTCTGGCCGCCGACGTGGACGGTCAGTCCGCTGTTCGCGGTCGCCTGCGGGAGGACGTCGTCGCGCAGGTGATGCACGAGGTCGCCCGTGGCGCTGTCCTGTGGTGCGGTCGTTGGGACGACGGTGACCATGGCGGCGTCGCCGCCCCGATTGAGCCTGGGCTCGCTGACAGAGGCGACGCCGTTCTCACCGCGCACGCGGTCGGCGAGGCCGTCCAATTCGGCCGCCGCCGGCGGCCCCGACACATCGACGGCGAGGAAGAGGGGCCCGTTCGCGCCGGGACCGAAGCCCTCTCTGATCAGGTCGTACGCCTGGCGCGTGGTCGTGTCTGAGGGGTTGTTGCCGGCGTCCGGGAAGCCGAGCCGCAGGCCCAGCGCGGGGGCGGCGAGCAGGAGGAGGATCGCGGTGCCCGCGATCGCGGCAGTCCAGGGGCGGCGCTGCACGCCGCGGCTCCAGCGGGCGGCGGGCGCCCCGTCACCGCCCTGGCGCGCGGCACGACCGAAGCCCGGGATGTGCAGCCTGTTCACCTTCGGGCCAATGAGGGCGAGGAGCGCGGGCAGAAGCGTGACCGAGGCGGCCATCACCACCAGCACAGCCAGGCCGGCCGACACGGCGACCCCGCGGAGCGAGGGGATGCCGACCAGGAACAGGCCGAGGATCGAGATCACGACCGTGGTACCGGCGACGAGCACGCTGCGCCCGGCCGTCTCGATCGCCTCGACCGTCGCCGTCCGCCCGTCAGCGCCGGCCGCGAGCACGGTCCGGAAGCGGTTTAGGATCAGAAGGGCGTAGTCGATCCCGACGCCGATCCCGAGCAGGCCGGCCACAGCGGGCGCCCAGTCGGGCACGTCAAGCACCGCGGCGACGACGCCGATGAGCGACGCCGAGATGCCGAGCCCGAAGAGTGCCGTGAGCAGCGGCAGCCCGGCGGCGACAACGGAACCGAAAGCCACGAGCAGGATCAGCGCGGCGGCGAGGAGCGCTATCGCTTCAGGGGGCGCGCCCTCCTCGTCCACGCCGCCGAGCTCGACGCGGAGGCCGCGTTCATCGGCCTGCTCGGCCATCGCGACCAGGTCGGTGCTGGTCTCGTCGGGGACGTCCCAGGAGGGGCGGTCGAGCTGCAGCCGAGCCACGGCGATGGTCCCGTCGCGCGAGACCTGGGGCGCGTCGGCCGCACCCACGCCCCCCAGCCGTTCGGCCCGCTCGAGGAAGCCGGCCATCTTCCCCGCCACGGCCGGATCGCGCACTCCGTCTCGGGCCTGCCAGACAACATCGATCGTGTCGCCCGAGCTGCCTTGGAAGCGCTCGGCAAGCAGCGCGGCGGCCTCCTTGGACTCCGAGCCCGGAGTCGAATAGTCCTCGTTGAAATCGCCAGCGAGGCTCGGGGAGAAGGCGAGGACGGCCACCAACACGGCCACCCACGTCAGCACCATCCGGCCGCGCCGGCGCACGGCGAGATCGGCAAGTCGGGCCAGGAAGCGGCCGCCGGTGGGTCGCCGCCTCGTGTCAGTGCTCATTTCTCTCCTCCTCGCCTGCGTCTTGGCCGTCGCCAAGCCGCTCCTTGATCACGGCCAGGTCGCGTCCGGTCTGCTCGGCCAGCGCCCGGTACTCCTCGTCGCGGGTGACGGTCATGCGCGTCCGCCACGTGGCCAGCAGCTGCCAGACCACGACCACGGCCACGCTCCCGACCAACGCCACGCCGGCGATTGCGATCGCCGCCTCCGGCCAGCTTGTTGATGCCGCTGTAAGTAGTTCGAAGTTCATGCGGCAATGCTGGGCCGAAGGGGCGCGTTCATCATCGGCCGTGAGGCCGCACTTTCCTTCGGCGCCGGGAGGTACAGGCGGGCGCCCGCTACGCCTGCCGGCCTACGCCCGGAGGCCGATGACGCCCGGCGCGGCGTGGCGTACCGTCCAGCTGTGATGCTCGACACGTGGCAAGCTCGTTTGCGGAAACTGCCACCGCGGGCCGTGGACGCTGGGCTTGCCTTGGCGGTGGCCGTAGCGCTGGTGCTGACGATCAGCATCGCGGAGGAGCCCGACGCCACACGTTCGCCCGATGTGCTCGCCTACCTGCTGGGGGTGGGCGTAGGCGGACTGCTCCTCCTGCGGCGGCGCTGGCCGCTCGGCGTCCTGATCGGTTCGGTCGGGCTGCTCTCGATCTACTACGGGCTCGACTTCCCCGCTTTCTCGTCCTCTGTAGCGCTCGCCGTCCCGGCGTACTCGGCGGCGGTGGCCGGGCGGGCGGGGCGGGCGGCGCTGCTGCTGGGAGCGTTCGTGGTGGTGGGCGGCACGGTCGCGCGCCTCGACGAGGGCGAGTCGTTCACCGAGGTGCTGCGCGACAGCCTCATCATCGACGCGGCTCTGCTCGCGGCGGTGCTGCTGCTCGGGGAGGCCGTCCGCAATCGCCGGGCCTGGGCCGAGGAGGTACACGCGCGACTGGCGCGTGCCGAGGAGGATCGCGAGCGCGAGGCGGAGCGCCGGGTACAGCAGGAGCGGCTACGCATCGCCCGCGAGATGCACGACGTGCTGGCGCACACCCTCGCCGCGATCACCGTCCAGGCGGGCGTGGGCGCCGACGTGATCGACGAGGAGCCCGAGCGGGCTCGCGCCACCCTCCAGGAAATCCGGAGGCAGACGCGTGCTGCGATCGCTGAGCTCAGGGCCGCCCTAGGCGTGCTGCGCGAGGGCGGTACCGAGGCCCCGCTCGCACCCGTACCGGGGCTCGCCGAGCTCGACGGTCTCGTTGAAACGGCGGCCGGGGCGGGTCTACAGGTGGATGTCTCGGTCGCCGGAGCTGCTCGCCCGCTTCCCGGGGCGGTCGATCTGGCTGCCTACCGGATCGTGCAGGAGTCGCTCACAAACGCAGTTCGTCACGCCCGCGCGTCCCACGCGACCGTGAGCCTTCGCTACGACCCGCAGGCAGTCGTGCTCGAGGTCCGGGACGATGGCAGCGGCGACGCAAACGGCGCGAGTGCCGACCCCGATGGGCACGGCCTCGTAGGCATGCGCGAGCGTGCCCTTGCGGTCGGCGGCGCGCTCGAGGCCGGCGCAAGCCCGGCCGGCGGCTTTCGCGTGCACGCCACCCTTCCAACGGGAGAGGGCCGCGCATGAGCATCCGTGTCCTGTTGGCGGACGACCAGACGCTGGTCCGCTCGGGCTTCCGCGAGCTGCTGGAGCGAACCGACGACATCGAGGTGATCGGCGAAGTGGCCGATGGCGCGGCTGCGATCGAGCGCGTCAGGGCCGAGCGGCCGGACGTCGTCTTGATGGACATCCGCATGCCCGTCATGGATGGCCTCGAGGCCACCCGCGCGATCGCCGGCGACCCTCCGCTCTCCGAGGTCCGCGTGATCATGCTCACCACCTTCGACCTCGACGAATACGTGTTCGAGGCGCTACACGCGGGCGCGAGCGGTTTCCTGCTGAAGGACGTCGAGCCGGACGACCTGCGCAACGCAGTGCGCGTCGTCGCGGGCGGCGACGCCCTGCTCTCGCCGAGCGTGACCCGGCAGCTGATCTCCGAGTTCGTCTCCCAACCCGGCCACGACCGCCACGCGCCCAGCGAGCTCGAGGAGCTGACGGAGCGCGAGCGTGAAGTACTGGGCCTGATCGCGGCCGGCCTTACCAACGCGGAGATCGCGGAGCGACTCATCATCTCGCCGGCCACCGCAAAGACCCACGTCAGCCGGATCCTGCTCAAGCTCGACGCTCGCGACCGCGCCCAGCTCGTGGTGATCGCATACGAGAGCGGCCTGGTCCGGGCGCGCGCCTGAGGCTCAATCCTTCGCGAGCAGCCCCCGAAGCACGAAGTGCAGGATCCCGTCGTGGCGGTAGTACAGCCACTCGTTGGGGGTGTCGATGCGCACGCGCGCCTCGAACTTGACCGGCTCGCCCCCGTCATCCGGCCTCGCCGTTACCTCGAGCGTGCGCGCGCCGTCCTCGAGCGGCGCCAGGTCGAACCGCTCCTGGCCGCTGAGGCCGAGCGATTCGGCAGATTCGCCGTCCGGGAACTGGAGCGGCAGCACGCCCATCCCGACCAGGTTCGAGCGGTGGATGCGCTCGTAGGACTCCGCAATCACGAAGCGGATACCGAGCAGGCGTGGCCCCTTGGCGGCCCAGTCGCGCGAGGAACCCGAGCCGTACTCCTTGCCGGCGAGCACGCACAGTGGCACGTCCTCCTCGGCATACGCGACCGCCGCGTCGTAGATCGTCTCCTGCTCGCCGTCGCGCAGCGTCCAGCCGCCCTCCGTCCCCGGCGCCAGCAGGTTGCGCAAGCGGATGTTCGCGAACGTCCCGCGGATCATCACCTCGTGGTTGCCGCGCCGTGAGCCGTAAGAGTTGAAGTCGCGCTGTTCGACGCCGCGCTCGATCAGGTAGGCCCCGGCGGGCGAGTCCTTCTTGATCGCGCCCGCCGGCGAGATGTGGTCGGTCGTGACGCTGTCGCCGAGCACGGCGATCACGCGGGCGCCCTCGATCCTGTCGAAGCCCTCCGGGGCCTCGGCGGGCATGCCCTCGAAGTACGGCGGTCGCTTCACGTAGGTCGAGGCGTCGTCCCAGTGGTAGCGGTCCCCCTCCGGGATCTCGAGCCCGTTCCAGTTCTCGTCGCCCTCGAACACCTCGCCGTAGCTCGAGCGGAACATGTCCGATTCGATCGCGGCCTCTATGGCGTCGTTGACCTCACGCTGGCTGGGCCAGATGTCGCGCAGGTAGGTGTCGCCCTGGAGCGGCTCGCCGGTGATGTCTACGTCCATGCGGCCGGCGAGCGCGTAGGCAACGCACAGGGGCGGCGAGGCGAGGTAGTTCATCTTGACCTCGGGATGGATCCGGCCCTCGAAGTTGCGGTTGCCGGAGAGCACGCTCGCCACCACCAGATCGCGGTCCTGGATCTCTTTCGAGATCTCCTCGGGCAGCGGCCCGGAGTTGCCGATGCAGGTCGTGCAGCCGTAGCCGACGAGGTCGAAGCCGAGCTGCGAGAGCGGCTCGAGCAGGCCGGCTCGCTCGAGGTACTCCGTGACAACCTTCGACCCGGGCGCCAGCGAGGTCTTGACCCACGGCCGGCGCTCGAGGCCCGCCTCGACGGCCTTCTTGGCGAGCAGCCCCGCGCCCAGCATCACCGAAGGGTTCGAGGTATTGGTACAGCTCGTGATCGCGGCGATCACTACCGCTCCGTGGTCGAAGCCCTCGTCGCGGTCGACCGCGACCGCGGTCCCCTCCGGGGCGTGGACGTGGACCTCCTTCGGCACCTTGCCGTCGCCGTCGGCCGCCGGCGGGTCGCTCGCCGGGAACGACTCGGCGGAAGCCTCGTCCCAGCCATTCAGCGACTCGTCGCCGACGTAATCCTTCAGCTCCTGGATGAAGTCGCCGGCGGCCCCGGAGAGCGGCACGCGGTCCTGGGGCCGCTTGGGCCCGGCGAGCGACGGCTCGACGTCACCGAGGTCGAGCTCGAGCGTGTCGGAATAGGAGGCCTCCTCTGAACCCTCGTCGTGGAACAGCCCTTGCTCACGGCAATAGGCCTCGACCAGCTCGACGCGCTCGGCCGGGCGGCCCGAGAACTCGAGGTAGCGAAGCGTCTCCTGGTCGACCGGGAAGATCGCGCAGGTGGCCCCCATCTCCGGCGACATGTTTCCGATCGTCGCGCGGTCCGCGAGCGGCAGCCGGGACAGGCCCGGCCCGTGGAACTCGACGAACTTCCCCACCACCCCACGCTCGCGCAGCATCTGCGTGACCGTCAGGACGAGGTCGGTGGCGGTCGAGCCCTCGGGCAGCTCGCCCGACAGCTTGAAGCCGACCACCTGCGGGATCAGCATCGACACCGCCTGGCCGAGCATCGCGGCCTCGGCCTCGATCCCGCCCACCCCCCAGCCGAGCACCCCGAGCCCGTTGACCATCGTGGTGTGCGAATCGGTGCCCACCAGTGTGTCCGGGAACGCCTGGCCGTCGCGCGACTCGACCACGCGCGCGAGGTACTCGAGGTTCACCTGGTGGCAGATGCCCGTGTTCGGCGGCACGACGGAGAAGTTGTCGAATGCGGTCTGGCCCCAGCGCAGGAAGGCATAGCGCTCCCGGTTGCGCTCGAACTCGAACTCGGCGTTGCGCTGGAAGGCGAGCCGCTCGGCGAACACGTCGACCTGGATCGAGTGGTCGATCACGAGCTCGACCGGCACCAGCGGGTTGATCCGCTTGGGGTCGCCGCCGAGCTCGTCCATCGCGTCCCGCATCGCCGCGAGATCCACGATCGCCGGCACGCCGGTGAAGTCCTGCATCAAGACGCGCGCGGGCGTGTAGGCGATCTCCGTCGAGGGCTCCGCCTTCGGGTCCCAGCCCGCCACCGCCTTGACACCCTCGTCCTCGCCCTGTCTGAGCAGGTTCTCGAGCAGGATCTTGAGCGAATAAGGAAGCCGTGCGACGTCGTACTCGTCCTGCAGGGCGTCGAGACGGAAGACCTCGTACGACTCCCCGCCCGATTCGAGCGTGGAGCGGGCGCCGAAGGTGTCTTCGTGGCTCACACCGGAAAGTTACCCAGTCCAACCCGGCCCAAGGCCCGCCGTCCGGTCGGGTAGCTTGCGCCACGAGTGACGGACGTGGCGGCAGTCGAGATCGACGGACTCAGCAAGCGCTTCGGCGCCGTGCAGGCCGTGTCCGACATGTCCTTCGAGGTGAACGCCGGCCGCGTGACCGGGTTTCTCGGCCCGAACGGCGCGGGCAAATCGACCACGCTGCGCTGCCTGCTGGGGTTGATTCACGCCGATAGGGGCAGCGGCACATTCGGCGGCAAGCGCTACGAGGAGCTCGAGCACCCGAGCGGCCACGTCGGGGCGGTGCTCGAGAATGCGAGCTTCCATCCCGGCCGCAGCGGGCGCAACCACCTGCGCGTGCTCGCCACCGCCGGCCGCCATTCTCCCGATCGCGTGCCCGAGCTGCTCGAGCAGGTCGGCCTGACCGCCGCGGCGGACCGGCGCGTGAAGGGCTACTCGATGGGCATGCGCCAGCGCCTCGCGATCGCGGCGGCGCTGCTCGGCGACCCGAAGGTGCTCATACTCGACGAGCCGACGAACGGCCTGGACCCGCCCGGCATCCGCTGGGTGCGGGACCTGCTCAGGGCGGAGGCGGCCCGCGGGCGGGCCGTGCTGGTCTCGAGCCACCTGCTCTCTGAGGTCGAGCAGTCGGTCGACGAGGTCGTCGTCATCGCCAAGGGCGTGATGCGAGCGAGCGGGCCGATCGAGCGCGTGCTCGGCGGAGGCGGCGAGCCGATCGCGCGCGTGCGCTCCGCCGACAGCGAGCGCCTCGCCGGACTCCTGCGCGAGCGCGGCATCGCCGTCGACGGCCAGACGGGCGATCTCCTGCTAGTTCACGGCGTGTCGCCCGAGGCGGTCGGCGAGGTCGCGGCCGAGCATCGCGTGGTGCTGCGGGAGCTCGGCGTTCAGACGCGTTCACTCGAGGAGGCCTTCTTCGAGCTCACGGAGCACGGCGTTTGACCGCGCTGCTTCAGGCCGAGCTGATCAAGCTGCGGACGACGCGCACGTTCCTGGCGCTTACTGCGGCCGCTGTCGGGACGTCGCTTCTCATCACCGTGCTGGTGAGCACGCTAAGTGAGCCGGACGCGGACTCGGTGCTCACCGACGTGTTCACCTCCGACACGAGCAGCCTGTTCATCACGATCCTGGCGGTGGTGGGCATAACCGGCGAGTGGCGCCATCACACGATCACGAGCTCATTGCTGGCGGCCCCCGACCGGCTTCGCTTCCTCGCCGCCAAGACGATCGCGTTCGCCACAGCGGGGGTCGTGCTCTCCCTGTTGATCTCGATCACCGTGTTGGTGGTCGGGCTCGCGATCCTGAACGTGCGCGACCTGCCGGTCCCGGAGGCCGGGGACCTGCTCGAGCGGTTCGCGCGCAATGCGTTCGTCGCGGGGCTGCTCGGCGCGTTCGGCGTGGGCATCGGCGCGCTCGTTCGCAACCAGGTCGTGGCGGTCGTCGGTCTGCTCGTGCTCGGCTTTGCCGTCGATCCCGCCGTGGCCGCGCTCGTCCCGGAGGTAGGCCGCTTTAGCCCGTTCAGCGCCCTACCGGTCGCCATCACCGACATCCGCCCGGAGGACGCTGGGCTGCCCGATGACCTCGACTTGCTCTCTCCCGGGATCGCCCTGCTCGCCATGTTGGCCTGGATCGGCGCCGCCTTCGCCGCCGGAGCCGCCCTGCTGATCCGGCGCGACCTCGACTAGGCGCCGCCGACCGTGCACGACCTCGCCTGCGTGGTCCACCTCCACTCGACGTACTCGGACGGGACCGGCACCGTGCGCCAGATCGCCCGCGCGGGCCGCCGTGCCGGGGTGGACGTGGTGCTGCTCACCGACCACGACACGCTCGAGGCCAAGCGGCGCGGCGAGGAGGGCTGGTATGGCGACGTGCTGCTGCTGGTGGGTGAGGAGGTCTCGCCGCGGCGCCAGAACCACTACCTCGCCTTCGGGATCGACGAGCCGATCGACCACCGCGGGCTGGACGCGGACGGCATCTGCCGGGCTGTGGCGGAGGCCGGCGGCGTGGGCTTCGCCGCGCACCCCTGGTCGCAGGGCTCGCGGCGCTTCAGGCGCGTCGGCGACGGGATGCCCTTCGACGGGCTCGACAGCGAGGCGCTCCACGGCGTCGAACTGTGGAGCTTCGTGACCGATACGGCCGAGGCGGCGGACAGCATCGCTCAGGTCCTGCTCTTCATCGCTGCGCCGCTGCGGGCTCTCGAGCGCCCGCCGGAGCGCAACGTCGAGGCCTGGGACGAGCTCTGCCGCCGCCGCCGTGTGGTCGCCCTCGGGGGGCTCGATGCGCACCAGGTCGGCAAGCGCATCGGGCCGGTCGTCCCGCTGCGCCTCATGGCCTACCGGCGCTCGTTCCGCTTCATCCGGACGCACGTGCTGTGCGAGGAGACGCTCTCCCGCGATCTCGAGCACGACCGCGAGCAGGTTTACGGAGCACTCCGGGCCGGGCGCTGCTACATCGCGGTCGACGCGATCGCGCCCGCGCGCGGCTTCCGCTTCGAGGCCGACGACCTTGCGATGGGCGCCGAGGCGCGGGCCGGCCGGCGGACACTGCGGGTGCGCACGCCGCTACCGGCGCGCCTGCGGCTGTTTCGGAACGGTGAGGAGATCGCCGGCGCCGAGGGGACGCTGCTCGACCGCGAGGTCGAGGACCCGGGCGTCTACAGGGTCGAAGCGCTCCGCCGGGCAAAGGGACGCGAGCGCACCTGGATCCTCTCGAACCCGGTGTACCTGCGCTGAGGCCCGCCGCTACGGCTCGGGCGTCACCGGGACGGTGAGGCAAACGCGCTTGATCAGCTTCACGTTCTGTTCGCCGCCGGACTTGCGCACGCTCACGAGCGAGCGGCAGATCGTGCCCTCGGGCGCAGGATGCGCGAGCAGGCACAGGGCTCGCCGCGAGTGACCGTTCCGCGTCTGCTTGTCGGCTGGGAAGCACACCGCACCCAGGACCGGCTCGGGACCGGCCGCGGCGCGGGCGGCCTGTTCGGCCCGATCGAGGGGCCCCGCCATGGCCGAGGGGGCCGCGAGCACCGCTCCGATGGCGAGTGAGGCGAGGCCGGCGGCCGTCAGGCGCCGTATGGCGGAGGCGGACATCGAGGGCTCCCTGGTCGAGATCGTCTCCATCCAACCGTGAGCTCTGGCCTCACGGTGTGAGATCGGTCTCAGAGCAGCCAGTCGACCGGGCGTTCAGGCCGGTAGGAACAGAAGGTCCCGGTGCTGACGGAGTTGCGCAGGTGGGCGCCGAGGGCGGGGTGGGCGGCCTCCACCTTCGAGAGGACGCTGCGGATGCGCCATGTCACCGCCGAGCGGGCCCGTTCGGCGGGGTCGCCCGCCTTGCGGGCCCGGCCGCCGAGCCCGAACGCCGAGGCGAGCGCGGCGGTCACGGCGTCGAGCTCGGCGCGGGCGCGCTCCACCCGGACGGGGTCGTTCGCGGCCTCCGCCAGCTCGAGGTCCTCGCGCAGGTCCTCGATGCGGCGCCGGAACTCGGTGCGGGCGCGCTCGTCGAGCAGCTCGCCGGCATGGCCCTGCGTTCCGAGGCCGTCCTCGGCCGCCGGCGTCCGCGCCGCAGGTGCCGGCGCGCCGGCGGCGAGCTCGAGGCAGTGGACCTCCTCGCCGGGCGCCTCCAGCAGGCGGACCAGGTCGTGGAGCCCCTTCAGGTCCGGGAGGTGAGCGTCCGCCCCGTCGTACGAGAGCCGCCAGAGCTCGCCCTCGCGCCGGAACACGCGCTCCGGGGCCGGCGCCTCGGGCGCGGGAGCCGCGGCGGCCGGAGCCTCCGGAGCGCACAGCTCCCCGACCACCGCCGGTCCCAAGTCCTCGAGCAGGGGTGGGGTCACGGAGGCCGCCCGCCTCTCGTCCGCCAGCTCGCCGCCCAGTTTCGCGAGCGCGTCCGCCTCGAGCGGCGCGGGCCGGCGGGCGCGCGGGTCCGCCTCCGCGCCCGCGAGCACGCGCGCCGCGAGCTCCCGGCGTCCGCGCCCGGCCAGCAGCGGCGCGCTCGTGCGGAGCACGTCCCAGCGCTGCGGGCGGTCACCGGTGGAGGTGAAGTGCTCGTACGCGCGCACCAGCAGCCCGGCCGCCTCGGGGTCGCGCCCCGACTCGATCGCGAGCGCCGCGAGCTGACGCATGCTGCTGCCGATCACCAGGTAGGAGTCGTTCTCGCGCGCCAGCCGCAGGCTCTCGGTGAAGCAGGCCGTGGCACGCGGATCCCCGCCCGACTTCAGCACGGTGCCGAGCGTGTAGAGCACCCAGGCCAGCATGTAGGGGCTCTCCATGCGCCCGGCCTCGCGGCGAGCGGCCTCGCCGACGCGGACGGCCTCGTCGTAGCGGCCGGCCGCTGCGAGCGCCTGCGAGCGCAGCACCGACATCTCGAGCGCGACGGCGGGCATGGCCGCCGCCCAGGCCGCCTGGACCGCGTCGTCGAGCCGCTCGAGGCCGTCCTGCACGTCGCCCAGGAAGCCGTAGGTCACGAGCGCCACCGCCCGCCGCGCCAGCGCGGCCGGGGGTGCGTCGTCGCGCTCGGCCGCGATCGCGCTGCGCGCATGCTCGGCGGCGAGCGACGCCTGGCCCGAGGTGAACTCGGCGACGGCCGCCGCGCCCAGGGCGTCCTGCCCGAGGGCGTCGTGGACGTCGGGCCAGCGCTCAAGCGCCTGCCGGCACAGCGACGCGATCTCGGCGGCGTGGAGGGAGTGGCACAGCGGCCACAGGGAGGCGACGAGCGTGAAAGCGCGCTCGTGTGACTTGTCGTGCCGGATCGACCAGAGCACCGCCGCGCGCACCTCGTCGAATGCCCTGATCCCGGCGCGCAGGAGCTCACTCGACCAGAACGCCTCGGCGTCACGGCGCATGCTGTCCGCGCGCGCGGCGAAATGGTCGACGTGGAGGCTGCGCACGCGCGCCTCGTCGCCACGCTCGGCGAGCCGCTCGAGAGCGTAGTGGCGGATCGACTCGAGCATGCCGTAGCGCATGACGCCGTCCTCCTCCGAGGCCACGAGCAGGGAGCGTCGCACGAGGCTGTCGAGCAGGTCGAGCATCTCCGCGCGCTCAACGCCCTCGCCGGCGCAGACCTCGCCCGCCGCGTCGAGGTCGAAGCGCCCGGCGAACACGCCCATGCGGTCCAGAGCGAGCCGTTCGGGCTCCGTCAGCAGCCGGTACGACCAGTCGATCGTGGCGCGCAGCGTCCGGTGACGCTCGCCCTCCCGCGAGCGCGGGCGGGTCAGCAGCGCGAAGCGCTCGTCGAGGTGCCCAGCGATCTCGGCGGGCGAGCGGGAGCGCGAGCGCGCGGCGGCCAGCTCGATCGCCAGCGGCAGGCCGTCGAGTCGCCGGCAGATGCGCGCCACGGCCTCGGCGTTCTCGGGGCCGAGCTCGAAATCCCAGCGCACGGCACGGGCGCGGTCGACGAACAGCGCGACGGCCTCGGAGCGCTCGAGCGCCTCGGGGTCGTCCTCGCCCGGCAGCCCCAACGGGCCAAGCTGGAGCACGCGCTCGCCGTCCACGCCGAGTGGCTCGCGGCTCGTGGCGAGCAGGCAAGCGTCGGGACAGTCGGTGAGGATGCGGTCGACGAGCTCGACAGCTCCCGCCAGCACGTGCTCGCAGTTGTCGAGCACCAGCAGCCGCGGGCGCTCGTTCAGCGCCTCGACCACCGCCTCGGCGCCGCCGTCACGTCCAAGCGCGTCGGCGACCGCGTTCGCCACGGCCGCATCGTCATCGAGCGCGGTGAGCACGCACCAGCGCACGTCATCCGCGTGCGGCGCGCCCGGCCCGGAGGTGGCTTCGCCGGCCAGCCGGGTCTTCCCCGCACCGCCCAGCCCGGTGATGGTGACCAGCGGCTCGCGTACCAGCAGCTCGCGTAGGTGAGCGAGCTCGCGCTCACGCCCGAAGAACGTGGTCCTGGCTGCCGGGGCCGCGGCGCGCGGGGACGTCACAGCCTGATCCTAGGGGCCTCACGATGTGAGGCGGGTCGTCACGCCCGCATTCGAAATGACCTCGAAGGAGGAGACGGAGTGACGACGACGCGCGCCGGTGCGACCAAGCAGACCGAGGCCCTGGCCCAGCTGGCGGGCTTCCCCCTTCTCGAAGCGCTGTACGGGCGGCGCGCCCGGCGCGTGGCGCTGGGCGCCCAGATCCCGGACGGCCCGCTCGCCTACGAGTCGCCGCATGACCCGCTGCCGCTCTCGGAGCTCGAGCGCATGGTCGTCCTCACCTCTATGGCCGGCACCACGGGCTGGCACTACTCGATCACGCGCAACGCCCACTATGCGCCGCACATGGCCAACTACGCGGCCGGCGCGGCCGGGCGCACGTTCCCGTCGGCGGCGGGCTTTCACACGTCCGAGCTCTTCTTCACCGACGACTCGGGGACGTACCTCTTCCCCACCCGCGACGCCGGCGCGCTGGTCGACCCGGCGGACGAGGAGATCACCCCGGAGCTGATGGTGGAGCGCCACGCCGAGCGGCTCGTGAAGCTCTCGGACGAGCGCATCCACCTGCCCCGCGAGGAGCCCTACCTCGAGGGCCACAACACCTGGTGCGTCAACGTGCCCGGCTCGCTGCTCGCGATCCCCGTCGGCGACCTCGCCCAGCACACGCTCGCCGGCCTCTGCTTCCTCGTCCAGAACGGCTACTGCATCACGGACGACGTGAACGGGCGACCGATCCCGGGGATGGAGCGCTACCGCGGCCTCGTCGACGTGGACGACCCCTTCCCGCTCACGTTCTTCGACCAGTACATGCTGGCGGAGATCACGGCCGAGCTCGCCTGCTCGTGCTTCGCCGGGGTCCTGACGCTGCAGGCGCTGGGCCTCGGCGGCTGGATGTTCGACGGCGTCGACCGCTTCTCGATGCTGGGCGCCTCGGGCAACCCCGACGTGCCGGGACTCGGCTTCCGCTACGACGAGGACGAGCGCTGGTCGGTGCCCAACCCGACCGGCCGCGACGGTGTGTTCGAGGCGTTCTGCCCGCCCCATTACGACGACATGCGAGCGGCGGTGGAGGCGCTCTGCGAGCGCAAGTTCGGCGCCGGCGGGGTGCACAACAAGGACACCAAGGGCGCGTGGAGCGAATCGGCCCTGATCCGCTCGAGCGCACAGGTACACGACGAGCGCTTCCGCGAGTGCGTCGCGGAGCAGGCCCAGTACCTGTACGACACGTTCGGGAAGTTCCCGGCGACGATCCCCTCGGTGATGATCCTCAACTACGTCCAGGCCCACCACCTCGACCTCGACTTCTACGACCAGAAGTTCCGCCCCGGTGCCTACCTGGGGAGCCACGCGGAGCACATGGACGTGTGGCACTGATAACCGGGCTTGGTCTCCGCCGGCCGGGTCAGGGCTGGGGAAGGAGGGGTGGACCGCGGCCACTGCAGCCCCGGAGTGTTCTCGCCGTCAGCGCCGGGGTTCTCTTGGTGGGGCGTCACGAGTTTCGGTGGCATAACGAACGAAACTCGTCACGCACCCGTCGGGACCTCGGTTTGGACTCGCGATCGCCGCAGGCGGCCCCGATGCTCAAGCATCACGCGGCGCCACCACTGCCCCGCGCGACGCTCCAGCGCTCGCAGCGACCACGAAGAGAATCGCCACGATCTCGCGGGCGACGAGGTCCTCGCCGAGCAACACGAAGCCGGCCAGCGCCGCGACGCCCGGCTCGAGTGACATGAGCACGCCGAAGACGCCGGTTGGCATGCGCCGGAGCGCCTCCATCTCGAGCGCGTAGGGGATTGCCGAGGACAGGACCGCGACGCCGGCGGCCACGGCCAGGATCCACGGGACGAGCAGGTCGCCGCCGGCGTCGGCGACGCCGACCGGCACGAGCACGGCCGTTCCCACCACCATCGCGAGCGCCAGGCCGTCGGCCCCCTCGAACTCGCGGCCGACGCGGGCGCTCAGCAAGATGTACGCCGCCCAGAACGCGCCCGCGAGCAGCGCGAAGGCTATGCCGAGCGCATCGAGGTCGCCGCCGCCGAAGTCCGACAGCAGCAGGATCCCGGCCGCCGCGAGCGCGACCCAGAGCAGGTCGAGTGGCTTGCGCGAACCGGCCACCGCCACGCCGAGCGGGCCGACGAACTCGAACGTCACCGCCGCGCCCAGCGGGATGCGGTCGAGCGCGGAGTAGAAGGCGAGGTTCATACAGGCGAGCACGAGCCCGAACGCGACGACGAGGCGAATGGCGCGGCGGCCGTGCCCGCGCAGCGAGGGCCGCCAGATCGCCACGAGCACGATCGCCGCGAAGAAAACGCGCAGGAAGACCGTGCCGCCGGCGCCGATCTCGTCGAAGAGACCCTTGGCGAGCGCGGCGCCGAACTGCACCGAGGCGATCCCCAGCAGGACGAGAACGGTGGGCGGCACCCCGGGATAATGCCCCTCATGGCCGTAACCGCAGCCGCACCCGCCTTGGCGCGTGAGCGCTCCTACGAGGAAGTCGAAGCGATCTGCTCGGACCTCGACGCCCCCTTTGCGCTCGTCGACCTCGACGCCATGTGGTCGAACGCGCGCGAGATGCTCGGGCGCGCGCAGGGCACTCCGATCAGGGTCGCGAGCAAGTCGGTGCGCTGCCGGGCGCTGCTCGCGTCGATCCTCGAGCGGGACGGGCGCGAGCACCCGGCTCGGCCGGGTGCGCAGCGAGGATCTCCTGGCTTTCGCGGTCTCATGACGTTCACGCTGCCCGAGTCGCTCTGGCTCCACGGGCACGGCTTCGACGACCTCCTGCTCGCGTATCCGACCGCCGACCGCGGGGCACTCGCCGAGCTGGCGCGACTGGACGCAGAGCGGCCGCCGATCCTCATGGTCGACTCGGTCGAGCAGCTCGACTTCATCGAGGCGGCGACCGGGACGAGCGGACCGCGCGTGCGTGTGTGCATCGACGTCGACCTGAGCTGGTGGCCGCTCGGCGCGCGGCTCAAGATCGGCGTCAAGCGCTCTCCGGTGCGCACGCCCGAACAGGCGCGCGCGCTCGCGGCCGAGATCGCACGCCGCCCGCGCTTCGAGCTCGCTGCGCTGATGGGCTATGAGGCCCACATCGCGGGCGTCGTGGACCGGCCGCTGGGCAAGCGCATCCAGGAGCCCGTGATCCGGGCGATCAAGTCGCTCTCGGTGGCCGAGATCGCCGAGCGGCGCGCGGCGGTCGTGGCGGCGGTGCGCGAGGTCGCCGAGGTCGCGCTCGTGAACGGCGGCGGGACCGGGAGCATCCACACGACGCGCGAGGAAGAGGTGATCACCGAGATCACTGCCGGCTCAGGCTTCTACGCGCCAACCCTCTTCGACCGCTACTCCTCGTTCAGCCTCACCCCGGCTGCGATGTTCGCGATGCCCGTGGTGCGGCGTCCGAGCGGCGGAGTGGCGACTTTGCTGGGAGGGGGCTACCTCGCCTCCGGGGCGGCGGGACGCGATCGGCTGCCCTCGCCCCACCTGCCGAGCGGCCTGCGGCTCGATCCGCTGGAAGGGGCCGGAGAGGTACAGACGCCTGTGATCGGCGCAGCCGCCGCTAGCCTCCGCGTGGGCGCGAACGTCTACCTGCGCCATGCGAAGGCCGGCGAGCTGTGCGAGCGATTCAACAGCCTCCATCTGCTGAGCGGCAGCGAGATCGTGGACGAGGTGCCCACGTATCGCGGCGAGGGCCGCGCGGAACTCTGAGGCCCGAGGCTCGGTAGGCTTCGGTGTCCCGCAACACCGGCCCGTTGCGGGTGTTCGAATGCCTGTGCCCAGCTTCCTAGTGAGCGCTGCCGTAGCGCTGGCCTGCCTGGCCTGGCTGGCCACGCCTGCGCTGGCCCAGCCGAACGTCGTCGTGATCATGACCGACGACCAGACTGCGGCCACCGTGCCGCTGATGCCGCAGCTCAACGCCCAGCTCGCGTCCGACGGGACGAACTTTGACCAGGCGATCGCGAGTTTCCCGCTCTGCTGCCCCTCGCGCGCGACCAACCTGACCGGCCAGTACGCCCATAACCACGGCGTGCTCCATAACGCCGGCCCCTTCGGCGGCTTCGCGGCGCTCGACCACACCAGCACGCTGCCGGTCTGGCTGCGCGCCGCCGGCTACCGCACGATGCACGTGGGCCGCTATCTGAACGGCTACGAGTTCAAGGACGGGGTGCCGGCGGGCTACTCGGACTGGTACGGCAGCCCACACTCCGCCGCCTTCAACTATGCGAACTGGAAGGTCAACGAGAACGGGGTTCTCCGCTCCTATCCCGATCCCGACCGGCCCGGCGACTACCAGACCGACCATTCGACCAGGCGCGCCGTGGGCCTGATCGAGGATGCCGCGCCCTCGGAGCGGCCCTTCTACCTGTCGCTCTGGTACGTGGCGCCCCACCGCGGCGGTCCGCGCGATCCCGACGACCCGCCCAGCCCCGGCACCCCCTCTCCGGCGCCGCGTCACCGCGACGCCTTCGCCGGCTACGCGATGCCGCGCTGGCCGCACTTCAACGAGCTCTCGATGTACGACAAGCCGCAGGTCGTCGCCGACCGCCGCCGCTTCACGCCCGAGAAGGTGGCGGGTATCGAGGAGAACTGGCGTCAGGAGCTGGAGAGCCTGCAGGCGGTGGACGAGGGCGTGGCCCAGATCCTCGAGGCGCTCCGGCGCACCGGCGAGCTCGAGAACACGCTGATCGTCTACATGTCGGACAACGGCTTCATGCACGGCGAGCACCGGGCCCTCGCGGAGAAGGTGCTTCCCTACGAGGAGTCGATCCGGATCCCGCTCCTGATGCGGGGTCCGGGGATTCCGCGCGGCCGCGTCGACAGCCGGCTGGTCGCCAACATTGACGTGCCCGCCACGATCCTCGATGCCACTGGCGTCGCGCCCTGGCGCCTGATCGACGGCCGCTCGCTGCTCGACCTCGCCTCAGACCCCGGCGAGGAGTGGGGAAGGGACATCCTGATCGAGAACGGCAGGGGCGCCAACGGCATTCCCACCTACCGCGGCATCCGCAACTACCGCTTCCTGTACGTGGAGCACCAGACCACGGGCGAGTACGAGCTGTACGACCTCGTCGAGGACCCGTTCCAGCTCCACAGCCGGGACGGCCACGACCGCTACCGCCAGGTCCAGCGCGACCTCAGGCGACGGCTGCGAGCGCTCCGCTCGTGCGCCGGCACGTCCTGCCAGACCGCCCCGCGCCTGCGCCTCTTCCTGCGCTCGGCGGGGCGGCCCGTCGGGCCGCGCTGCGTGCGCGACGATCTCCGCGTCCGCGTCGGGGGCTCGGAGCGCGACGAGATCGCGATCGCGGACGTGCTCGTGGGCCGCCGGCCTGTGGGCCGCGGGCTCACGCCGCCGGTGGTCGAGGACATCCCACGCAAGAAGCTGCGTACGCGTGGCCGCTTCCGACTGCGCGTGCGGACCGAGACCGTGGACGGACGCCGGCTCACGCTCGACCGCGTCCTGCGCGCCTGCTCGTGAAGGGCGTCGCCGCGACCTTCCTGCTCGCGGCGCTCCTCACGCCGGCTGCCGCCGGCGCCGCCGCTCCCCAGCGCCCGAACATCGTCGTGCTGATGACCGACGACCAGACGCTCGAGTCGATGCGGGTGATGACCGGCGTGCGCGATTCGCTCGCCGCCGAGGGCACGACCTTCGACCGCGCGTTCGTGTCGAACGCACTCTGCTGCCCGTCACGGGCAACGCTCTTCACCGGCCAGTATTCGCACAACCACGGGGTGCTCGGCAACGCCCCGCCGGACGGGGGCTACGGGAGGCTCGACAAGCGCGAATGGCTCCCGGTGTGGCTCCAGCGCGCCGGCTACCGCACCGTCCATGTCGGCAAGTTCCTGAATCAGTACGGGATGGCCAACCCGACCGAGGTGCCGCCGGGCTGGAGCGAGTGGTACGCGTCGGTGGACCCGTCGACCTACGGGTTCTACGGCTACACGCTCAACGAGAACGGTCTGCTCAACACATACGGGCTCGACCGCAACCCGATCTTCCACTCGAGCGACTACTACGCCGAGCGTGCCGTCTCGGTCGTCCAGCGCATGGGCGAGACGCGCACGCCGTTCTTCCTCTCGGTTGCCTTCCTGGCGCCCCACAGCGGCACGCCGCGCGACCCGGACGACCCGCAGGGACTCCCCACGCCCTCGCCGGCGCCGCGGCACGTGGACCGCTTCGCGGCCGAGCCGCTACCCGGCGATCCCTCTTTCAACGAGGTCGACGTCTCCGACAAGCCGAGCTTCATCCAGAGCCTGCCGCCGATCGGCGCCCAGCGCGCCGCCGCGATCGACGAGAGCTACCGCCAGCGACTCGAGTCGCTGCTGGCCGTCGACGAGGGGATCGTGCGGATCGTGGAGGCGCTGCGGGCCGAGGGCGAGCTGGACGAGACGCTGATCCTGTTCACCTCGGACAACGGCTTCTTCCACGGCGAGCATCGGGTCCAGAACGGGAAGGTGCTCGTGTACGAGCCCTCGATCCGGGTGCCGCTCATCATGCGCGGCCCCGGGGTGCCGGAGGGAGCGCGGCGCCGCCAGCTCGTGACCAACGCCGACCTCGCCCCGACGATCCTGGAGGCGGCGCGCGCCGTCCCCGGAAGGACCCAGGACGGCCGCTCGCTCTTCCGGCTGCTCGAGGACCGGGGGCTCGAGTGGGGCCGCGACCTCCTGATCGAGGGAGCGCCCGGCCTGAACCAGCCCGCCTTCGACGCCCTCCGCACCTACCGCTACGTGTTCGTCCAGCACGCCAACGGCGAGCGCGAGCTCTACGACCTCGAGCGCGACCCGTACCAGCTCACCAGCCTGCACGCCGACCCCGCATACGCGGGCATCCAGGAGGAGCTGTCGTTGCGACTCGGCCTGCTGTCGGTGTGCGCAGGCCGGGGCTGCCGCACCCGTCCTCCCGCACGCCTGGCGGTTCGCCGCTGCCGCGCCCGCGTGGGGGGCGCGGGCCTGGAGAGCGTGACGTTCCGCAGCGCCCGCCGGCTGCGGCTCGACCGGGCGAGCCCGTTCGGCTCTCCGGTAGGCGGCCGGAGGCTGCGCGCCCGCATCCACACGAACGACGGCCGCGTCGTGACGCTGGACCGCCGCCTTCCGCCGACCTGCCGCAACTAGACCGGGCCGAGGACCCGGCGCGTGTAGTCGTTTTCGTAGCGCCCGTCCGGGTCGAAGCGCGCGCGGATCTCCGCGAAGCGCTCCCACTCGGGGTAGCGCGGCGCGAGCGTGGCGACCGACTGGTAGTGGCGCTTGCCCCAGTGCGGGCGGCCGCCGTAGTCGTCCATGATGTCCTCGACGCCGCGGAAGTAGCTCTCGTAATCCATCCCCAGATACTGGTGCACCGCGACGTAGGCGGTCGGGCGGCCGTAGGCCGTGGAGAGAATGGCGTCGTCCGGCGCCACCACGCGCAGCTCGATCGGGAAGCCGATCGGCAGCCGGCGCCGCTCGACCAGCTCCAGCACGCGCTCGATCGCCTCGGCCGCGTGCTCGCGCGGAATGCCGTACTCCATCTCGGTGAAGCGCACAAGCCGCACGTTCGCGTATACGCGGTTGCTCGCGTCAAGATGCTCGGATCGGCCCATCAGCGAGGCGATCGTGCCGTTGAGCCGCGGGATCAGCGCCGGGAAGCGGCGCCCGAGGCGGCAGGCGAGCCCGAGCGCGGCGTTCTCGAGCACGACGTCGTGCAGGAACGCCCCCACCGGGCCGGCCGGCTCGGGCTCGCGGTCGGTCCGCGCCGAGGTGAGCGTCAGCGCCCGGCGCGTGTAGGGCATCACGAACGCCTCCCAGTGGTCGGGCTCGTCTTCCTGCCGGTCGAGTCGCGGCAGCACGTCATCGAGCGGGCGCGGCTCGTCCACTCGGTGGATCGTGAAGGCGGGCACGCAGCGGAGCGTGACCGCCGAGATCGCACCCAGCGCCCCCAGCGAGACCCGGGCTGCGCGCAGCTCATCGCCCTCGCGGATCTCGTGCAGCCCGCCTTTGCCGTCAACGAGCCGCACCCCCACCACCTGGGACGAGAGGTTGCGAAAGCTCCCGCCGGTGCCGTGCGTGGCGGTGGAGATCGCCCCCGCGAGCGTCTGCGGGTCCACGTCGCCCTGGTTCTCCATCGCGAGCCCGCGCGCGCGGAGCTCCTCGCCGAGCCGGCGGAGGGTGATCCCGGCCTCGACGGTCACGTCGTTGCCGTCGACCGCGAGCACCCGCCCCATGCCGGACAGGTCGAGCATCAACCCGTCGGTGCAGGCGATGTCGGTGAACGAGTGGCCCGAACCCGCCACCTTCACCCGCGGAGCGCCCTCCACGGCACGAACGAGCTCCTCCTCGGAGCCGGGCCGCGCAATCCGCTCTGGCGCGCAGCGCTGCTGGCGCGCCCAGTTCGTCCAGGCCTCCCGCATGAGGCCGGGAGGCGGCTATCCGGCCGCCGACTCCGCCGCCGCCTCGACCCGCTCCGGCACGCTCGCCCAGTGCGCCTCGGCGTCGACGGGCGTGTCGCGCAGGTAAGCCTCGGCGTCCAGGGCCGCCATACAGCCCGTGCCCGCGGCCGTCACGGCCTGGCGGTAGACCCGATCGGTCAGGTCACCGGCGGCAAATACGCCCGGCAGCTTGGTCTTCGTGGAGCGCCCCTCCACGAGCACGTAGCCCTCCTCGTCGAGATCGAGCTGCCCCTCGACGAGCTGGGAGTTCGGCCGGTGGCCGATGGCGATGAAGGCGCCCCCGATCGGCAGCTCCTTCTCGGAGCCGTCCTGGGTGTTCTCTAGCACAGCCTGCGAAAGCGATCCGTCCTCGCCGGCGTCGAAGCTCTTGACCACGTACGGCGTGACCAGCTCGATGTTGTCGATCTCCTTGGCGCGCTCGAGCATGATGGCCGAGGCCCGGAACTCGGGCCGGCGATGGACGATGTCCACTTCGTCGGCGAACTTGGACAGGAAGGTCGCATCCTCCATGGCAGTGTCGCCGCCGCCGACCACGATCGTCCGCTTGCCGCGGAAGAAGGCGGCGTCGCAGGTGGCGCAGTAGGAGACACCGCGCGCGGCCAGCTCCTCCTCGCCGGGCACGCCCAGCTTCTTGGGCTCGGCGCCCATCGCCAGGACCACGGCGCGCGTCTTGATCTCCCGGCCGCCCACGTGCACGGTGTGAACACCGCCGGGCTGGTCCGAGAACTCGAGCTTCGTGGCGTCGTCGGTGATGAAGCGAGTGCCGAAGCGCTCCGCCTGGTCGCGGAAGTCCTGCATCATCGCCGGCCCCATCACGCCCTCGGGATAGCCGGGGTAGTTCTCGACGTCGGTCGTCTGCTGCAGCAGGCCGCCCCACGCGAACCCCTCGATCATGAGCGGATGAAGATCCGCGCGCGAGGTGTAGAGGGCGGCGGTGTAGCCGGCGGGGCCGCTACCGACGATGACGACGTTCTCGATTTCCCTGATTTCAGTGTCCATTTCCGCCTATTACTTTACTTTCTGAAGTGCGGAAGCGCCAACCCCCACGGCCGCTCGCTCGCGTTCCCACCTCGCCACCGTAGCGCGCAACTGGAAGAACGCGACCACGCCGGGAGGAATCGGAAGCCAGAACGCGATCACCCTATAGGTCAGGACGGCTGGGAACACCACGGCACTCGGTACCCCGAACAGGACGTCGAACGCGAAAATCATCCCGGCGTCCACGGAGCCGACTCCGCCGGCCGGGGAGGGAATCAGGTTCGCGGCCAGTCCCACGAAGAAGCCCTGCACCAGCACGGCGAACGGCACGTCGCCGCCGAAGGCTTCGAAGCTGGCCCACAGAATCGCGATATTCGCGGCCCAGAAGCCGACCGCGCCGCCGACGGCCAGGGCGCCACGGCTGGGATGGCGCAGGTACGCGAGCGCGGTGCGGGTCCCGGTCGCGAGTGTCGCCGGCCCCTTGGCGAGCCGCTGCAGGTAGCGAACGCGCCGGTAGCCGCCCGCGAACTGCTGTATGCGCCGCTCGAAGTCCTGCGGGATCAGGGCGATCAGCAGGAACACCCCCATCACGCCCGCGGCGAGTGCCGCGGGGACGATCGTGCCGCCGACCGGCGCGGCCCCGGGCAGCACGTGCGTGCGCAGGAGGATTCCGAAGACGACGAGCGCGATCAGGTACGGGGCGTAGGTGAGAACCAGGAAGGCCACCATGCGGCAGGCCGAGCGCCGCCGCGGCATGCCGGCCTTGCGCAGGGCCCAATAGGTGAGCACTAGGCCACCGATCCCGCCGGCGGAGAAGATTCGCGTGGCCGCCAGTCCCGCCATCGTGATCTGGTAGGACGCCGCCGCGTCCAGCCGGCGGTGGAGCTCGTCGTCGTGCGTCCCCCCGATCACCCCGCGGAACAGCGCCACGTAGGCGACGAAGGCGAGCACGTTGAAGAACACCGCCGCCACGATCCAGTACCAGACCCCGTCGTCGAGCCTGTCGACCGCCTCGTCGGCGCCGACCAGGTTCGGCAGCAGGACGTAGATGCCGACCACGACGAGTACCACGAAGACCGCGCCTGTCGCCAGCTTGCGGCGGTCGCTGAGCAGCGCCTGAAGCCGCCCGACCTCTTCGTCCTCGCTGCGGTCCTCGGGGGTGTCGTCGAACGATGGGTCCTCGTCCGGGAGGGGACCCTCATCACCCAGATGGAGGCGCTCCTCCAGGCGGCGGCGCTGCTCCGCCGCCATCACCCGGCCCGCGGCTCCAGTCGCTGAACGGCCCGCGCGATCATGGCGATCGCCGGTTCGAGGCGCGGCGCGGCGCGCCAGATGCCCTCGGCCAGCAGGAGGCCGGCCAGCAGGTCGATCACGTAGTGCTCCCCCAGGTAGACGAGCCCGAAGCCGAGCGTCAGCGTGTAGGCCCAGCCGGCCGCGGCGTGGCCGGGTCCAACCTGTGACAGCAGCCGGGCTGCCATGACTGATGTTCCAAAGTGCAGCGAAGGCATGGCGGCGAAGGGGTTGCCTTGCAACGAATGGTAAAGCGGGCGCCAGAAGCGTCGCCAGAAGCGCTCGCCGGCCTCGGACATGATGCGCCTGACCGGCGGCATGTTCCCGTTCTCGCCCGCCCACCAGGGCGGAGCCGTGGGCAGCGCCCAGTAGACAACGCAGCCGAGGTCGAAGCAGGCTGCCATCAGGACCGCGGAGCGTGGAAAGAGCGGGCGATGACGCAAGAGGATGTAGGCGACGGTCCCGTGGGGCACGAAGAACCAGCTCCAGTGCACCACTGACAGTCCGTACTCGAACAGGCCCACGTGGCCGTCGCGGCCGAGCGAGTGCTGCAGACGGATCGTGGGTGTGATGCCGCAGGCGATCGCGCGATCGAATTCGATCGGGTAGTCGACCTTCAGGCGGCGGAGCAGCGCCTCCGGATCGTCGTCCGGCATGTCGTAATGCGCGAAGTAGACCCACATCTGGAGGGCGTAAATGGCCGCGTCGCGCAACGGGGTGCGGGGCGCGGCAAGCGCGAGCGCGGCGGGAGCCGGCCATGTGAGCGCCGACACCACGGGGGGACGGAGTCTCAGCCGGTGCCTGACCAGCGGCGTGACGATGCCGATCGCGACCGCACCCCACGCGAGCGATCGAAGGGCGCGAGTGCTTCGCAAGGCCGAGGCAGCATACCCGGGGCAACCGCCGCTGCAGCGCAAAGGAGGATCGCGCGGGGCATCGAAGAGCGTCGCAGCATGACGAGCTCGCGCGCCCTCCTGTCCGCCCTCGCGCTACTGGCGGCGCTCGCCGCGGTCGGCACGGCCTTCGCCACCCCGGCCGATCAAGAGTCGGCCGTCTCCCGGTCGGGCGGCACGCTCGCGAAGCCGGTCGAGCCGGTCGTCGAGCTCCGCGGCGGCGGCAGCGTGGCGCCCCCGACGGCTGAGTCCGGGCAGACGGCGGACGCCGGCGAAGAGACCGAGGCGCCGCTCGCTCAGGCCGGCCAGGCGGAGCCGCCCACGACGCCCGGCGACGGGGAGCCGAGCGGCGAGGAGCCGAGTGGCGAGCAGGCTCCGGCCGCGGAGTCCTCCCAGACGCTCGTGGAGGATCCCGCCACCGAGGAGCTCGCCGGGCCGGTCGCCGACACGGGCGGCGGCGGCCTGCCTTCGACGGGCCTCGAGCTCGGCGCGATGGCGATCGTCGGACTGGGGCTCCTGCTGTTGGGAGCGGCCCTCAGGCCGCGTCGCGACGGGCCCGCGCACCGCCGCTAGCAGCGGCCCAGCGATTAGTTCGGGCCGCCTGCCCGGTCTTCATGGGAGACGCAACTCGCACCCGCACGAGGAGATCCCATGACGAAGGTTCGTTCGAGCGACGGCACCGCAATCGCCTTTGACCACGTAGGCGATGGGCCGCCGATCATCATCGTGGGAGGCGCCACCGACTATCGAGCCATCAACCCGACCGCCAGGGAACTGGTGGCTCTGCTTGCGCCGCGGTTTGCGGTGATCACGTACGACCGGCGCGGTCGCGGCGAGAGCGGCGACACGCCGCCGTACGCCGTCGAGCGCGAGGTGGAAGACGTCGCGTCGCTGATCGCCGAAGCGGGCGGGTCGGCGTGCCTCCTGGGGTTCTCGTCCGGCGCGGTGCTCGCCCTCGACGCCGCCGCGAGCGGGCTGGACGTACCGAGGCTGGCCGTGTACGAGCCTCCGTTCGTGGTCGACGGCAGCCGGCCCCCGCTGCCGGACGACTATGTCGAGCAGCTCGACAGGCTCGTCTCAGAGGGCCGCCGCGATGAGGCGGCGGAGTACTTCCTCACCCAGGCCGCAGGCGTGCCCGCCGAGTTCGTGGCGCCGATGCGCGACGACCCCAGCTGGTCGGTCATCGAAGGGGTGGCCCACACGCTCGCCTACGACGGCAGGATCATGGGCGACACCATGTCGGGCAAGCCCTTGCCGGCCCGCCGCTGGGGCTCGGTCACGATGCCGACGCTGGTGATCGACGGCGGGGCGAGCGACGCCTTCATGCACAGCGGCGCCGACGCGCTCGCGGAGCTTCTCCCCAATGCCGAGCGCCGGACGCTGCCGGGCCAGACGCACGCCGTCGCGGCCGAGGCGCTGGCGCCGGTGGTTCAAGAGTTCCTGGCAGTCAGCGCAGTCGCGCCGCGCTAGCCCGGCTGCTGAGGCTGCGAAACACGCTCAGGTCGAGGCGGAACAGCGCCTGCCGGCGCACGAACCTCTTTCCGGGGGTGAGGTAGACCTTCCACGTTCCCGAGCGCGCCGCCACGGGCAGGAAGGGCTGCTTCTTGCTCGCGATTCCGCACGCCCCCTTCGCGCTTCCGAGCCCACGTGTCGCGTAACGACGGCCTTTGAAGATCCAATGCGCGTAGATCCGCGCCCCGGTGGGCGCGCCGTACACGGACCAGCGCACCTTCCTCCGGAGGTTGCGGCGAACGCGGGCCGGCTTCACGTCGGCTCCGGCCCGCACCAGCGTCACCGGCGCCGTGGCGGTAAGGCCGGGCGTCTGGCGGTCCGTCGCGATCAACGTGTAGGTCTTGGTGCGGCCCGAGCTGGAGCTGATGAAGTCGCTGGGCATGAAAACGTTCGTGCCGAACGAGCCGTCGACGGCAAGTGGCGTGAAGGCCCCGAGGTCACCGTTGTCGTAGTTGAGGTCGACGGAGCTGAAGGCCGGATTGGTGTTCGGGGTGAAGCCGGAGCCCGTGACGGGGATCCACTGCTCGCCGGCGAGGCCCGGCACGTAGCGGGCGCACGGCGTGCCCACTGTGATGGTCGCGGCGGGCGCGGCTGCGGCGGCAACGCCCGCGAGGGCGGCGCCGGCGATGGCGGCTGCGAGGGCTCTTTTCACCGGCCTCACCTACCCACCTTTTCGAGAATCCGCACCTCGACGTCGGCGTGCTCGGCGAACCTGCGCGCGTCGGCCTCGGTGCCCATGTGCTCACCCCAGTGCATCGGGACGGCCACGCGCGGCTGGATCCGGCGGGCGGCCTCGGCGGCCTCCTGGGCGGTCATCACGTAGGTGCCGCTCACCGGCAGCAGCGCCACATCCACGCCGGTAACGCTGTCCATCTCGGGAATCACGTCGGTGTCGCCGGAGTGGTAGAGCCGCTCGCCACGCACGTTCAGCTCGTATCCCACCCAGCCGGCCTCACGCGGGTGGAAGGGCCTGCCCTCCCCGTCCAGCTTGGATGTGTTGTAGGCGGCGACCGCCGCGATCTGCACCCCACGGACGAGCTGGTCGTCGAGCGCCTCGCCGGGAGCGATCGAGTGCACCTGCCCGCTCACGCGCTCCGCCACCGCGGCGGGGCCGACGAGCCAGGTGTCGCGCGTCGACAGGCGCTCGACGTCCCGAGGCGAGAAGTGGTCGTAGTGCCCGTGCGTGACCAGGATGAGGTCTGCCGGCGGGGAGCCCTCGGGAGACCGGTACGGGTCTATGTAGATGAACGCTCTTCCGACGGCGATGCGGAAGCCCGAGTGGCCGAGCCATTCGACTGAGTCGAGGAGCACTCCTCCGAAGCTTGGCACGGCACCTGCCTTACGAGGCGGATCGAAGTCCCGTCGTCCCCCCTGACCACTTCCACCGAGTCCATCAGCGCCTCCATAAGCGGGAGCCCGTGCCCGCGGAACGGGAGCGGGCCGTCCGGGCGCTCCACCCAGTGGCCGCCGTCGCGCACCTCGATATCGATCCGCCCGTCGTCCAGTGCGGCCTCGACGGTGACGGTTCCGGGCCCGAAGCCGCAGCCGTGCTCAATCGCGTTCGAACAGGCCTCGTGGCACGCGATCTGTATCGCTTCGACGTCGCCGTCCTCGACCCCCCGGGCCCGCAGCCAGCGCATAAGCTCGCGGCGCATCGTGCTGAGCCGCTCCGGATCTGCGGGGAGCTCGAGCCGGAGCGGGCCGGCGGGCACGGGCAGCGCCCGCAGCACCAGGACCGCGATGTCGTCGTCGGCCTCGTGCACGTCCAGCATCGCCTTGACCAGCCGCTTGCAGAGCGCCTCCGGGTCTTCGCCGGGGTTGCGCGCCGCCGCGCGCAGCGCCTCCAACCCCGCGTCGATCGACACGCCGCGCTGCTCGACGAGCCCGTCGGTATAGAGGACGAGCGTCGAGCCCGGCTCCAGCTTGACCTCGGCCTCGCTGTGGCCAGCGCTCTCGAACACACCCAGGGGCGGGTCGTGTGGCGCCTCCAGATACTCGGCGCGACCGTCGGGATCGATGACGAGCGGCGGCACGTGTCCCGCGCAGGCGAGCCTCACCGACGAGCGATCGGGCTCGACGACCAGATAAAGGAGCGTCGCCATCTGACCGCCATCGAGGTTGCGAACCAGGCTGTCGAGCCGGTCAAGCACGCCGCTCGGCGAATGCCCTTCGAGCGCGTAGGCGCGTGTGGCGTGCCGCAGCTGAGCCATCAGCGCCGCGGCCCCGAGACCGTGGCCCACCACGTCGCCCATCGCCACGCCGACCCGGCCGCCCCCGAGCTCCAGCGCGTCGTACCAGTCGCCCCCCACGGCGTCGTCGCCCGACTGGTAGTGGGCACCGATGCGCACACCGTCGGGCTGCGGCAGCTCCTTGGGGAGCAGGCTGCGCTGAAAGACCTCCACGGTGTCGAACTCGCGCTCGTATGCCTTCGCGTTCGCGATCGCGAAGCCGGCGCGCTCGGCCATGAGGACGAGCAGGCTCTCCTCGTCGGCGTTCCAGCGCCGGGAGGAGCAGAGGCCGAGCTCCAAGACTCCCTCCACCTTTCCGTTCACCGTCAGCGAGGTGGCCATCAAGGCGCGCGGCTTCCCGGCGGCGAGTATCGGATCCAGCTCGGTCTCCGGGGAAAGATCGGCGAGCGTGATCGTCCGCGGACCGGCCAGGACTTGGTCGAGCACCGCTGTGATCGTCACGGGGGCCCCGGGCGCGAGCCCCCGGAACCCGCTCGCGGCGCCGACGCGTAGCCGCGAATCGTCCTCCGCGTCGCGGAGGAGTATCCGCGCGAGGTCGGCGCCGAAGGCCTCGCAGATCCCCTCGACCAGCGCCTCGAGCGTGCCGCGCAACCTCTGCTGCTCGAGGGCGGCCCCGGTGACCTGCTGAAGCTTCCTGAGAGTGCCGGCCAGGGTCTCCGCCCGGACCCGCGCGGCGGTCTCCATGGCCGCGCGGCGCCGGTCGGTTATGTCGAGCACCTGCCAGATGAGATGGAGCGGGCGCTCCTGGGTGTCGAGGGACGGCGAGAGGCTCACGAGCGCATAGCCGACCTCGCCGTCGCTGCGGACGAAGCGCAGCTCGGCCTGATGGAACCCGCGCCTGTCGCGCAGCACCCGCTCGAGCGCGCTCTGGTGGCGCTCTCGGTCCTCCGGATGGGCCAGCTCGGCCGGCGGGCGTTCCAGCAGGTCGGCACGCGGCAGCCCGAGCATGTCGCAGAGTGCGTTGTTGACCTCGATCCAGTGGCCGTCCACCGAGCTGAGGCCCATGCCGATGGGAGCGCTCTCGAATGCCGCCCGGAAGCGCCGCTCGGACTCGCGCAGCTCCGCGTTCTTCTGCACGAGCGCGAGCAGCATCGCGACCTTCGAGCGCAGCACGTCCGGATCGACGGGCTTGACGATGTAGTCGACGGCGCCGGCCGAGTAGCCGCGCCGGATCTGCTCCGCGTCGGCGTCGGCGGCGGTCAGGAACATGATCGCGGTGTGCTCGTGGCGGCGCCGCTGGCGGATCAGCTCCACGGTCTCGAAGCCGTCCATGCCCGGCATCCGGACGTCCATGACGATCACCCCGAAGTCCTCGTCGAGGAGCCGCCTGAGTGCCTCCTCCCCCGAGCGGGCGGTGGTGACGTTGTGCCCCAGCGGCGCGAGCAGCTCCTCCAAGGCGGTGAGCGTCGCGGGCTGGTCGTCGACGACCAGGATGCCGGGGGTTTCCGTCACCTGTGCAGCCACACCCGCATCAGCGAGAGCAGCTGGTCGATGTCCACCGGCTTGGTGATGTAGTCGGAGGCCCCGGAGGCGATGCTCTTCTCGCGATCGCCCTTCATCGCCTTTGCGGTGAGCGCGACGATCGGCAGCTGCTCGAACGCCGGCATCTCGCGGACCGCGCGGGTGGCCTCATACCCGTCCATCTCGGGCATCATGATGTCCATCAGGACGAGCGAGACGTCGGGGTTGTCCTCCAGCGCCCGGATCCCGTCGCGGCCGTTCTCTGCGAACAGCACCTCCATCCCGCGCCGCTCGAAGACGCTCGTCAGCGCGAAGACGTTGCGGACGTCGTCGTCCACGATCAGCACCTTCTTGCCGTCGAAGACCTCGTCGGTCGTGTGCAGCCGCTCGAGCATCCGGCGCTGCTCGGCCGGCATGCGCGACTCCACGCGGTGGAGGTAGAGCGAGGTCTCGGCAATCAGGCGCTCGGGCGAGCGGGCGTCCTTGACCACTATCGACTCGGCGTAGCGCCGGAGCCTTCCCTCGTCCTTCGCCGACAGGTCCTTGCCGGTGTGCACGATCACAGGCAGGTCGCGGTGGCGCTTGGTCCGCTTGATGCGCTCGAGGAGCGAGAAGCCGTCCCCGTCCCCGAGGCCCAGATCGAGCACCACGCATTCGTACGGTGCGCTGTCGAGCTCGGCAAGCGCCTGGTCGGGCGATGCCGCGCCGACGACCTTGACGTCACCGCCGCCGATCAGCTCGATGAGGACATCCCGCTCGCGCTCGTCGTCCTCGACCACGAGCACCGAGCACGTGCGCCTGTCGAGGAACTCGCCCAGCTCCTGGAACACGCCGCCGAGCGCCTCGGTGCTGAGGGGCTTGGCCGCGAACCCGACCGCACCGGACCGGCGAGCCTCGTGCGCGCGGTCCTCCTCGGCCAGCACATAGACAGGGATGTGCCGGGTATGCGGATGGCGCTTCAGGTGGTCGAGCACGGCCTCCCCGTCGACCTGAGGCAGCTCGCGACTGAGCACGACCGCCTCCGGCATGAATTCGTGCACCAGCGCCAGGCCGGCATCGCCGCGGAGCGCAAGCAGGCACTTGAAGTCCTCCTCGTGCGCCACTCCCACCGCCTTGCGGGCGAGCTCGGCGTCCTCGCTCATCACGAGCGCCACCCGGTCCCCCGGCGTGAGATTGGCGCGATCATCGGTGAGCGGCTCGGGCAGCTGGGCGCTCACGCCGCGCGGGCCGCCGTTGGCCGAGCCGGGCGCCTCGGCCAGCTCGAAGATCTCGAGCGGCTCCGCGTGCCGCTCGAGTGGTCGGTGCCGCTCCGGCAGGAACAGAGTGAAGGTGGCGCCCTCGCCCTCCACGCTCTCGACTCGGATCTCACCGCCGAGCAGCCTTGCGATCTCGCGGCTGATCGAGAGGCCGAGCCCCGTGCCGCCGAAGCGGCGGCTGATCGAGCCCTCGGCCTGCTGGAAGGCCTCGAAGATAAGCCTGAGCTTGTCCGGCGGGATGCCGATGCCGCTGTCGGTGACCGAGAAGGCGACGACTTGGTCGGCGTGCGCGAGCTCCTCTCCGGCGAACTGGAGCTCGGCCGGGGCGGGGCCGATCGACAGCTTGACCGAGCCGCGCTCCGTGAACTTGAAGGCGTTAGAGAGCAGGTTCTTTAGGACCTGAAGGAGTCGCGACTCGTCGGTCTCGATGGTGCCGGGGCCCTCGGGCTCGATCTCGATCTCGAACGACAGCCCCTTCTCCTCGGCCAGCGGCCGGAACGAGCGCTCGACGAAGTCGCGCACGCCCGCGAGCGAGGTTCGCCCCGCGTGAACGTCCATCTTGCCGGCCTCGACCTTGGACAGGTCGAGGATGTCGTTGATGAGCGCGAGCAGGTCCGAGCCCGCGTTGTGGATCGTCGCGGCCGAGTCCACCTGCTTGCTCGTGAGGTTGCCTGTCTCGTTGGAGCTCAGCACCTTGGACAGGATCAGGAGCGAGTTGAGCGGCGTGCGCAGCTCGTGCGACATGTTCGCCAGGAACTCCGACTTGTACTTCGAGCTGAGCGCGAGCTGCTCCGCCTTCTCCTCGAGTGAGCGGCGCGCCGTCTCGATCTCGCGATTCTTGATCTCGATGTCGCGGTTCTGCCGCGCGAGCTGCTCCGCCTTCTCCTGGAGCTCCTCGTTGGTCTGCCGCAGCTCCTCCTGCTGGGCCTGGAGCGCCAGCGACTGCTGCTGCAGCTCCTGGCCCTGGGACTGCGACTGCTGCAGGAGCTGCTCGGTGCGGACGTTCGCGATGATCGTCGAGAGGACGACGCCGATTGTCTCGGTCAGCTGGTCGAGGAACTGCAGGATGATCTCGCTGAAGGGCCGGAACGACGCGAGCTCGATCACGGCCAGCACCTGCTCCTCGAACAGGACCGGGATCACGATCACGTTTGCCGGCGGGGCATCGCCGAGCCCGGACGAGATGTGGATGTAGTCCGCGGGCGGGTCGTTGATCAGGATCGGCTTCTTTTCGAGCGCGGCCTGGCCGACCAGGCCCTCGCCGACCCGGAAGCGGTTCGCCACGGAACGCCGGCGCGTGTACCCGTAGCTCGCCAGGAGGCGCAGCTCAGAGCCCTGCTCCTCGTCCTCGGACTCGGCGATGAAGAAAGCGCCGTGCAGCGCCGAGACCGCCGGCGAGAGCTCCGACATGATCCGCCGCGAGGCGGTCTCGAGGTCGCGCTGGCCCTGCATCAGCCCCGAGATGCGTGCGAGGTTTGTCTTGAGCCAGTCCTGCTCCTCGTTCTGGCGCGTGGTCTCGCGCAGGTTGGCGATCATCTGGTTGATGTTGTCCGAGAGGTCCGCCACCTCTCCGCTGGCCTCGACGGTGATCGAGCGCGTGAGGTCGCCCTGGGTGACCGCCGTGGACACCTCGGCGATCGCGCGCACCTGCGTCGTGAGGTTCGACGCGAGCTGGTTGACGTTCTCGGTGAGCCCGCGCCAGGTGCCGGACACGCCCTCCACCTGAGCCTGGCCGCCCAGCTTGCCCTCGGTGCCGACCTCCTTGGCCACGCGCGTGACCTCGTCTGCGAAGGACGAGAGCTGGTCGACCATCGTGTTGAGGGTCTCCTTGAGCTCGAGGATCTCGCCCTTGGCGTCGACCGTGATCTTCTGGGTGAGGTCCCCGCGCGCCACCGCCTGCGCGACCTGGGAGATGTTGCGGACCTGGTCGGTGAGGTTGGAGGCCATCGAGTTGACCGACTCGGTGAGCCCGCGCCAGGTTCCGGACACGCCGGCGACCTCTGCCTGCCCTCCCAGTGAGCCCTCGGTGCCCACCTCGCGCGCCACACGTGTGACCTCGGCCGCGAACGAGTTGAGCTGGTCGACCATCGTGTTGATCGTGTTCTTGAGCTCGAGGATCTCGCCCTTGGCATCGACCCTGATCTTCTTTGAGAGGTCGCCGTTGGCGACCGCCGTCGTGACCTGGGCGATCGAGCGCACCTGGTCGGTCAGGTTGGAAGCCATGAAGTTGACCGACTCCGTAAGGCTGCGCCACGTGCCGGACACGCCCTCGACCTCGGCCTGGCCGCCGAGCTTGCCGTCCGTGCCGACCTCCTTGGACACGCGCGTGACCTCGGCGGCGAACGCGTTGAGCTGGTCGACCATCGTGTTGACCGTGCTCTTGAGCTCGAGGATCTCGCCCTGGGCGTCCACGGTGATCTTCTTGGAGAGGTCGCCGTTCGCCACCGCCGTCGTGACCTCGGCGATGTTTCGCACCTGATCGGTCAGGTTCGATGCCATCGAGTTGACGTTCTCGGTGAGGCCGCGCCAGGTGCCCGACACGTCCTCCACCTCGGCCTGGCCGCCGAGCTTGCCCTCGGTCCCCACCTCGCGCGCCACGCGCGTGACCTCGGCGGCGAACGAGCGCAGCCGGTCGACCATCTTGTTGATGGTGTCCGCGAGCGCCGCCACCTCGCCCTTGGCCTCGACGGCGATCTTCTGCGACAGGTCGCCTTCGGCCACGGCCGTCGACACCTGCGCGATCGAGCGCACCTGGTCGGTGAGGTTGTTGGCCATCAGGTTCACCGACTCGGTGAGCCCGCGCCAGGTGCCCGAAACTCCTTTGACCTCCGCCTGGCCGCCGAGCTTGCCCTCGGTCCCCACCTCGCGCGCCACGCGCGTGACCTCGTCCGCGAACGAGGACAGCTGGTCGACCATCGTGTTGACGGTCTCCTTCAGCTCGGCGATCTCACCCTTCACGTCCACGGTGACCTTCTGGGTCAGGTCGCCCTCGGCCACGGCGGTCGTGACGTCCGCGATGTTGCGCACCTGGTTGGTCAGGTTGGAGGCCATCACGTTCACGGAGTCGGTGAGGTCCTTCCAGGTGCCTGACACGTTCGGCACCTCGGCCTGGCCGCCGAGCTTGCCCTCCGTGCCGACCTCGCGTGCGACGCTCGTGACCTGGTCGGCGAAGATCGCCAGGGTGTCGGTCATCTCGTTCATCGTGTCCGCGAGCTCCGCGACCTCGCCCTTGGCCTCGACAGTGATCTTCTGCGAGAGGTCGCCGCGGGCCACGGCCTGGGCGACGTAGGAGATGTTGCGGACCTGGTCGGTCAGGTTCGACGCCATCGAGTTGACGTTCTCTGTGAGGTCGCGCCAGGTCCCGGATACGCCCTCGACCTCGGCCTGGCCGCCGAGCTTGCCCTCGGTCCCCACCTCGCGCGCCACGCGCGTGACCTCGTCGGCGAACGACGACAGCTGGTCGACCATCGTGTTGATCGTCTCGGCCAAGGTCGCGACCTCGCCCTTCGCCTCGACGGTGATCAACTTGGACAGGTCGCCACGCGCGACGGCCGTGGTGACCTCGGCGATTCCGCGCACCTGGTCCGTGAGGTTGTTCGCCATCAGGTTCACCGACTCGGTCAGGTCGCGCCAGGTACCCGAGACTCCCTTTACCTCCGCCTGACCGCCGAGCTTGCCCTCGGTGCCCACCTCGCGCGCCACGCGCGTGACCTCGTCCGCGAACGACGAGAGCTGGTCGACCATCGTGTTCACGGTCGTGCCGATGCGCAGGAACTCGCCCTTGACGGGCTGGCCCTCGATCGTCAGCGCCATCTTGCGGTCGAGGTCGCCGTCGGCGACGGCGTCGAGCACGCGCGCGACCTCGGTCGTGGGGCGCACCAGGTCGTCGATCAGCGCGTTGAGCGACTCAACGCTCGCCTCCCAGCCGCCGCCCGCCGGGCCCAGCGACGCGCGCTGGTCCATGCGGCCCTCGCGACCGATCACCCGGCGCATGCGCCCGAGCTCCTTCTCCATCTTCCCGTTCATCGTTACGAGCTCGTTGTAGGCCGCGCCGATCTCGCCCACGAGCCCCTGGCGGCGACGCGAGAGGCGGCGGGAGAAGTCGCCGTCGCGGGCAGCGACGAGCGCCTCGAGGATCTCCTCGAGCACCGCCGCGTCGACCGTGCCGTCGGGCTGGCCGGAGGGGGAGGGCTGTCCGGTGGCGGTTCGCCCGTCAGCCGCCTCGTGCGTCACGGTCTTCGCACGCTTCACAGGCGCAACTGCGGACTTGGAACGAGCCACCAGCATCCTCCCATTTGGTGGTCACGCTGCACGGGGCCAGTCCCCGGGAGCGGAAATCAGGACTTGCAGACATGAAAGCCTCGCACCGCTTCGAGCCCGGCGCAAGACGGAAGACGCGGAGGGTGTGCAAAAAGGGGCCTGCGCCCAACCTTGCGGAGGCGCCGCCCGCCACGAGGGTGAGGCAACGCGCCCGAAGGGGGCCTCACCCGGCTCGGCTACGGGCGCCCGGCGCGGATCACCCGGGCAGGGTCACGAGACGCGGATCGCCCACAATTATTGTGGTCAATCCTCAATTGGTGACGAGAGGCCGGCGCACATGCTCACGCGACCGCTTGTGGCGGCGGCGCGGCAGGGGCCCGCGCACGCCGAGGGTTATCCCCGCGGCCACCACCGCCACCGCCACTAGCCGCTCCGGGGTCACGTCGGCGGCGCCCAGCGCGGCCGAGCAGGCGAGTGCGCTCACCGGCAGCACGCCGGAGAAGAGGCCCGCGCGCTCGACCCCGAGGAGCCGCACCGCCGTGTACCAGGCCACGAAGCCGCCGGTGGTGACGATCGCCCCCAGGTAGACGAGCGCCGACAGCTCCGCGGCGCTCGGCGCGGGGAGGTCGGGACCGCCTGCCACGAGGCTCCAGGCAGCGAGCAGCGGCAGCGCGAACAGGCAGGCGTAGGCGGACACGACGAGCGGGCCGAGGCGCTCGAGACGCGGTGCGGCGAGCAGGGAGAAGGCCGCCTCACAGGCCAGCGCGCCGAGGGCGAGGCTCAGTCCGAGCCAGGTGATGCCGCCGTCTGCCCACTGGACACCGGCGGCGCCGGCCGCGACGACCACGCCGGCCAGTAGCACGCGGCCGCTCACCGGGCGCCGCTCGAGCAGTGGAGCTGCCACGGCGAGCACCACGGGGACGCAGCCGACGATCACACCCACCGTGGCCGGGTCGGTCTCGCGGACGCCCTCGATCACGAAGAAGTTGAACAGCACGAGTCCCGTGGCCGCGAGCGCCGCCAGACCGAGCGCCTCGCGGGCGCTGAGCTGGGGCAGCCGCCCTCGCGCCAGCGCGACCAGGATCGCCGCCGCGAGCAGGTAGCGCACGAACTGGCCCTCGGCGAGCGGGTAGCCCTCGACCGCATCGGACGCCGCGACGAGCGAGCCCACGGCGGCGAGCGCGAGCGTCGCGAGCAGCGAGCCGCGCAGGGTCGCGCTCACGCCGGTTGCGGGCTGGGGGTCGGTGCCATGGCCGTCACCGTATGATCGAACTGGTTCGAGCGGAAGGACCAGTTGGACGCTCGCTTCAAGGACCAGTTGGGCCGTACGACGATGAGCCTCGACCTCTTGATCACCCTCGACAGGACGCGCCCTTCGCTTCGCGCCCAGATCGAGGAGCAGCTGCGCGAGGCTGTGCGCGACGAGCGGCTCATGCCCGGCACGTCGCTGCCTTCGAGCCGCAGCCTTGCCGGCGAGCTGGGCGTCTCGCGGGGGGTCGTGGTCGAGGCCTACTCGCAGCTCGCCGCAGAGGGCTACCTTGTCTCGCGCCCAGGTGGGTCGACGCGCGTGGCCCAGGCCGCCTCGCCGCCGGCGACGGCGGCGACCGCACCCGCGGCCGAGCGGCCGCCCCGCTTCGACTTTCGTCCCGGCCGGCCGGATGTCTCGCTCTTCCCCCGCGGCGCCTGGCTCGCTGCGCTGCGCCGCGCGCTGCGCGACGCCCCGGACGCCCGGCTCGACTACGGCGATCCGCGGGGCGCGCCCGAGCTCCGGCGCGCGCTCTCCGCCTACCTCGGCCGCGTGCGCGGTGCGGCGTGCGATCCCGAGCGCGTGATCGTGACCTCGGGGATGGCGCAGGGCTTGGCGATCTTCGGGCGCGTCCTGGTCGAGCGCGGCTCCAGGCGGATCGGGTTCGAGGAGCCGGGGAGCGGTCCGGCGCGGGTGCAGCTCGCGTCGACCGGGCTCGAGACCGTGCCGGTCCCGGTCGATGAGCAGGGCCTGCGCGCCGAGCTGCTCGAGACGCGCAGCTCGCCTCCGCTCGACGCAGTCGTCGTGACACCGGCCCACCAGTTCCCCACGGGTGTGGTGCTCTCCCCCGCACGCCGTGCCGCCCTGATCGAGTGGGCGGCCGCCGGCCGGCGGCTCGTGCTCGAGGACGATTACGACGCCGAGTACCGCTACGACCGTGCCCCGGTCGGCGCGGTCCAGGGCCTCGCGCCCGGCCGCGTGCTGTACGCGGGTTCGGTTTCGAAGATGCTCGCACCCGGCCTGCGGCTTGGCTGGATGGTCGCCCCTGAGGACATCGCCGCGGATCTGGTCGCCGCGAAGGAGCGAGATGACCTCGGCACGCCCGTGGTCGAGCAGCTTGCCCTCGCCGACTTCCTCGAGCGCGGCGAGCTCGACCGACACCTGCGGCGCACGCGCGCCGTCTACAGGAGACGCCGCGACCGTCTGGTCGCCGCGCTCGCCCGTCACCTGCCCGGCTGTGAGCCGGCCGGCATCGCGGCCGGCCTGCACCTTGTCGTCCGCCTCGCCCCGGGCACGCGCGAGGACACCGTGCTCGAGGCCGCCCGCGCCCGCGGGCTCGGCCTCTACGGCCTCGGCGAGCACTCCGTGGGCGAGACGGCCCCGGCCCTGCTGCTCGGTTACGGTCGCATCGCCGAGCCGGCCATAGAGCGGGGCGTGGAGGAGCTCGCTGCGGGATACGCTGCCGCCGGACGCGCACGTCGAAGAGGAGGCTCTAATTGAGCTACGAGACCGTCATCTGGGAGCAGGACGAGGGGGTCGGGCGCATCACGCTCAACCGGCCTGACTCGCTGAACGCGTGGACGGCCGAGTTCGGCCAGGAGCTCAAGCAGGTGATCACGGTGGACGCGGCCGACCCGTCCGTGCGGGCGCTGCTCGTGACCGGGGCCGGCCGCGGGTTCTCGTCAGGCGCCGACCTCAAGACCGGCTTCGACCCCCATCCGGAGGACGGAATGCCAGACATCCGCAAGGAGCTTCACGAGCTTTACCACCCGATCATCGCCGGCGTGCGGCTGCTCGAGAAGCCGGTGATCGCCGCGGTCAACGGCCCGGCCGTGGGCATCGGGGCCTCGCTCGCGTTCGCCTGCGACCTGGTGCTCGCCGCCGAGTCGGCCTTCTTCGGGCTTGCCTTCGTGAACATCGGCCTGATGCCGGACGGCGGCTCGACGCTGTTCGTGCCCGCCGCCGTGGGCAAGGCGCGCGCGTTCGAGATGGCGCTGCTCGGTGAGCGCGTCCCTGCCGCCACGGCGCTCGAGTGGGGGCTCGTCAACGCCGTGCACCCCGACGACCGGCTCATGGACGAGGCGCGCGGGCTCGTCGAGCGACTGGCCAAGGGCCCCACGCGTTCGTACGCGGGGACCAAGAAGGCGCTCAACCGAATGCTCTATCCGGACCTGCGCGGCCAGCTCGATCTCGAGGCCGAGCTACAGCACGCGCTCGCGCGCACGCGGGACTTCCAGGAGGGGGTCAGCGCCTTCGTCGAGAAGCGCGAGCCGGCCTTCCAGGGCACCTGACTCGAGGCAGCCGCCACGAGGTGGAGCCGGCATCCGGACCGGGGATATGATGCTCCGCGCCTTGCTCAGGCGCTGGACTTACCTTGCCCTCCTCGCCACGCTGGCCGCGGCCCTGGTCGGCATGCTGGTCCTGGCGCCGGGCGCGTTCGCGGATGCTTTCACCCCCGAGTCGCGCGGCTCGCAGAACGCCATCGACATCGACACGCTCTACAAGATCACGCTCTACATCGGGATCGTGATCTTCGTCGGCGTCGAGGGGACGCTGCTGTATTCGCTCATCAAGTACAGGGCGCGGCGCGGCGGGCCGGAGGCCGAGCAGATCCACGGCAACACGCCGCTCGAGATCGGGTGGACGATCGGGGCGGCGCTGATCCTCGTGGTGCTGACGGTCGTCACATTCCTCTACCTGCCCGACATCGAGAACCCGCCCGCGTCGGGCCCCAACGGGCTGCGGGCCGAGCAGGCGCGCTTCGCGTCGATCGACCAGCCCGATCCGCCCCGGAGCGGCGGGCCGTACCTGACGATCAAGGTCAACGGCCAGCAGTACCTGTGGCGCTACGACTATGCCGGCGGCGATCAGCTCTTCTCCTACTACGAGATGGTCGTTCCCACCGACACGACCGTCGTGCTCGAGGTGACGGCCTCGGACGTGATCCACTCCTGGTGGATCCCGGACCTCGGCGGCAAGGTCGACGGCGTACCGGGCCTCGTGAACGAGACCTGGTTCAAGATCCCCGCCGGCAAGGAGGGGGTCTACGAGGGTCAATGCGCGGAGCTGTGCGGCGCCGGGCACGCCGACATGCGCGCGCAGGTGAGGGCGGTCACGCCCGACGAGTTCGAGGACTGGGCGCGGCAGACGCGCCGGGACATCCAGGAGTCGGGCGAGCTGCTTGCCGAGCAGCGCGAACGGGGCGAGGGGGCTGAGGGGCAGTAGTGGAAGCCGGTAGCCGACTCGAGCGCCGCATCGCCCGCCCGGAGGTCACCCTCCACGGCATCCAGACGCCGCCTCGCGGCTGGCTCTCGTGGCTCACCACGACCGATCACAAGAAGATCGGGATCCTCTACATCGCCACTGCGTTCGTCTTCCTGATCATCGGTGGCGTCGAGGCGCTGATCATGCGCCTACAGCTGGCCCAGCCGGACAACACGCTGGTCAGCCCGGAGACCTACAACGGCCTCGTGACGATGCACGGGACGACGATGGTCTTCCTGTTCATCATCCCGCTGATTGCGGGCTTCGGGAACTACCTCGTCCCGCTGATGATCGGCGCGCGCGACATGGCGTTCCCGAAGCTCAACGCGCTGTCGTACTGGCTCACGCTGTTCGGCGGCGTCGCCTTCTACAGCAGCCTGTTCTTCGAGCCGCCGCAGGCGGGCTGGACGATGTACGCGCCGCTGTCGGACGACCTCTACTCACCGAGCGGCGGCGTCGACGCCTGGATCTTCCTCATCCACCTCACCGGGCTCTCCTCGCTCGCGGGGGCGATCAACTTCGTGGCGACGATCCACAACATGCGCGCCCCCGGCATGAGCTGGGGCCGCATGCCCCTGTTCGTGTGGACGATCCTCGTGTTCAGCTACCTGCTGATCGCCGCCCTGCCGTCCGTGGCCGCCGCGGTCACGATGCTGCTGACCGACCGCCACTTCGGCACCTCGTTCTTCGACGCCACGGGCGGCGGCGACCCGATGCTCTGGCAGCACCTGTTCTGGTTCTTCGGCCACCCGGAGGTCTACATCATGGTGCTGCCGGCCTTCGGGATGATCTCCGAGATCCTGCCGGTGTTCGCCCGCAAGCCGATCTTCGGCTACAAGGCGATCGCCGCGGCCACCGTCGCGATCGCCTTCCTCGGCATGCTGGTCTGGGCCCACCACATGTTCACCACGCCCACGGCCACGGTCGTGCTGGCCTTCTTCATGCTGGCCTCGTTCACGATCGCGGTGCCCACGGGGATCAAGATCTTCAACTGGATCGCCACGCTCTGGCGCGGCTCGATCGTCTTCAAGACGCCGCTCTATTTCGCCGCGGCGCTGCCCGCCCTGTTCGTGATCGGCGGCATCTCGGGCGTCCAGCTCGCGATCTTCCCGGTGGACTGGCAGCTGCACGACACCTACTTCGTCGTGGCGCACTTCCACTACACGATCTTCGGCGGTGGCGTGTTCGGCTACTTTGCGGGGCTCTACTACTGGTTCCCGAAGGTCACCGGCCGGCTGCTCTCCGAGGCGCTCGGGAAGTGGTCGTTCTGGCTGATGTTCGTCGGCTTCAACCTCACGTTCTTCATTCAGCATTCGGCCGGCCTCTCGGGTATGCCGCGGCGGGTCTACGACTACAGCTCCGACCTCGACGTGACCGGCTACAACCTCGTCTCCACGATCGGCGCGTTCATCCTCGGTGTGGGCGTGTTTATCACCGCCGTGAACATCGTCATCAGCCTGAGGAAGGGCAAGAGGGCGGGCAACGACCCCTGGAAGGGGAACACGCTCGAGTGGTTCACGACCTCGCCCCCGCCGGCCAACAACTTCGACGTGATCCCGCGCGTGCGCAGCGTGGAGCCGATGAAGGACATCCGCCGCGAGGTCGCGCTTGCCTCCAAGGCCCCGGAGACCTCGGCTCAGCCGGTTGCGCCGCGCGGCGTCTAGGGCGCTAGCCTGGGGCGCCTCGTGAGGAAGCTCGCGCTCGCCACGCTGCTCGCCACCTTCGTGCTCATCATCGTGGGTGGGGTGGTGCGCGTGTCGGACTCGGGCCTCGGCTGCGGCCCGGCCGGTTCGGGCTTCCACGGTTGGCCGTTCTGCAACGGCGACATTGTGCCGGGCGTCGACCTCAACTCGATCGTGGAGTACACGCACCGGGTGCTGGCGGTCGTGGTCGGCTTCATGATGCTCGCTCTCGTCGTGATGGCCTGGCGGCGCTACCGCGAATACCGCCTGGTCACCGGCGTCCTGCTCGTCCTCGTCGCCATCCAGGGCGCGCTCGGCGGGCTGACCGTCGAGGAGAACCTCGAGGAGGTCTACGTCGCCGCCCACCTCGGGCTCGCGATGCTCCTGCTCGGGCTGCTGCTCTACCTGTGGCGCTCCACGCGTGGGGCCGAGCCGGAGGACGGCGGGCCGGGCATCCGCGTGCTGGCGATAGCCGCGACCGCGCTCGTCTTCTGCACGATCGTGGCAGGCGGCTACATGGCCGGAACCCAGAACTACGGGCGCGCCGACTACCAGCTCGGCCAGGGCGCCCACCACGCCTGCGGCAAGCAGTTCCCCACCTGCAACGGCGAGTTCATGCCGTTCGGGAAGGCCGAGCTCGTCGACATCCACCTGACCCACAGGGCGTTCATGTACCTCGCCTCGATCCTCGTGATAGCTCTGGTGGTGACCGCGTTGCGGCGGGGCGTGGCGGTCCGCTACGCCTGGGCGCTGCTCGGGCTGCTGGGCGCGCAGATACTGGTCGGTGCCCTGAACGTCTGGCTCGAGGAGTATGAGCTCCTGATCCTGCTCCACCTGGCGCTCGGCACCCTGCTATGGGCGACGTCGCTCGGGATGACGATGCAGCTCTCGCCCGCCCGCGAGCGCGCGCCGAGGCGCGCGGAGGCGCTGACGGCGTGAGCAGCAGGGCACACGCCGCGCAGGGCGCCGCCCGCGGCGGGTGGCGCGTCGTCGTCTCCGACTACATAGAGATGACCAAACCGAAGGTGCAGTCGCTGCTGCTCTTCACGACGGTCACGACGATGTACGTCGCGGGCGAGCCGTCCATCGGCCTGGTAGCGCTCACCTGCCTCGGCGGCGCGCTGTCGGCGGGCGGCGCCGGGGCGATCAACCATTACCTCGACCGCGACCTCGACCGCGTGATGTCCCGCACCGCCGGCCGTCCCGTGGCGTCGGGCCGGGTGGCCCCCGCGGCCGCGCTCTGGTTCGGGATCGGCCTCGGGGTCGCCTCCTTCGCGCTGTTCGCGAGCACCGTCAACCTCCTCGCCGCAGTGCTCTCGCTGTCCGGGCTGCTCGGCTACGTGTTCGTCTACACGCTCTGGCTGAAGCGCTCGACCCCCCAGAACATCGTGATCGGAGGCGCCGCCGGAGCTGTGCCGCCGCTCGTGGCCTGGGCGGCCGTCACCGGCGAGCTGTCGGGCACGGCGTTCTACCTGTTCGCGATCGTGTTCTTCTGGACGCCGCCGCACTTCTGGTCGCTGTCGCTCCTGATGAAGGACGAGTACGCGCGTGCCGGCGTGCCGATGCTGCCGGTGGTGCGGGGCGAGCCCGAGACCCGCCGCCAGATCCTGCTCTACACCGTCCTCCTGTACGCGGTCTCCCAGCTGCCCTTCTGCGCAGGCGCCTTCGGGGTGCCCTACCTGATCGCCTCGGTCGGCCTCGGCGCCGCGTTCATCTACGGCGCCTGGCGGCTGACGAAGAACGCTGACCGGCGCACGGCGCTGCGGCTGTACCTCTACTCGCTCGCCTACCTGGCGGCGCTGTTCGCGGCGATGGCGGTGGACGCGAGGCTGTAGGTCCGCGCTCAGTCCACCGACCGCTGCCTCGTGAGCTCGCGCCCCAGTGGCAGCTCGCCCAGCTCCAGGCCCTGCTCGGCGCGGATCACGTGCATCACCGCGTTGATCAGCGCCAGGTGGGTGAAGGCCTGGGGGAAGTTCCCGAGGTGGCGGCCCGAGCGCGCGTCGATCTCCTCCGCGTACAGCCCGAGCGGGCTGGCGTAGCCGAGCAGCTTGGCGCACAGGTCCGTCGCGCGCTGCTGCTCGCCTATTTCGATTAGCGCTGAGACGAGCCAGAACGAGCAGATCGTGAAGGTGCCCTCCTCGCCCTCCAGCCCGTCGTCGGTCTCCTGCACGCGGTAGCGGAGCACGAGCCCGTCCTGGGTCAGCTCGTCCGCGATCGCGAGCACGGTGTTGACGATGCGCTCGTCGTCCGAAGGCAGGAAGCGCGTGAGCACCATCAGTAGCACCGAGGCGTCGAGCGCATCGGTGTCGTAGTGCTGCGTGAACACGCCGCGCTCGTCGAGGGCGTTCTCGCAGATGTCGTTCTTGATCTCGTCGGCCGCGGACTGCCAGCGGGCGGCGAACTCGAGCTCGCCACGCAGCTCGGCGAGCCGCGCGCCGCGGTCGGCAGCCACCCAGCACATCAGCTTCGATGAGGTGAAGTGCTTGGGCTCGCCGCGCACCTCCCAGATGCCGCGATCGGGTTCGCGCCACTTCTCGAGCGCCGTCTCCACCTGTCGTTTCAGGATCGGCCAGATCCGCTCCGGCAGGTGATCGCGCGACTTGGTGTGCAGGTAGACCGAGTCGAGCAAAGCACCCCAGACGTCGTGCTGGTTTTGGTCGTAGGCGCTGTTGCCGGTCCTTACCGGGCGCGCTCCCTCGTACCCGCCTAGGTGCTCGAGGACCTCCTCGGTCAGCTCATCCTCGCCGTCGATGCCGTACATGATCTGGAGCTGGGCCTGCTCCGCCTCGGCGACGTCCGCGATGAAGTAGAAGAAGTCGTTGGCCTCCCAGTCGAAGCCGAGCGTGTAGAGCCCCCAGAGCATGAAGGTCGCGTCGCGGATCCAGGTGTAGCGGTAGTCCCAGTTGCGCTCGCCGCCCGGGGTCTCCGGGAGGGAGGTGGTGGCAGCCGCCACCAGTGCGCCTGTCGGCGCGTAGGAGAGGCCCTTTAGCGTGAGCGCGGCGCGCTGCAGATGCGTGCGCCAGGGATGATCGGGGAACTGCCCGTGGTCGAGCCAGTGCTGCCAGTGGTGTGCTGTCCAGACGAGCCTCGCGTAGGCATCCTCGTAGGTCGTGGGCCCCGGGTGCTCCGACCAGGCGATGGCCACGAACAGCGTGTCGCCTTCCTTCATGAGGGTCCGGGCGGTCGCGCGCGGGCCCTCGAAACCGACGTTCATGTCCGAGTTCAGCTTGAGCTGGACCTCGCTGCCGTCGGCCGTGCAGCAGGCCTCGTGGTAGCCCGGCCCGGTGTACTCCCAGCTGCCGTTCAGGCGCCCGTACTCGAAGCGCGGCTCGCAGTCGAGCGTGACCTGAACCTCGCCGTTCACGCAGCGGATCAGGCGCAGCAGCACGTGGTCGGCGTCGTAGTCCGTCGGGGCCCGGCGGTGCGTGTGCGAACGATCGTGCTCGTGGTGCCAGGGCCCGATCAGGAGCACGTCGCGCACGATGATCCAGCCTCCGCTCGTGCCCCAGCTCGTCTCGACCACCGTCGTGCCGGGGAGGTAGCGACGTGCGGCGGGCACCTCCACGTCCGCCGGCCCGAGCCGGAACGTGCCCGCGTCACGGTCGAGTATCGCGCCGAACACGCTCGGCGAGTCGAAGCGCGGCAGGCAGAGCCATTCCACGTTTCCGTTCGGCGCCACGAGCGCACAGGTCTCGCAGTCCGACAGGAAGGCGTAGTCCGCGATCGACGGGAATTGGGCGGCGCCTAGCCCGCCATGCGGGACCCAGGATGTGCTCATAGCCGGCTCGCGGCCGCGTGGTCGAGCAGCACGGTCACTTCGCCGTCCATGAGCGAGGCGGGCGCGCGCGGGTCCGGCCGGCCCGAGAAGGCGCGGGCCACGGCTTCGGCCTTGTTCTCGCCTTCCACCAGTAGGAACTTGCGGCGCGCGCCGTTCACAACTGGAAGCGTAAGCGTGATCCGCGAGATGAGGGGCGCCATGCCCGGCGTCTCGATGCCGACCACGCGGCGCTCGCGCTCGCCGAGCGCGTCGTCGTTCGGGAACAGCGAGGCAATGTGGACATCGGGACCCAAGCCGAGCAGCATGAGGTCGAAGGCATCGGACCCGCCGTCCTCCAGCTCGCGCTCATAGGCCGCGGCGCCGTCGTGCGGGCCGAGCTCGCCCTGCATCCGGTGGACTGTCGGGCGCTCGATCCTCGAGAACAGCGCGCGTTCGGCCATGCGGTAGTTCGAGTGCTCGTGATCGGGAGGCACGCAGCGCTCGTCGGTGAACCAGAATTCGACGTCCGACCAGTCCGCCCGCCGCTCCGCGGCCCGCTCGTAGGCCGTGCGCGGCGTCGACCCGCCCGTGATCACCACGTGGCCGCCGGACGCCACCAGCAGCTCGCAGGCGGCGCCGGCCGGATCGTCCGAGATCTCGAACTCGGGCTGCAACGTCATGCCAGCATCGACTCCGCGCAGCCGAGCGCGCGCTCGTAGGCCGGGTCGCGGAGCAAGGCCTGGCGGATCCCCTCCCCGAGGATGCCCCCCTCGCCGCGCGATGCGCCGAGCACCGTCCAGGTGAACTCGCGGCCCTTCGGGTCGATGCGCCGCGCCGCGAGCCCGCCAGGGCCGCGGTCGAGCGAGATGCTCATCCCCGACGCGGTGGAAATCTCGATGCCCGCGAGCCCGGGGACGCTCTGACCCTCGTGCGGCACGAGCTCGAGGGTCACGTCCTGGCGCTTGCCATGCGCCTTTCCGTGCAGCGTCCCGTTGGCCTGCATGAGCGAGCCGGCCTCCCAGCCGAGCCGCGAGGCAAGCCAACCGCAGAACAGCACGCCCGCCGCCCCCGAGTCGGGCCGGTGGCGGACGCAGACCGAGTCGATCCGGCCCAGCTCGGGGCGCCACTGCGGCGGATCGAATGTGGTCGCCACACGCTCGCGCCAGGGCGTGCCGCGGAGCCAGGCGAGGTCGACCAGGTAGGCCTGCTTCGCGAGCTCGAGCGCGCGCCGCACGGCGACTGCGGGGTCGGGCTCGCCTACCGAGTCGATCAGGACAACCTGAGCGAGCCCGAGCAGCGCGTCGACGGCCTCCGGGTGCCCGTGCGGCGACCAAACGAGCGTGGCGATGTCGGTGACCACCAGCGGGTCGACGATCGAGTCGAGCCTGGCCAGGTGGTGCGGGCCCATATCGAGGACGATGCGTTCGCGGGTGAGCGCCAGCTCGCCGGGCCGGTGCTCGTGGGCCGGCGTTATCGCCGCCCACGCGTCGATCGTCTCGCGCCCCTCCTCGACCGCGCACAGGATCGTGCGCGAGGCGTGGTAGCGCCCCACCTGCTCGAGCCTGTTCATGATCTCGCCGCGCCACTCGCGGTCGACCACCACCACCAGGTTGAGTACGCGCGCGGGCGCGTAGGCCTCGTCCTGCTGGAACTGCTCGTTGACCATGTCGCGCAGCGCGGCCTCGATCGCCGCCGGAGTGGTGTTCTGCTCGGACCAGACCCAGCCGCCGTCGACCATCTAAATGGCCCGCCAGTGCTGGCCCGGCGCGAGCAGCGCGTCGGCCTCCTCGGGACCGCCCGTGCCGGCCGGATAGGTCGGGAGCGGGGTGTCGTCCTCGGCCCAGTTCTCGAGGATCGGGTCGATGATGCGCCACTGAGCCTCGACCTCGTCGTCGCGCGTGAAGAGCGTGGCGTCGCCGCGCATCGCGTCCATGATCAGGCGCTCGTAGGCCTCGGGCGACTGCGACAGGAAGGCCGTGCCATAGAGGAATTCCATGTTCACGGGCCTGATCCGCATCCGGGTGCCGGGGATCTTGGCCCCCAGCGATAGCGACACGCCCTCGTTCGGCTGCATCGTCAGGATCAGCTGGTTCGGCTGCACACCGACGGAGCCGGCCGCCTGGAAGGCGAGGTGCGGCACCGGCTTGAGCGTCACCGCGATCTCGGTGACCTTGCGTGCGAGCCGCTTGCCCGTGCGCAGGTAGATCGGCACACCGGCCCAGCGCCAGTTGTCGACCTCGAGCCGCAGCGCGACGTAAGTCTCGGTGCGCGAGTCGGCAGGCACGCCCTCCTCGTCGAGATAGCCCACGACCTCCTTGCCCTCGGCCATCCCCGCCGTGTACTGGGCCCGCACGACCTCGTCCGGGCGCGGCGGGCTGATCGCGTGCAGGACCTTGACCTTCTCGTCGCGCACCTCGTCGGCGGTGAAGGTCACGGGCGGTTCCATGCACAGCAGGCTGAGCAGCTGAAGCATGTGGTTCTGGACGAGGTCGCGGAGTGCGCCGGCCGAGTCGTAGTAACCGGCGCGCCGGCCGATGCCGAGGTCCTCCGACGCCGTGATCTGCACGTAGTCGATGAAGTTGCGGTTCCAGATCGGCTCGAACATGCCATTCGCGAACCGGAACGCGAGCATGTTCTGGACGGTCTCCTTGCCCAGGTAGTGGTCGATCCGGAAGACCTGCGACTCGTGGAGCACGGAAAGCACGTCGTGGTTCAGCCGCTGCGCCTCGGCGAGCCGCGTGCCGAAGGGCTTCTCGATCACCACCCTCACCTCGGCGTCCTCGACGCGGTCGAGGCCGTGCTCGCCCAGCTTGTTCACGATCAGCGCGAAGAACGACGGCGCGGTCGAGAGGTAGAACACACGGTCGTAGACGATCCCCGCCTCCTCGTCGAATTCGGCGAGCTCTGTCTCGAGCTGGTCGAAGACGCTCTCGTCGTCGAAACTGCCCGGGATGTAGCGCACCCGCTCGAGCAGCTTGTCCAGCACCTGCGGGTCGGGCTCGCGGCGCGAGTGCTGCTCGATCGACTCGCGAGCCATGCCCCGGTAGTCGTCTTTCGGGATATCAGAGCGCGCGACCGCGATCAGGTTGAAGCGCTCGGGCAGGGCGCCTTCGTGGGCGAGGTTGTAGAACGCCGGCAGGAGCTTGCGGTGCGCGAGGTCGCCGGTGCCACCGAAGATCACGACCGTCGTCGGGTGGACGGGCAGCCGCTCGAGGCCTTCGACCAGCGGGTTCTCTTGTTCGACCGTGGCCATGGCTACTCCGCGTGGGCCTCGGTCTGGGCAACCGGGTCCACCGCCTTGATCGCGTGCCCCCCGAACTGGTTGCGCAGCGCCGCGTTGACCTTGGCCGCGTACTCACTCCGGCCGCGGGAGCCGAAGCGCTCGACCAGCGAGGCCGCCAGGACCGGCATCGGCACGCGCCGTTCAATCGAATCCTCGAGCGTCCAGCGGCCTTCGCCCGAGTCCTCGACCCACGGGGCGATCGACGCGAGATCGTTGCCCTCCTGCTCGAACGCGCGCGCCGCCAGCTCGCAGAGCCACGAGCGCACGACCGACCCTTGCATCCACAGGTGGGCGACCTTCGCGTTGTCGATCTCGTACTCGCTCGCGGCGAACAGCCCGAAGCCCTCGGCGTAGGCCTGCATCATCCCGTACTCGATCCCGTTGTGGACCATTTTCACGTAGTGGCCCGCGCCGGTGGGCCCGAAGTGCCCCCAGCCGGGACCGTGCTCGGGCGTGGCGGGCGGCGCGAGCACGTCGAGGATTGGGGCCAGCCGGTCGACCGCGTCGTCGGGCCCGCCGACCATCATGCAGTAGCCGACCTCGAGGCCCCACACCCCGCCGCTCACCCCCACGTCCACGTAGTGGATCCCCCTCGGAGCAAGCGCATCCTGGCGGCGCTTGTCGTCGGTCCAGCGCGAGTTGCCGCCGTCGACGATCGTGTCGCCCTGTTCGAGCAGCCCGGCCAGGCTGTCGACCGTGCTCTGGGTCGGATCGCCCGCGGGCACCATGATCCAGACCGAGCGCGGCGGCTCCAGCTTCGCGACGAGATCCTCGAGCGAGGACGCGCCGGTTGCCCCGTGGCCCTCGGCGTCCTGCACCGCCTCCGCATGGAAGTCGAACGCGACACAGGTGTGGTCCGAGTCGCGGTGGATGCGGTGCACCATGTTGCCGCCCATCTTGCCCAGCCCGACGAAACCCAGCTGCATCAGATCAGCCTCCTAACGGCGTCCGCGGGATCGCCCTCGAGCCGCACCTGTACCGCGGGCAGCCCGTGGTCGCGAAGGGTCAACAGGTCGCCCACCGCCTGCGCGTTCTTCAGGTGCCCGAAGCTGTACCCCGCCTCCGGGATCTCCACATCCTCGTCCCCGTCGTGGATGAGCTGGAGGAAGCGCCCGGTGGGAGGGCCGCCCTTGTGTATCTGGCCCGTCGAGTGCAGGAAGCGAGGGCCGTAGCCGAAGGTGGTGGTGCAGCCCGTTCGCGCCCGGATCGTCGTCCGCAGCTCGGCCACGGCCGCGTCGAACTCCGCGGAGGGCGTCACGTAGCCCATGATCGCCACGTAGTTCGGGGGAGCGGCGCCGGACAGCAGCTCGCCCACGTCGCCCGGGTCGACGTCCGGGAGCGCGCCCTCGGCGAGGACCCGGTTCGTGTTGTCCTTGGCCTCCTGCACGTTCGGCTGGTCGAACGGGTTGATGGCGAGCACCCAGCCCGCGACCGCGACAGCGAACTCGGCGAAGAAGAAGATTCGTCCGAGGTCGGCCGGGCCGTGCGTGGAGACGGTGACGGTGGGGTGCCCGGCGCGCCCGAGGGCCTGGATCCTGCGGTCGAGCTCCTCGTCGGGGTTGTCGTCGTCGCGCAGGTAGGCGAACACCCGGTCCGGCCCATAGTCGTCCGGCTCGCCGAGTGGCTCGTCCGCGACCGGGAGGATCCCCTTCCCCTCCTTGCCGGTCGACTCGGCGATCAGCTGCTCGACCCAGAGCCCGAAGCTCGAGATCGGCTTCGAGACGACGAAGGTCAGCTTGTCGCGCCCGAGCAGCGCGAGCTGTCCCATGACCACGCCCTGCCAGAGCCCGGAGTTGTCCACGCTCGAGTCGTGGTGCACGCAGTTCTGCTCGGCCACCTGCGCGCCGTGCAGCAGCGCCCGGATATTGACGCCCGCGAGCACCGCCGGCACGAGCCCGAAATGGGAGAGCACCGAGTAGCGCCCGCCGATCTCCGGGTCGGCCTCGAAGACGTGCCGGAAGCCGCGTTCGCGCGCCAGCTCGACGAGCGGGCTGCCCGGGTCGGTGACCGCGCAGAAGCGGTTCCCGTCCCCGCCGCTGCGCTCATAGAAGTAGCGCATGTGCGAGAGCGTCTCGATCGTGCCGCCCGACTTGGAGGAGACGATGAACAGCGTCCGCTCCAGGTCGATCGCGCGCTCCGTCTCGAGGATGAAGCCAGGGTCGGTCGAGTCGAGCACATGCAGCCGGAGGCCGCCCGGCACGTCGCCGAACGAGCGCCTGATCACTTCGGGGCCCAGGCTCGAGCCCCCCATTCCGAGCAGCAGCGCGTGCTCGAAGCCCTCCGCCTTTGCGGCGGCCGCGAACTCCTCGAGCTCACCCGCGTGCTCGAGCATCTTCTCGCTGATCGTCAGCCACCCGAGCCGGTTGCCGATCTCGGGCACGCCGGGACCGCCCCAGAGCGACTCGTCGTGCTGCCAGATGCGCTTGGACACCTCCTCCGCCTGGGCCTGCCGCACGCGCTCCACGATCGGCGGCTCGAGCTCGTCGGGCAGCACCGACTCGATCGTCTTCGGGCGGCCCGTGACGACGCCCTCGCGGGTGAGCTCCACCCCCGCGATCAGCGCGTCGAAGGGCTCGACGAACTTGGCGATGCCGTCGCGGAGCAGTTTGGCAGTCACGTCACCCATATCGATGCCGGCCTCGGCGAGCCGCTCGAGGTCGGCGCTCGGGTCCTGATCGGCGGTCGCCCCGGACACCTCGAGCTGCTCCTCGCAGGCCAGCATCGTCGGCATCGGCATCGTGTTGACGGTGTGGGGCGCCACCAGGCTGTCCACGTACTTGGTCTCGGGGTAGCGCGGGTCCTTCACGCCGGTCGATGCCCACAACGGACGCTGGAGGGGGGCGCCTGCCTCGCGCATCGTCGCGAAGCGCTCGCCGAGGAAGAGCTCCTTGAAGCGCTGGTAGGCGGCGCGCGCGTTCGCGATCGCCGCGATCCCGATCAGCTCCTCCTTGCCCGCCTCGGCAAGGCGCTTGTCGACCTCCGTGTCCACGCGCGAGACGAAGAAGCTCGCCACCGAGTGGACGTCGAGCGATTCGCCGGCCTCGTGGCGGCGCTCCATCCCGCGGATGTACGCCTCCGCGATGGCGCTGTAGGACTCGACCGAGAACAGCAGCGTCACGTTGACGTTGATGCCGGAGGCGATCGCCTCCTCGATCGCCGGCACGCCCTCCTCGGTCCCCGGGATCTTGATGAAGAGGTTCGGCCGGTCGACGCGCGCCCAGTAGTCGCGGGCCTGTTCGAGCGTTCCCGCCGTGTCGTGCGCGAGCCCGGGCTCGACCTCGAGTGAGACGAAGCCGTCCCCGTGCCTCGCCTCCTCCCACACCGGGCGCAACACGTCGCAGGCGAGCCGAACGTCGAGGATCGCGAGCTCGTCGTAGATCTCGCGGGCGGACAGGCCCCGCTCGGCCAGCTCCGCGATCTGCTCGTCGTAGTCGGTCGAGCCGAGGATCGCCTTCTCGAAGATCGCGGGGTTCGAGGTGACCCCGCGCAGGGAGTCCTCGCGCACGAGCCGCTCGAGCTCGCCACCCGTGATCATGCTGCGCCGGATCTGGTCGAGCCAGACGCTGGTGCCGGCGGCGGTCAGCGCCGCGAGCCGTTGGTTGACTCCTGCTCCGACGCTCATCGCGCTCTCCTCTCCTCGGCCCTACGCGCGGGCCGCCACTCGTTCCACGACCGCCCGCGCGCGGGCGGCCACATTCTCCGGGGTGAAACCGAAGTGCTCGTACAGGTCCTTGGCGGGCGCGGAGCCGCCGAACGTCCTCATCGCGACCTCGTCGCCGTCGTCCCCGGTCCACGTGCGCCAACCGAGCGGCGAGGCCGCCTCCACCGACACGCGCGCCCGCACCGACGGCGGCAGCACGCTGTCCCGATAGGCCTCGTCCTGCTCCGCAAAGCGATCGAGGCAGGGTGCCGAGACCACGCGGGTGGCGACGCCGTCAGACTCGAGCAGCTCGGCCGCCTCGAGGCAGATCGACACCTCGGAGCCCGTGCCGATCAGGATCAGGTCGGGCTCGCCGTCGCCGTTCTGAGCGTCGCGCAGCACGTAGGCGCCGCGATGGATCGCCTCGGGCAGGATCCAGTCCGGGTCGAGAATCGGGAGCGACTGGCGGGTCAGCACCAACGCCACGGGGGTCTCGGTCTGCTGCAGCGCGAAGCGCCAGCCGAGGGCGGTCTCGTTGGCGTCGGCCGGACGGACGCAATAGATGTTCGGCTGCGCCCTCAGCGTGGCGAGCTGCTCGACGGGCTGGTGGGTCGGCCCGTCCTCCCCGAGGCCGATCGAGTCGTGTGTGTAGACCCAGATCACCGACTTGCGCATCAACGACGAGATCCGCACCGCCGCCTTCATGTAGTCGAGGAAGTTGAAGAATGTCGAGCCGAAGGCGCGCAGCCCGTGCAGGTTCAGGCCGTTCACGATTGCGCCCATGCCGTGCTCGCGCACGCCGTAGTGGACGCTGCGTCCTGAGTAGTCGCCCTTACGGGGCGCGCCCGCCCCGTCGATGAACGTGAGCGTCGAGGGCTCGAGGTCCGCCGAGCCGCTCACGAGCTGCGGGACCCGCGACGCGGCCCATTGGATCACCTGGCTCGAGGCCTTGCGCGTCGCCACCGGGTCGTCGTCGGGGCTGAAGCGCGGCGGATCGGAATCCCAGTCGTCCGGCAGCCGCTCCTCCATGATGTAGGCGAGCGCGGCGGCGCCGCCGGGGTCGGCGGCGCGGTACGCCTCGAGCTGCTCCTCCCACTGGGCGACGAGGTCCCTGCCGCGCTCGATGCACTCGCGGAAGTGCGCGAGCACCTCGTCGGGCACGAGGAACGTCGGCTCGAGCGGCCAGCCGTAGACCTCCTTGGTGAGCCTGACCTCCTCCTCGCCGAGCGGGTTGCCGTGCGCCTTGTAGCTGTCCTGCTTGTTCGGGGAGCCGTAGCCGATGTGCGAGCGCACGATCACGAGCGAGGGGCGCTCGGTCTCCGCCTTCGCGGCCTCGGTCGCGCGCCCGAGCGTCTCCAGCGAGAGGTCCTCGCCCACGTCCTGCACGTGCCAGCCGTAGGCCTCGTAGCGCTTGCCCACGTCCTCCGAGAACGCCATTGACGTGTCGCCGGCCAGCTGCACGTGGTTGTTGTCGTAGAAGACGATCAGCTTGCCGAGGCCGAGATGGCCCGCCAGCGAGCTCGCCTCGGATCCCACGCCCTCCTGCATGTCGCCGTCGCTCGCGATCACGTAGGTGTGGTGGTCGATCAGCTCGTGGCCGGGCCGGTTGAAGCGGACCGCGAGCATCGCCTCGGCCAGCGCGATGCCCACCGCTTGGCCGAGCCCCTGGCCGAGCGGGCCGGTGGTGGCCTCGATGCCGTGCGCGTGGCCGTACTCGGGATGCCCGGCCGTCGGGCTGCCGAGCTGACGGAAGTTCTTCAGGTCCTCCATCGTCATCCCGTAGCCCGTGAGGTAGAGCATCGAGTAGAGGAGCATCGAGGCGTGACCGGCCGAGAGCACGAAGCGGTCGCGGTTGAACCACTCGGGCTCCGACGGGCTGTGGCGCATCGCGCGCATGTAGAGCGTGTAGGCGAGTGGCGCCAGCGCCATGGGCGCGCCGGGGTGACCGGAGTTGGCCTTCTCGACAGCGTCGATCGACAGCGTCCGGATCGTGTCGACGGAGAGCTCTTCGAGGTCAGCGGTGGTGCGTGAGGTCATGCCGATCCTTCGGTTGTCGGGTTGGCGTGCTCAGTGTTACGAATCTCGTGGGCCGCAAGCAAACCCGCCCCGATCACGCCGGCGTCCGGGCCGCGCCGGGCGAGGGAGATCTCCACGCGCCGGAACAGGGCCGGGAGGGCGCGGGCGCCCGCCTCCTGGACGGCGCGGTCGAGGTAGAGCCCGGACGCTCGTGAGAGCCCGCCGCCGATCACGACTCGCTCCGGCTCGAACACGTTCACGTAGCCGGCGATCGCCAAGCCCAGCATCCGGGCGAAGCGCTCGAAGATGAGCACGGCGTCCGGGTCGCCCTGCTCGGCCGCGAGCACGAGCTCGCGCCCGGACACGCGCCCGTCGCTGCCGAGCGCACCAGCCAGCCGGCTGTCGGGCTTGTCCTGCGCCAGCTCCGTGGCGTCACGCTCCAGCGCCTGGCCCGAGCAATAGGACTCGACGCAGCCGCTGTTCGGGCAGTTCCCGGGGCACGGCGGCCCGTCGGGGCTCAGCGTGAAGTGGCCGAGCTCGGCGCCCAGACCGTGCGCGCCGCGGAAGATGCGGCCGGCCGTGACGACACCGCCGCCGACCCCGGTGCCGAGCGTGAGCATCACCAGCTCGTCGCAGCCGAGCATGCGCGCCTCGGCGAACGCGGCCACGTTGGCGTCGTTATCGACGAACACGGGTGCGCCGAAGCGCCGTCCCAGCTCCTCGCGCAGGCCGACACCGGCAAGCGGGATGTTGACGCTCGTCTCGACGGTCCCGGTGGCGTAGACGATCTGGGAGGGAACGCCCACGCCGATCGCGGCCGGCCGGCCGTGCTGCGCGATCACCCCGCGCGCCGTCGCCTCGAGCCCGTCGAGGAGTGCCGAGCTGCTCTCGAGCACGGTCGGCCGCTCGGCTCGCCCGGCCACTTCCCCGTCGCGCAGCGCCGCCACGGCCACCTTCGTGCCGCCCACATCGACGCCCAGCACGAGCTCCTCATCCGAGGCCATGCGGGAGTCCTATCCGCGCCGGCCCCTCGAAGCAAGCCTCGTCACGCGGGGTTCACCCGTCAGGGGGCGGCGTGGACCTCGCGCCGGCCGCTCAGCGACGGACCTCGGCGCCGTCCTGCGCCCAGCGCGTGTGGTAGGAGCCCTCGCGATCAAGGCGCCGGTAGGTGTGCGCACCGAAGTAGTCGCGCAGGCCCTGAATCAGGTTGGCGGCTCCGCGCTCGCGACGGTAGCCGTCGTAGTAGGCAAGCGACGACGCGAACGCCGGGACGGCCACGCCCAGCTCGACCGCGCGTGTGATCACCCGCCGCCAGGAGTCCTGTGCCTCGGCCACCGCGTCGCGGAAGTACGGCACCACCAGGAGATTGACGGTGTCCGGGTCCTCGGCGTACGCCTCGCGGATGCGATTGAGGAAACGGGCCCTGATGATGCAGCCGCCGCGCCAGATCGTGGCGAGCGAGCCCATGTCCAGATTCCAGTCGTACGCTCTGGAGGCCGCGGCCAGCTGCTCGAAACCCTGGGCGTAGGCCACGATCTTGCTCGCGTAGAGCGCCCTCTGGACGTCGTCGACGAGGCCGTCGGCCGCCCGCGTGCCGGCATCCGGCCTCGGGCCCGCCAAGGACTCGGCCGCGACCCGGCGCTGGTCGCGCAGCGCCGACAGGGAGCGGGCGAAGACGGCCTCGGTAATCGCCGTGAGCGGCACTCCCAGCTCGAGCGCGTCCTGGCTCGTCCAGCGGCCAGTCCCCTTCTGCTCGGCTTCATCGACGATCACATCGACGAGCGGCCGCCCGGTCTGCGGATCCTCCTTGGCCAGCACCTTGGCGGTGATCTCGATCAGGAACGACTCGAGATGGCCGCCGTTCCAGTCCTCGAAGATCGCAGCGATCTCGCCAACCTCGAGGCCGGCCCCGTGACGCAGCAGGTCGTAGGCCTCGGCGATCAGCTGGATGTCCGCGTACTCGATGCCGTTGTGCACCATCTTCACGTAATGACCCGCACCGTCGCGCCCGATGTAGGCGCAGCAGGGGGTTCCGTCCACCGCCGCCGCGATCGAGGTCAGCACCTGCTCCACGGCGCCGTAGGCATCTCGCTCGCCGCCGGGCATGATGCTCGGGCCGAGCAGGGCGCCCTCCTCGCCGCCGGAGACACCGATGCCGAGAAATCGCAGTCCTCGCTCGGCGCAGGCCGACGTTCGCCGGCGCGTGTCGGCGAAGTGTGAGTTGCCCGCGTCGATGACGATGTCGCCCTCGTCCAGGAGGGGGGAGAGATCGTCGATCACGCCGTCCACCGCCGGCCCGGCCTTGACCATGGCGATGATCCTGCGCGGGCGCTCCAGCGCGGCGACGAACTCCTGCAGCGACTCCGCCGGCGAGAACGAGCCTTCGTCCGCGTACCGCTCCATGAATTCACCGGTTCGCGCAGCCGTCCGGTTGTGCACGGCGACGGGGACGCCGTGACGGGCGATGTTGCGAGCGAGGTTCGCGCCCATGACCGCCAGTCCCGTGACCCCGATCTGGCTGTCCGCGCTCATCTCTTCCCCCTCGGGTCGGGCATCGTCGGGCGTTCGAGGGTGAGCGTATCTGCACGCGGGGGTTAGGCTTGCACCAGTGCGGGCCGGAATCGACCTCGGCGGAACCAAGATTCAGGCCGTCGTAATCGACGACGACGGCCGGGTCGTCGGCCAGGAGCGGCTCCCCACGCCGACTTCCGGGGGCCCGGCCGATGTGGCCGAGGCCATGGCCGCCTCGGTGCGCGCCGCCGCCGCGGATGCGGGCATCGAAACCTCCTCGCTGCACGGCGTGGGCGTCGGCTCGCCCGGCGTAATCGACGGGCGCAGGGGCATCGTCACGAGCGCACGCAACCTGCCCGACTGGGAGGGTTCGTTCCCGCTCGCCGCCACGCTCAAGGAGGCCCTGGGGCCCCGCGTCAAGATCGACAACGACGTGAACGTGGCGACCGACGCCGAGCTCAACCTCGGGGCCGGCCGGCCCTACAAGTCGCTGCTCGGCGTCTTCTGGGGCACCGGCGTGGGCGGCGGCATCGTCCTGCGCGGCAAACCCTGGCTCGGCCGAGGCGGCGCCGGCGAGATCGGCCACGTGTGCGTCGTGATCGACGGCGCCCGCTGCCCATGCGGGCGGAAGGGCTGCATGGAGGCGTATGCCGGGCGCAAAGCGCTCGAGGAGCGCGCGCGGCACCGGCACGAGAAGGGCCACAAGACCGAGCTGTTCAAGATCATGGAGAAGCGTGGGCGCGACCGGCTCACCAGCGGCGTCTGGGGGCGGGCGCTGGAGCACGACGACAAGCTCGCCCACAAGTTGATTGGCGAGGCGGTCGAGGCGCTCGGTGCCGGGATCGCCTCGACGCTCAACGTCCTCGACGTCGAGGCCGTCATCCTCGGAGGCGGCCTCGGGCTTCGCCTTGGCGAGCCCTACCGCAAGAAGATCGAGAAGGCGATGCTGCCCCATCTGTTCTCGAGCGAGAACCCGCCGGCGTTTCTGATGGCTGAGCTCGGCGACCTCGGGGGGGCGATCGGCGCCGCGCTTCTCATCCGCCAGCGCGCCAGAACGCTCGCGGCATCCTGAGCCGGGACTGCTGTGCTCAGCGGCTGGCGGGGCGCGCGCTGTCGGCGGGCGGCGGACGGTCGCGCCGCGTGATCAAGCGGGCGGGCGCGAGGGCCGCGCGGCCGACCGAGGCGGCCGCCGCGCCGGCGGCGGCCGGAGCCCGCGGCAGCAAGCGCCGGCGCCGCCCCCGTAAGCGCGCGACCGGAGCGGGCGGCTGCCGTTCATGCCGCCGGCTCAATGCGGGCTCGGGCCGGGGTCCCAGCTCGAGCCGCGGCGCGGGCCGCGGGCGACCGGTCCCGAGCAGGGCGGCGACCCGCTCGCGGTCGAGGTCGTCTTCCGCCAGCAACGCGGTCGAGAGCGCCCGCAGCTCGCCCAGATGCTCTTCGACCATCGCGAGGGAGTCGCGGTACGCGTCGGCGATCATGCGCTCGACCTCCTCGTCGATCACCTGGCGAGTGGACTCGGAGAGCGGCATGTTCTGGCCGGCGGCGGTGGCCGTGAGCTGCCCGGCGCGCGGCGAGAACCCCAGGCTCATCACCGCGTGGCGGGCCACGGCGTTGGCGCGCTGGAGGTCGTCGGCGGCTCCCGATGACACGTGCCCGTAGATCAGGGCCTCGGCCGCCCGGCCACCCAGCAGCACCATCAGCTGCTCGTGCACGTGGCGCTCGGACTGCAGCGCGCGGTCGCGCCGCGCGATCACCGCCATGCCTCCCGCACGCCCGCGCGGCGTGATCGTCAGCCGCTGCGTGGGGTCCTGGGTCTCGGAGTACTCGGCCACCAGCGCGTGTCCCGCCTCGTGCCGAGCCACCAGCTCGCGTTCCTCCGCGGTGAGCGGCGATGAGCGGCGCGCGGGTCCGGCGAGCGCGCGCAGATGCCCCTCGGCGAGGTCTTCGCGGGTCACCTCGGCCCGTCCGTCCCGCGCGGCCATGATCGCCGCCTCGTTCAGCATCTCGCGCAGGTCGGCTCCGGAGCAGCCGGCGGTGCCGTCGGCGAGCTCCGCGAGGTCGACCTCGCGGGCGAGAGGACGGCCGCGAGCGTGGACGTCCAGGATCGCGAGGCGCCCCTCGGCGCTCGGCAGCTCGACGGCCACCTGGCGCGAGAAGCGCCCAGGGCGGAGCAGCGCGGGGTCGAGCACGTCGAGCCGGTTGGTGGCGCCCACGCACACGAGCCGCTCGTTGCCGGTGAACCCATCCATCTCGATGAGTAGCTGGTTCAGCGTGTGCTCGTACTCGTCGTTGCCGCCCTGGCCGCCCCCCTCGCTGCGCTTGCGCCCCACGGCGTCGAGCTCGTCGATGAAGATCACAGCCCCGGCCTCGGCGGCCCGGCCGCGGGCGAACAGTTCGCGGATCCGCGAAGCGCCCACGCCGACGTAACGTTCGACGAACTCGGCGCCCGACGCCGCGAAGAAGTCGACGCCGGCCTCGGCGGCGAGCGCCTTGGCGAGCAGGGTCTTGCCGGTGCCGGGTGGGCCGTGCAGCAGGAGTCCGGCCGGCATCCTGGCGCCCACGCGCTCGAAACGCTCGGGATCCTCGAGGAACTGGACGAACTCGCCCACCTCCTCCACCGCCTCGTCACAACCGGCGACGTCCCGGAAGGTCACCGTCGGGCGAGTCTCCTCGGACACCTTTGTGTCGCTCCGCAGCGGCCCGCCCGCTCCGCGCTGGGCCGGGCCCTGCCCGCGGCGGCCGCGCATGGACATGGCGACGAACAGGAGCGAGAGCGCGAACGCCGCGACCAGAACGATGCCGAAGACGGGGAAACCCCCGCCGCCGCCGCCTCCTGAAGCGACCTCGACCTTGGCGCCCGCGCGCGCCAGGCGGTCGGCCAGATCCTGCGCGGGCGGGTAGCCGAGCTCCGCCTCCCGGCCGTCGTCGAGCCGTACGCTCACCTCGGCGCGCTGCGGGTCGAGCACGGCCTCGCGGACCTCGCGGCGCTCGATCGCCGTCAGCAGCTCGCTGTAGCTGAGCTCGTCGCGATCCCCGCCCTCGCCGGACCCCGGGGCGCCCGCGCCGTATCCCTGCGGCGGTAGCGGACCCTGCGCGGATGCCGGTGAGCAAACCGCCAGCGTCGCGACGAGAAGCGCCACTACGACTCTGATCAAAACCGGTGCTGCCTTCAGGCCGACCCCGCCCCTTTCGGTAGCTGGATACCCGGCCCGGCGGTCCGCAATCCCGACGCCGGGCCATAGGCTTGCGCCGTGCGACTCGAGTCCTTCGCCCGGCAACCGCTGCTCTTCGGCCCCTCGCCGATCCACCCACTCGAGCGGCTCAGCGCGCACCTCGGCGGCGCCGAGCTCTGGGCCAAGCGCGACGACTGCAACAGCGGGCTCGCCTACGGGGGCAACAAGACCCGCAAGCTCGAGTATCTGGTGGCCGACGCGCTCGCCAAGGGCTGCGACACGCTCGTGTCAATCGGCGGCGTGCAGTCCAACCACACGCGGCAGGTTGCCGCCGTGGCTGCGCGCACCGGGCTCGGCTGCGTGCTCGTGCAGGAGAGCTGGGTCGACTGGCCGGACGTCGTCTACGACCGGGTCGGCAACATCCAGCTCAGCCGCATCATGGGCGCGGACGTCCGGCTCGTCGAGGCGGGCTTCGGAATCGGCTTCAAGGAGAGCTGGGAGCAGGCGCTGGCCGACGTCGAGGCCGCTGGCGGCACTCCTTATGCGATCCCGGCGGGGGCATCCGACCATGAGCTGGGCGGGCTCGGCTTCGCGAACTGGGCGATGGAGGTGGCCGAGCAGGAGCGCGAGCTGGGCGTCTTCTTCGACACGATCGTCGTCTGCTCGGTCACCGGCTCGACGCAGGCCGGGATGATCGCCGGCTTTGCCGCGCAGGACAGGCCGCGGCGGGTGATCGGGATCGATGGCTCGGCGAAGCCCGCCGAGACGCGCGACCAGGTCGCGCGGATCGCCCGGCGGACGGCCGCGCTGATCGAGGTGGGCCGCGACCTGCGGGACGACGAGATCGTGCTGGACGACCGCTACCACGCCGGCACCTACGGGATACCCGATGAGCGCACGCTCGAGGCGATTCGCACCGCGGGGCGCCTCGAGGGCATGATCACGGACCCGGTTTACGAGGGGAAGTCGCTGGCGGGGATGATCGACCTGGTGTCGAGCGGCGAGATCGAGTCGGGCGCCAGAGTGCTCTACGCGCACCTCGGCGGTCAGCCTGCGCTGAGCGCCTACGCGGGGCTGTTCAGATGAGCATCGCGCCGGACACCGGCGTGGGCGCCGTCCGGCTGAGGGTGGCCGACCTCGACTCGCTGGCGGCGTTCTACGAGCGTACGATCGGGCTGCGGACGCTCGCGCGCGAGGGGGACGTGGTGCGGCTCGGCGCTGACGGGGGCCCGCCGCTCGTGGAGCTCGCGGCCGCGCCCGGCGCGCCGCAGCGCCCGGCCGCCAGCACCGGGCTCTTCCACCTCGCGCTCCTGGTGCCGAGCCGCGCGGACCTCGCCCGTTCCCTGCGCCGCGTCATCGGCGCGGGCTGGCGGCTCACGGGCGCGTCCGATCACCTGGTGAGCGAGGCGCTCTACCTGAACGATCCCGAGGGCAACGGAATCGAGCTGTACCGTGACCGCCCGCGGGAGGAGTGGCGCAGCGGCCCGGACGGCGAGCTCGAGATGGCGACGCTGCCGCTCGACCTCGATGGCATCCTCGCCGAGCTCGGGCCGGGCGAGTCCGATGACCCGGGCGCGATGCCCCCTGGCACCCGCATGGGGCACGTGCACCTACAGGTGTCGAGCCTGGAGCCGGTCGAGCGCTTCTACGCCGAGGCGCTCGAGCTGGACGTGACCGTGCGCAGCTACCCGGGCGCGCTGTTCCTGTCGGCTGGGGGTTATCACCACCACGTCGGCGCGAACCTGTGGCAGACCCGGGGAGCGCCGCCTCCGCCCGAGGGCGCGCTCGGCCTCGACCACTGGGAGCTCGCGCTTCCGGACGACGCGGAGCGCGACCGGCTGGCCGGCAGGCTCCAGGCGGCGGGAGCGGAGACGCTTGAGCTCGCGGCGGGCGTTCGCGCGGCCGACCCGTCGGGGAACCGGGTGCTGCTGACAGCCCCGGCCTAGTGAGCTGAGCGGACGGTCACATCGCCATGTGCGCGCTCGTCCTGTCCTGGGAGGCGGGCGGTGGGCTGCGTCCCTCGGCGGCCATCGCTCGCCGTAGGAGCGTGAGCCCCGCCAACGGGAAGATCAGGACGGAGAGCAGACCCGCGGTCACGAGCGCCGACGACTCGGCCGCGTCGATCGCCCCAAGCTCCGCCCCTATGGCCGTGGCAGCGACTATGAACGGCAGCGAAGTCGCCTGGAACAGCCCCGCCACTACCGCTCGCCGCTCGCCCACGAAGCCGCGATAGAGGAGGGCCGGCAGGCCGCGAGCCACGAGCAGCGCGGTCAGAAAGATCGGCACCATCGCGAGGTTCCCCGGATCGTCGAGGAGGGCGTCGAGGTCGAAGCGGATCCCGGAGGTCACGAAGAAGACGGGAATGAAGAGGCCGAAGCCGACGGCCTCCAGCTTCACGCGAAAATTGGGATGGGTCACCCGCTGGTCGCGGTCGAGCAGCCCCAGCAGGGCGCCGGCGGCGAACGAGCCGAGGATCAGCTCGAGGCCGAGGCCCTCGGCGAGCGTCACGAACGCGATCATCAGCACCATCGCCGCACGCACGCGGATCTGGGCGCTCGAGTCCTGGAGCCGGAGCAGGTCCTCCTCGATCCTCCTGGAACGCTCAGCGGTCCGGATCGCCAGGAAGGTCACGGCCAGCAGGCCGAAGAAGGCGCCGAGCAGGATCGCCGTCGAGGCTGGGCCGCTCTCGCCGGAGAAGAAGAGCGAGAGCAGGATCACGGCGCCGAAGTCGGCAATCGAGGCAGCGACGAGGACGAGTTGGCCGAAGCGGGAGTCCAGCTCGCCCACGTCCTTGAGCACCGGGATGATCACCCCGAGGGACGTGGCGGAGAGGACGATCGCCACGAGGAGCGGTGTCTCGACCAGCCCGGCGGCGCCGAGCAGCAGCCCGACCAGCACCGCGGCTGCGAGCGAGACCGCCCAACCCAGCGCGGCGAGCCTGAGCAGCCTGCCGCGCAGCTCGCCGAAGTCGATCTCGAGGCCCGCGATGAAGAGCAGGAACGCGAGCCCGATGAGCGCGACCACCTCGAGCGTCTGGTCGATCTCGACCCAGCCCAGCACGGAGGGCCCGATCACGATGCCGGCGACGATCTCGAAGACCACCGACGGCAGCCGCAGCCGTGGCGCGAAGCCCAGCAGGAAGGGCGCGAGGAATGCGACAGCCACCACGATCAGGAGGCCGTCGAAGCCGGGCTCGTCCATGCGGATCGGTCCACGTCCGCGCCGCGGCGTTACGAACGGGAGCGGGCCGCGCCGGAGGCGCGGCCCGCTCCCTGGCTTCTCGCCAGGCCTGATGGATCCTGGCCTAGGGGGTGTCCTGCACGGCGGCGAGGCCGGTGATCGTGGTGGCGCCGCGGCCGATCTGGCCGAGCTTCATCGTGGCGCCGGTCTGGACGTTCACGCGGTACAGCTCAGCGCCGGGGCGCCGGTCCGAAGCGGTCGCGACGTAGCCGACGTTGTTCTTGCCGGCGATGTCGAAGCCGCTGTCACCGCGGACGTTGATGTCTACCGGGGTGGGCATCGTCAGCGTGCCGTTGTTCGGCGGGTTCTGCACGTAGAGCGCGTCGTCGAGAGCGTCGAGCGCGTACAGGGTCGTCGAGGCCGCGAGGCTCGCGCTGAACGACGAGTTCGTATAGGCCGAGCCGACGACGGTCGGATCATTCGGGTTGAGGTCGCCGTCCTGCATCGCCAGCGCCCCGGTGTCCGGGACCAGCCGCAGGTTCTGGTTCGCGTCGCTCGTCACCCGGATGCGGTCAACGGTCGGGTTGAAGTCGAAACCGAAGAACCGCCCGTTCAGCGCCGGCGTGAACGCCGGGCCCTCTGCAACCGCACGCCCGGTCACCGGGCTCACGCGGTAGACGACGCTGTCGCTGCCGACGCCGTAAAGCTCGCCGGTGATGGGGCGGAAGTCGATGCCCTTGAGCGTCACGCCCATCGGCAGCCCGCTGATCTGCTGGCTGCTGTCGAGCTTACGCGGGTTGTCCGCCGAGAAGCTCACGAGGTTGTTCTGGTCATCGGTGGCGTAGAAAGTACGGCCGCCGTTTCCTTTCGAGTCTTGCTGCGCCGCCTGGCCGGCCACGGGTACCGCCAAGGCGGCGACGCAGCTCAGACCGAGGGCCATTCGCAAGAGCCCTTTGCGCTTCATGGTCCTGCTCCTCCTGGGGTCGGGTATGTCCCCTATTCGCAACCGCGGGCCACCTTGGTTCACATGAGATGAGCTCGACCGCGCCTTAAGCGGGCTGTAAGCACCCGCTGTCTACGCTTGGACCGGGGTGGCGCCGTTCTCCGTATCGGGCGTAGTGCGAATCGCAGCCGCGATCCTCATCATCGTGTCGGTCACGGCCGTGACAGTGGTCGTGACCGCCCTGGCGGATGAGCGGCAGCCGCTCGCAGATCTCGTCTTTCCCGCGCAGCCGCCGCCCCAGGTGGTGCCGCCCGAGCCGCCCGAGTCGCCGGAACCGCCCGCGTCGCCCGAGCCGGAGGCGGTCCGTTGGCGACACTCCACCGCGATCGGCGCCCACACTGCCGGGCGGCTCGTGAAGGGGGTGCGCCTGCCCGCCGAGAGCTACGACTTCTTCACGTGGGATCCCGTCCTGAGGCGCTCACCGAACCGGCCCTGGCGCCGCTGGGGCACGGACCGCCTGGTGCGAACCGTGCTACGGGTCGCCCGCGACTACCTCGCCGCTCACCCTGAGGCCCCCCGGATGGCGGTGGGAGACCTGAGCCGCCCGCGCGGCGGCGACTTCGGCCCGCGCTTCGGCTCCATCGGTCACGCGAGCCACCAGAACGGGCTCGATGTCGACGTCTACTACCCGCGCTCGGACCGACGCGAGCGGGCCCCGCGCTCCGCGTCGCAGATCGACCGTGCGCTGTCCCAGGACCTGGTGAACCGCTTTCTCGCCGAGGGCGCGGAGGTCATCTACGTCGGTCCGAACACGGGCCTCACCGGCCCACCGGGACGCGTGCAGCCGCTGATCAACCACGACGACCACCTGCACGCGCGCCTGCCTCTCAAATGATTGAGGGCTCCCTCCCGGAGAGCCCTCGAAGTCCAAGATAGGCCCGCTTCAGCCGGGCCGCTACTCGATCGTCCGTTTATTGGAGGCGATCTGATACATCTTCCGGGCCGTGGATCGCCGCCTGGCCACCAAGAACATCCGCACCGGGCTGATCGCGGGCGCTGTGGCGCTGGTGGTGTTCGCGCTCGCGTGGGTCGTGGGGTTCGTCTACTGATGGCCGAGGAGATCCGCCTCGCCGAAGAGACCGTGGAGCCGCGGGGCGAGCTGATCCATCTCCCGGGCCCGTCCTACTTCCCGGTTCTCACCGCCGCCGGCATCGCGGTCGCGGTAGCCGGCATCGTGATCTCGCTGTTCATGGTGGTGCTCGGCGCCATAGTCGCCCTGATCTGCATCTTCAAGTGGATCGGTGAGACGCGGCAGGAGATCTCAGAGCTGCCGCTCGAGCACCACTGAGCCTGAGAGCCCGGCCCCGCTCAGGTGGGCGGGCGGGCCGCCGACTGGAGGTCGGAGGGCAGTTCGCTCGTGGCGCCGTCGGAGACCCAGCAGCGGACGATGTCGCGCATCGAGAGGACGCCGCTCATCTGGCCGCCGTCGACAACCACCAGGTGCCGGAAGCCGCCCCTGATCATCGCCTCCGCCGCCCGCTCCAGCGACCACTCGGGAGCGGCGAACGTCAGCTGGGGCGAGAGGTGGTCCTGCACGAGCTCCTCGTCGGGGTTCTCGCCTCTGCCGATCGACTGCAGCACGTCGCGCTCGGTGACGATGCCGGGTCCCGGCTGCTCGGGATCGATCACGACGGCCGCGCCAACGCCACGCTCGGCCATCGCCCGCGCGGCATCGCGGAGCGTGTGACCGGGGTTGACGGTGAGTACGACCTCGCTCATCCCTGCCCTGACCTGCATACAACTCCCTTCGAGGGGCTAGTGACGATCGGCATAAGCCAGCGTATCGAATGATCCGGTGGGCGCGCCAGGGCGTATTCCGTTTCGAGGTGCGTGAGTCGACCGTGCACAGGCGTACCGAGCTGTATTTCGACGCGCTGCGGGTCATCGAGCAGGAATACGCCAACGAAGAGCTGTCCCTGACGGTGGTCGCGCACGAGATCGCAACCTCGCGACGCCAGCTCCAGCGCTCGTTCTCGGAGGCGGGTGGCACGAGCTTCCGGCGCGAGCTGCAGCGGGTCCGGATGGCCCGGGCGGCCGAGCTGCTGCACGACGGACGGCTCTCCGTGCAGGAGGTCGCGGCCGCGGTCGGCTACCGGCAGGCGGCCCAGTTCGCCAAGGCGTTCAGGCGCAGCCACGGGGCTCCGCCGTCCTCGTTCCGCCGTGCGAACGGCCATCTCGCCGCCTGACCAGCCGCGCGTCGCAGGCGTCAGCGTGAACAATTAGACTCGCGCGCCGTGAGCGAGAGGGAGCCGGTTTCGCAGGAAACGGCAAAGGGAGCGCCAGAGACCGACCCGCGCATAGCCGGAGAGAAGCACCCGGTCGCGCGCATGATCGGCATCGGCGTTTTCGCCTCGCTCATCGGCATCGCGATCACGCTCCTCATGGACTGGTTCCCGGAGGACGCCTCGGGCGCCGCCGGGGACATCGACACCCTGTACGACATTCTCCTGATCTGCTCGGTGCCGGTCTTTGTGCTCGTGATGACGATCGCGATCTACTGCGTGGTCCGCTTCCGCGCCAAGCCGGGCGACATGGGCGACGGTCCCCCGATCCACGGCAACACGAGGCTCGAGATCATCTGGGTCACGATCCCCTTCGTCATGGTCACCGCGCTCGCGACCTACGGCTGGATCGTGCTCGACGACATCGAGGCCAAGGCCCAGGACGAGATGGTGGTGAGGGTGACGGGCCAGCAGTTCACCTGGACCTTCGAGTACCCCCGGCAGAAGGTGAATTCGGAGGTGCTCGTGCTACCCGTTGACCAGCCCGTCGAGTTCAAGATCAAGAGCAGGGACGTGATCCACTCCTTCTGGGTGCCGGAGTTCCGCCTCAAGTCGGACGCGGTGCCGGGCCTGACCACGGTAATCCGCCTGACGCCGAACCGCAGCGGCAGGTACGAGGTGGTCTGCGCCGAGCTCTGCGGGCTGGGCCACTCCACCATGCGCCAGTTCGTGCGGGTGGTGCCGCGCGACGACTTCGAGAACTGGCTCGAACGGCAGGCTGAGGCGGGCGGCGCCGGCGCGCCGGCGGGCGGCGGCGGCCAGGGCCAGGGCGGCGGCGGGCAGCCGGCCGGCGCCGAGGGCGAAGAGATCTTCGCGGCCCAGGGCTGCGGCTCCTGTCACACCCTCGCGGCCGCGAACGCAAGCGGGACGGTCGGACCCGACCTGGGCAAGCTCTCCAATACCGATGAGGCCTACGTACGAGAGTCGATCGTCAAGCCAAGCGCCGTCGTCGTCCCGGACTTCCCCGACGGGGTAATGCCGGCGGACTTCGGCGACAAGCTCTCGCCCGAGGAGCTCGACGCGCTTGTGAAGTACCTTCTGGAGGCTCAGGAATGACGCTCACCAGGAAGCTGCTCGCACCAGGCTGGTACCGCGCCACGCTCGGCACCATCCTCGGTTTCGGATTCGGCATGGGCCTCGTGGTGCTGGTCCGCGCACTGTACGGCTGGGACCCGGTCCTCGACTGGGACGCCATCATCACCGTCGGCGGGCTGATCGCGGCGCCGCTCGGCTACCTCGTCGGCATCGGCTGCTTCGACTACTGGTTCCGCTGGGCCTCCGGAGCTCCCACGATTCCCGAGGACCACTCCGGTCACGGCGCCCATTCGTGGAAGGACTACTTCCGCGTCAACACCGACCACAAGGTCATCGGCATCCAATACATCGTCACGACGATGTTCTTCTTCGTCGCCGGCGGCCTGATGGCGATGCTGATGCGCGCGGAGCTCGCCCAGCCCGGGACGCAGTTCGTGGACCCGAACACCTTCAACGGGCTCTTCTCGGTCCACGCCTCACTGATGATCTTCCTGTTCATCATCCCGGTCTTCGCCGGGATCGCGAACTACGTGATCCCGCTCATGATCGGCGCCCCGGACATGGCGTTCCCGCGCCTGAACGCCCTCTCGTTCTGGATGCTGCCGATCGGCGGCGTGATGATGCTGTGCTCGTACTTCGCGGAGGGCGGCGCCTTCGCGACGGGCTGGACGGCCTACGCGCCCCTCTCTACGGAGACCCCACTCGGCCAGCAGTTCTTCACGCTCGGCGTGCAGTTCGCCGGCGCCTCCTCGATCGCCACCGCGCTCAACTTCCTGGTGACCATCATCACCATGCGGGCGCCGGGTATGACCTTCTGGCGGATGCCGCTGCTCGTATGGGCGAACTTCACGACCTCCCTCCTGGTTGTGATCGCCACCCCGTTCATCGCCGGCTCGCAGTTCTTCGTGCTGCTGGACCGCTCGCTCGGCACGCACTTCTTCGACCCCTCCGTGAACGGCGACGTGCTGATGTATCAGCACGTCTTCTGGTTCTACTCGCACCCGGCGGTCTACATCATGATGCTGCCGGGTTTCGGGATCGTCAGCGAGGTGATCTCGACCCACGCGCGCAAGCCGATCTTCGGCTACCGCATGATGGCGTTCTCACTGGTGGCGATCGTGATCCTCGGGTTCACGGTCTGGGCCCACCACATGTTCGTGTCCGGAATGCAGTCCTGGATCCGGATCCCGATGATGATCACGACGATGCTGATCGCGGTGCCGACCGGCATCAAGATCTTCTCCTGGCTGGGCACGCTCTGGAGAGGCGTGATTCATCTTCGAACGCCTTTGCTGTTCGCGCTGGGCTTCATCACGATGTTCACGCTGGGCGGGATCAGCGGCATCATGCTCGCGGTCATCCCCTTCACGATCCACGTGTCGGACACCTACTTCGTGGTCGCCCACATCCACTATGTGCTGTTCGGCGGGTCCGTGTTCACGATCTTCGCGGGGCTGTATCACTGGTTCCCGAAGATGACGGGGCGGATGTACGACGAGTCGCTTGGCCGCATCCACTTCTGGCTCTCGTTCATCTTCTTCAACCTCACCTTCGGCCCGATGCACTTCGTCGGAATAGACGGCATGCCGAGGCGGGTGGCGGACTACGCCGAGCAGTTCGCGACCTGGAACGCGATCATCTCCATCTCTGCCTTCATCTTCGGCCTGTCGTTCCTGATCTTCGTCTACAACATGGTCGCCTCCTGGCGCCATGGGCCGCTCGCGCCCGGCAACCCCTGGCGCGCCCACTCGATCGAGTGGCAGGTGTCCTCACCGCCGCCGGTGTTCAACTTCGACGAGGTCCCCACAGTTGTCGGCGGCCCCTACGAGTACGGCGTCCCCGGCGCGGTGCACGCGGTGTTCAAGGAGAAGGCGGCGGTGCCCACCCCGGCGGGCGGAGGCGGGGCTCCCCCACCCAGCGATGGCTGATCGGGGGAGCTGAATGAAGCGGATCCTCGTAGTCGCCAACGAAACGGTCGCCGGCAGGCCGCTGATCGACGCGGTCAAGCGCCGCGCCGGCGGGGACGAGGACATCCACGTGCACGTCATCTGCCCGCAGAACGAGCCCAAGCACGGGTTCGTGGTGCACGACGAGCACATCCGCGACGCCGCCCAGAACCGTCTCGACATGACGCTCGCGCTGCTGCGCGATGCGGGTATCGAGGCGGACGGGGAGATCATGGACCCGGATCCCTACTCGGCGGTGATGGACGCTCTCGGCGAGCAGGACTACGACGAGATCATCGTCTCCACCCACCCTGAGACGCGCTCGGGCTGGCTGCGCCAGGGGCTTGTGGACCGGCTCGCGCGCGCCACTCGGCGGGACGTCGAGCACGTGGTCGTGGACCTCGACAGCGAGCGCGACGACGTCAAGCGCACGCTCGTGGTCGCCAACCAGACGATCGGCGGGCAGGCGCTGCTCGACGCGCTCAAGCGCAAGGCCGCTGAGGAACCGCGGCGCTTCATCGTGATCGCCCCCGACTCGGGTGGCAACGGCGACTCCCAGGGGGACGCCCACGACCGCCTCGCGCACACGCTCGCCGCGCTTCAGGACGCCGGGCTCGAGGCCGTCGGGCAGGTCGTCCACCCCGACCCCTACACGGCGATCCAGAACGCGCTCCAGTTCTACGGGCCGGACGACATCGTGATCTCCACCTTCCCGGAGACGCGCTCGGGCTGGCTGCGCGCGGACCTGATCGGACGAGTCAAGGCCTCCACCGGGAAGCCGGTGGAGCACATCGTCAGCGAGGAGGGCGCCTGATGGAATCGGCCTCCGTCGCCGCCCACGCCGCCCACGAGGAGCATCACGGCCCGCCGCCCGCCAACGTGTCCTCGCGCGTCGAGGCGCAGTTCCTCGGGATGCTGCTTTTCATCATCTCCGAGATCATGCTCTTCGGAGCGTTCTTCACGGCCTACTTCTTCGTCCGGGTCGTGGGAGAGGCGGAGTGGTTCCCGTTCAACGGCCTCGAGCTGCCGGTCGGGGTGGCCGCGGTGAACACCTCGATCCTGATCTCATCGAGCTTCACGATGCACTGGGCGCTCGAGGGCGCGCGCAACGAGAACCGGCGCGCCATGAAGATGGGCCTGCTGACGACGACGCTGCTGGGCCTCACCTTCCTGACCATCCAGATCAACGAGTACGTCCACCTCGGCTTCCCGATCTCGGAGAACGCCCAGAGCACCGTCTTCTACGGGCTGACGGGCCTGCACGGGGCCCACGTGTTCATCGGTCTGACGCTCCTGACGATGGCGACAACCCGCGCGTTCCGCGGCCACTTCACGGCAAAGGAGCACCGAGGCGTCGAGGTGCCCGGGATCTACTGGCACTTCGTCGACATCATGTGGATCCTCGTGTTCTCGTCTGTGTATCTCCTCTGAGCGTCCGCGCTGCAAAGCTGCGCCTGCCGGTGTCCTCGGCTCCTCGTGTGCCGAGCACACGTCGGAGCCTGCGTCCTTGGCAGGCTTGCTTTTCGCGCTCTCTTTGGCCGAACGGTCTGATTTCGTGATCAATCCGTTTCGGTCGGAGCAGGAGGCGTTCCGGTTTCTCCTTTACGTCGCGGTCGTGGTTGCTGTGATCGTCGGCATCGTTTTTCTCGTCCGGGCCCTCACGTGAATCCGGACCTCGAGCTCGCCGAGCGCGCCGCTCGGGCGGCCGGCGAGGTCCTCATGTCGTATTACGGGCGGCCAGCCGAGGGGCTCGGCTCGAAGTCGTCGGCAACCGATCTCGTCTCGGACGCGGATCGCGAGGCGGAGAGGGTCGTCCGCGAGCTGCTCGAAGCCGAGCGGCCGGGGGACGGGCTGATCGCGGAGGAGGGCTCACATGCCGTGGCCGAGAGCGGGCGTCGCTGGGTTGTCGATCCGCTCGACGGCACGATCAACTTCCTCTACGGCTTCCCGGCCTGGGCGGTGAGCATCGCGCTCGAGGACGGCGACGGCGTGCAGGTCGGCGTGGTGTATGACCCGGTCAGGCCGGAGCTCTTCTCCGCCGTGCGCGCCGGCGGAGCCACGCTCAACCGGGAGTCGATCCAGGTCACGGGCCGGACAGAGCTCTCGCGGGCGATGGTCGCGACGGGCTTCTCGTACGAGGCGGAGCGCCGCGCCGGCCAGGCCGAGCTGCTGCTACGGGTGCTGCCGCGCGTGCGCGATATCCGGCGCCCCGGCGCCGCAGCGCTCGACCTGTGCCTGGTCGCCGCCGGCCGCGTCGACGCCTTCTACGAGCGCGGCCTCAATCGCTGGGACGAAGCGGCGGGGCGGTTGATCGTGGAGGAGGCGGGCGGGGTCGTCAAGGATCTGGATGGCGAGCCGGCGGGCGTGGTGGCCGCCGGATCCCCCGAGCTGCTGGCGGATCTGTACGCGCTCGTCGGCGCGCCGTGATCGTGGTGCTCGCCTACTCGCCGAGCAGGTAGTCGACCAGCGCCTGGACCTGTGCGTCGGTGAGCCTGCCCTCGAAGGCAGGCATCACCCCGGAGTTGAAGCCCTCGGCGACCTGAGCGTCCGGGTCCAGGATCGACTGCCTGACGAACTCCTCGGGCGGCATGTTGCCTGCCGCGCTCGCCAGGTCGTCGAGGCTAGGGCCGATGTTGCCCTGCGTGCCGGCGGGGCCGAACGTGTGGCAGCCCCCACAGCCCGCGGCGGTGAAGATCTGTTCGCCGCTCTTGGCCCCGGCGAGGCCGGCCTGTGCAAGCGCGCCCTCGTCCTCACCGGGTCGAGCCGTGGCGTACGCCACGTAGGCCGCCACGTCGCGTGCATCCTCGCCCGTCACGAGATTCGCCGGCATGCTGACGTTCGGGTTGGCGATCTGGTCCTCGACGATGCCTTCGACGGTGTCCCGGTCGAAGCCGTCCGCCAGCGCCGCCTGGAAGGCGGCATCGAGGCTCGGCCCGGTCGTTCCCTGCGTGCCGGCACGCTCGAGCACGTGGCAGCGGCCGCACTGCTGCACGAACTGAGCCTTGCCGTTCGTGAGGTCCGGCTCGTCCCGCCCGCAGGCCGTGAGCGCCAGCACCACGATCGCCGCCGCAACCGCGCCGAGCGCGTAGCCGAGCGCGCGCGGTCGCCTGAAATTGAAGCGGGCGAGGCTCACGAGGCGGGAACTCTATCCCTTCAAGTGGCCGGATGGGAAAGCCGCTCGAGCTCTCCGAGGGCCGCCGCGATGACCCCCTCGGCGACACTCTCCCACGAGTATCTGCGCGCCGCCTCGGCCGCCAATGCGGCCCTGGCACGGCTCCGCTCGGGGGGATCGAGCTCGAGCCAGGTGACGAGCCTGGAGGCGATCTGCTCGACCGCGTCTCCGCTGACGTCGAAGGCCAACAGCGGCCGCAGCGGCTCCGGCAGAGCGGGCGCGAGGGCCGCCGTGACCTCGGCCATTCCCGAATGATTGGCGGATAGTGGCAGCGCCCCGCAGGCCGCCGCCTCCGCCGCCACCATCCCGAAGGCCTCGGGGAATGTGGACGGCATCACCTGCGCCTCGCAGGCGGGCAGGAGGTCCGGCAGATCACCGTGCTCCAAGCGGCCCGTGAAGTGGATGCGCGCGGCCGCCGCGGGCGCGCTCTCGAGCCAGCGACCATCCACTCGCTCGAGGAACGCCGCCAGGTGAGTCAGCTCGCCGCGCGGCCCGCCCTCGAGCTCGCGCCCACGGGCGGCGATGTCACGCAGCGCCTCCAGGTCCCTGCTCTCCATCGCCGCCACGAAGCGGCCAAGGGCGTCGCGGTAGGTGCCGAAGCCGACCACCACCAGCCGCGCGTCCGGCACCCGCTCGACGACGAGCGGCCAAGCCGCGAACAGCAGGTCGATCCCCTTCGAGACGATCAGCTTGCCGACATAGCTGACGATGCGGTCGCGCCCGGGGTCGAGCCTCCGTAGCGCGTCCGCCGCCCCAGCCTCGCCGCCCCACGCGGCCGCCTCGCCGGACGCGAGCTTCGACGCGAGCCGCTCGAGGCCGGCCTCCGGGTCGGCCGCCGGCCGGAAGCTGTGGACGTCCACGCCCGGCGGTCCCAGCCGCGTGCGCGCGGGCAGCTCGGGCTCGTCGGCGAGCACCTCCCAGAGCGATTCGGCTGTGTGGCGCGACCCCACGAGCACCCCGGATGCACCCCGGATTCCCTCGAGCGCGTAGGGCAGGAAGCGCTCGCGGTTCGGCCGTACGGTGTACTCGAGCGCGCTGCCGTGGATCTTCACGGCGTAGGGCGCCCGGCCGGCGAGGCCGCGGGTCAGGACGAGCGGGCCCATCACGAGATGGTTTGCCAGCGCCGCGTCCGGTGCGGGGAGCGAACGGACCGCCGCCACGTTCGCCTCGATGTAGTGCTCGAGCTCCCCGTCACTCAGCTCCGGATAGGGCTTCGCGTCGAAGCGCTCGTAGCGGTCGGCCACGTAGACCGGCAGCAGCCGGCCGATGTCGGGCACGTGGACGGTCACACCGTCGGGCGCGGGCCAGTCCGGGTCCTGGCAGAGCAGGTCGACCTCATGCCCGAGCCGAGCGAGCGCCCGGACGAGCTCGGCGTTGTAGATGTTGCTCCCTGTGCCGCGCAGCAGGTAGCCGTGGAAGATCAGGATTCGCACGCCGCCGACGCTATTGTGTCCGCCTCATGCCGGCTCGCCAGAAGTACCGCCTGCGCGCGCGCTCTGACCGCGAGGTGATTCGCGAGGTCGAGCCCGGCATGAAGTACGTGGATCACGAGTCCGGCGAGGAGCTGCGTGTGGTCGGGGCGCTGCTCCCCCTCGCGCCCTCGCCCAGCAACCTCCCCTATGCGGTCGAGAACCTGCGGCTGTGCGGGTGCTCGCTCGAGCAGCTGGTCCAGAAGGACCTGAACGACTGCCCCCACTGCGGCCGGCGGCTCCCGGCCGTCGAGCTCTGAAGACGCGCCTGCCGGGCAGGCCTTAGGCGAGACAGCCGAGCGCCTTCTCGCGCGAGTCGAAGATCGTCAGATGGCCGACGAGCCCGGTGATCTGGAAGGGTCGCATTATGCGCTCGGTCGGGCAGACGAGCACCATCCTGCAGCGGCGCAGGGTCAGGTGACGCAGAGCATTCAACAGGACGCCGATCCCGATCGAGTCCATGAAGGTCACGTCCGAGAGGTCGACCACGACGCCCTTGGCACCGTCCTCTGCAAGGCCGAACAGCCGGCTGCCCAGCTTCGGCGCCGTGTGCGCGTCGATCTCCCCCCGGAGCGCGACGACGTGGGTACTGTCGTCGACGGTCTCGTCGACGAGCCCGAAGTCAATCACGCGGGCGAACCTATCACGCCGAGCGGGGGACCCGTTTTGGCGCGTACCCACTCGTCGTGAACGGCCCTCCGTCTGGGTTACAGGGCTGTCTGGCGGTGCGTCGGCACCGGTGAGCGCGGCCTGCGCACGCGCGCCGGCGAGGGCACGCGTGGCTCGACGCCGCGTCGGCGGGAGTGACGCGGCGGGCCCGAATGAGCCCTGTCGCGGCCGCTTCCGAGCCCCCATCGGCCGAGCGGCAGCCGGATGCCGTCACCGCCGGGCCCGTCGCCCTTGGGTCGCGGACCGGGGCCCTCGCCCCCGCCGCCGTCGTCCCCGCGGGAATCGTCGTCGTCGTCGCGCAGCCGGAAGAACCAGATCAGCCACACGATCAGCAGCCCGACGTCGAACACGCGGAAGCCGACCATGAAGATCCACCCCTCGGTGGTCATCTAGGTCGATGCTACCGCGATGAGAGGGGCCGGAAAAGGCCCAGGCCGCTACGGCGCCTCGGTCTCGACCGTCGGACGGTTGTCGGGAATGTAGGTGGCCGTGTAGAGCAGCCGTGCGCCGCTGTACGTGCAGCCGAACCGGTTGATCCCGCGAAGCTCCTCCATCGCGAACTGACGCGTGGCGTTTGCACCCTCGCAGCTGCCCTTCGCGCGCGAGGAGCGCCACCAGTCTCGGCCCGTCAGGTTCAGCCCGAGAAGCGGCGCCCAGGTGGGCACCGTCAGGGCGATCCAGTTCCCTTCCTTCACGCGCAGCGGCGGGTCGAGTGCGAAGGTCGGGCTCGAGCCGAAGTAGCTATCGACCGGGAAGGGCTCGGTTTGCTGCACGAGCCGATGCTCGAGGCGGGTCTTCCGCGTCTCGCCCTTGCGCAGCACGGAGAGCTGCACCTGGGCGGGGGAGCCGTAGGTGGTGTTGAAATGGTCCGCCTGCGCGGGGGTCGGCGCCCCGAGCGTGACCGTGAACGCGACGATATAGCCGTCGCGGCGGATGTAATAAGGGTTCTTGGGCCCGCCCGCGGAGCGGCCCTGGTAGCCGGTGACGCGCACGACGGCGGCGCACGGTTCGGACGGGCAGCTCGGGGTGGCGGCATCGGCGGTGGCGCCGAGCTCGACGATGCGGGCGGACGCTCCCGGCGCCGACGCGAGCGTCGCCGCCAGAAGCACAGGGATCAGTAGGAGAGCGCGCTTCATGGCCAGGGGTCTAACACCCCTTCCGGCCTGTAGTTGCGGGATCCCACTACCTACTTGTACCTGTAGGTGATCCGCCCGCGGTCGAGGTCGTAGGGCGACAGCTCGATCTTGACTCTGTCACCCGGAAGGATGCGGATGTAGTGCCTCCGCATCTTCCCTGAGATGTGGCCGAGGACCTCGTGCCCGTTGTCGAGTTGGACCTTGAACATGGTGTTCGGGAGGGCTTCCAATATCTCGCCCTCCATTTCGATCTTCTCTTCCTTGGGCACGGCCTGCGGCGCGATCAGATCGCGCGGACGTTCACCGCCTTCGGCCCCTTGTCGCCGGTCTCCTCCTCGTACTCGACCTTGGAGTTCTCGGCGAGCGACTTGAAGCCTTGCCCGTCGATGCCCGTGTAGTGGACGAAGAGGTCACGGTCGCCGTCATCCGGCGTGATGAATCCGTAGCCCTTCTCGTCGTTGAACCACTTGACGGTTCCGGTAGGCACGTGCCTGCCCCTTCCTGCTTGTGCCCGGCCGGTCCGTCTATGCGAATCCCGTACCACGGCACCTGCGTGTTGCAACTACGCCGACATAGTCGGCCCTTACAGCGGGGACGCTACCAGGGGAGGACGCCGGAAGGTGTCATCCGCCTGTCAAGCGCCTCGCAACTGCGCCGCCACCTGCGTCAGCTCGTCGCTCCCGGCCTCGCGCGGACGCACCGGCAGCTGGAGTGGATCGTCGTCGTAGCGGGGGATCACGTGGAGGTGCATGTGGAACACGGTCTGCCAGGCGGCCGGCTCGCAGCAGTTGAGTACGTTCACCCCGTCGCAGCCGAGCCGGTCGCGCATGGAGAGCGCAAGCCGCTTGGCAGCCACGGAAGCTCGTTGCAGGTCCTCCTCGGGCGCCTCGTAGAGGTTGCGCGAATGGTGGCGCGGGATCACGAGCGCGTGGCCGCGCGTCCACGGGTTTAGGTCCATGAAGGCGAGCGTGTGCTCGTCCTCCTGGACGATCTCGGAGGGCAGCTCGCCCGCCACGATCTTGCAGAAGATGCAGTCGTCGGCCATGGCGGGGAAGCTACTTCACCCGGTGGCGCCGGCGTTCATCCAGCTCCGAGGGCAAGGCGGGCGGCGATCGCCAGCACGCCGAGGCGTCCGCCGATCGCCAGCCCGCGACGGACGCGCGGCGAGAGCCGGCGCCCGGCATGGCCGGCGGCGATTGTGAGCACGAGGTGCCACGCCGCCGAGGCGAGCCCGACGCCCGCAGCAAACGCGGTCGCGGAAGCACCGCCCTTCAGCGACAGGGTCGCGGCTACCGCGGTAAACGACACGATCGTCAGCGGGTTCGTCGCCGTGATCGCCAGAAAGCGCGCATAGTTGCGTGCCGGCGAGGCGTCCTGCGCGGGGTCGTGGAGGTGGGGGCCGCGCGCCGGCTTTCCCGAGCGGATCAGCTCGAGCAGCCCGGCGACGGCGACCGCGCCGAGAACCGAGGCCGCGATCAGCCGGATCTCGGCCTCGTGGCTCGCGAGCGCGGCGCCCGCCGCGCCGCCGGCGGCGATCGCGATCACCGCGAACGCGAGATCTGCGGTGGCGACGCCCAGCGCGGCGGCCACGCCGGCGCGTGGGCCGCCGACAATCGCCTCCTCGACGAGAAGGACGGTCACGGCGCCCACCTGAATCGCGATGACCAGGCCGACCGCGAGGCCGGTAAGTAGCGCCGCCGTCGGGTCCATGACCGCCTTGGTAGCCTGCAAACTGCGGGAACGCAAGCTGGAACCGGCTAATTCAGGAGTTATCTCAGCAATGGACGCTGTAGACAGTGAGATCCTCAAAGCGCTCCGTGAGGACGGCCGGATCTCGTGGCGCGACCTGGGCGCCTCGGTCGGGCTTAGTGCCAACGCCGCCGCCGACCGTGTGCGCCGGCTGCGTCGAGCCGGCGTGATTACGGGATTTGCCGCGCTCGTGGACCCCGCCGCAGGCGGTCGCCGGCTCGAGGCGCTAATCGGCGTTTCGCTCGCCAGCGGGACGGACTCGGATCGCTTCGCCATCGAAGCAGAGCGCCTGACGCCGGTGACGGAGGTGCTGCACCTCGCGGGCGCCCCCGACTACCTGCTCCGCGTCTCCTGCCACGACACCGCGGAACTCGACGTCCTCCTGCGCACCCTGCGCCTCGAGCTCGGTGCCTCCGACACCGAAACGAAGATCGTCCTCCGCTCCGGCCGACCGGCTGATCCGCCGCCGGCGCCGGCCGTCACAGCCAGCCGGAGCGCTTGAAGTAGCGGTAGAGGGTGGTGCAGATGACCACCATCACAGCGAGCACGAGCGGGTAGCCGAAGGTCCAGGTGAGCTCGGGCATGTGCTCGAAGTTCATGCCGTAGATGCCGGCGATCATCGTGGGCACGGCGATGATCGCGACCCACGCCGAGATGCGCCGCATGTCCTCGTTCTGGCGCACGGCCACCTGAGCAAGGTTTGCCTGCAGGCTGCTCGACAGCAGGTCGTGCATCCCGTCGAGCTGATCGCGCGCGCGAATCAGGTGGTCGTTGACGTCGCGGAAGTACTCGCGAATCGAGGGGTCGACCTGCGCGAAGTGGCCGGCCGCGAGCTTCTCGATCGGAACCACCAACGGGGCGCTCGCCCTCCGGAACTCCAGGACTTCGCGCAGCAGTCTGTAGATGCGCTTCCCGGGGTTCGTACGCGCACCGGAGAAGAGCTCGGCCTCCACCTCGTCGATGTCCTGCTGGAGCCCGTCGATAGCGGGCCCGTAGTCGTCGACCACGCGATCGAGGATCGCGTGCAGCACCGCGCCCGGCCCGGAGCGCAGTCGCTCGGGATCGTTCTCGAGGGCCTCCCGCACCGGCTTCAGCGAGCTGGCCTCGCCATGCCGGACCGTGATCAGGTAGTCGTGCCCGAGGAACACGAGGACCTCGCCGAGCTCGACCACCTCGCTCGGGTCGACGTAGCGCGCCGTCTTCAGCACGAGCAGCACCATGTCGTCGAACACCTCAAGCTTGGGCCGCTGGTGTGCGTGGATTGCGTCCTCGACGGCGAGCGGGTGGAGCTCGAACTCTCTCCTGAGGGAGTCGAACTCCTGCTCGGTCGGTTCGTACAGCCCGATCCAGACGAATGTGTCCTCGTTGCGGCGCTCGTCGTAGGCGTGCTCGAGGTCGACCACGCCGTTGCGGCGGTGGCCCGCTTCGTAGATCGCACAGTCGACGATCACCGCGGGGAATTGTCCCGCAGGCGGCGGGCGAACCCCAGGGCCTCGTCACGCGTCGTGACCTCGCCCGCGTAGGCCGCCTCCTCGAGCTCGGCGAGCAGGCGGCCGAGCTCGGGCCCGCGGTCGATGCCGAGCTCGCGCGCGAGCTCGTCGCCGCGGACGAGCGGACGCGGCGGACCCTGCTCGCGCCAGCCGAGCGCCGCCTCCATCAGCTCCCCGGCGAGCTCGAGATGGGCGGCGATCGCCTCGTCGGCCTTCCGCCCGCGGGTGGCGAGGCGGTCGGCGCAGGAGAGCAGCGTCACCTCGACCTCCACCGGTTCGGTCCGGCGCAGGTAGCGGTAGACGGCGCGGCGGTCGAGGGGGCGCTCGTGGACCAGGAAGCCGAGGACCAGGTGGTGACGGGTGATCGCCTCGAGGAAGCGGCTGAAGCGCTCGCTCGTGCGCAGCCGCCGGCAGATGTCGCGCACCATCTCCTCCCCCAGGCGGTCGTGGCCGATGAAGGTGACCCGGCCCTGGTCGCGGACGGCGTGTGTGGCGGGCTTGCCGATGTCGTGCAGGAGCGCGCCGAAACGGAGCGCCTGACCCCTCGTGAGCTCGTCCGCGAGCGGCTCGTCGAGGGCGGCGCGCAGTCGTCCCGACGCTTTCCGCTCCAGCTCGATGAGCCGCTCGAGCACCTCGATTGTGTGCCCGTACACGTCGAGGTGGTGGTATTGGCTCTGCTCGACGTCGTGCAGCTCGGCCAGCTCCGGCAGGACAGACCTCACGAGCCCCACCCGGTCCGCGATCGCGAAGCCCCTCAGCACCTCCGGTGCCAGCACCAACCGCCGCAGCTCGGCGAATATGCGCTCGCCTGCGGCCTCCGGCACGCGCGGCGCCGCTGCCCGGGTCAGTCGCTCCGTCTCCGCGTCTGGCTCGAAGCCGAGCTCTGCCGCGAAGCGGGCCAGCCGCAGCGCTCGAAGCGGATCGGAGTCGTACGCCTGCGCGCCGATCACCCGCAGCGTGCGGGACTCGACGTCCGCGTGGCCGCCCAGCGGGTCGACGAGCGGCGCCGCGGCCGGCTCCGCTAGCGCCGCGGCCGACACCTCGGCGAGCGGGCGCGCCATCGCGTTGACGGTGAAGTCGCGCTTGGCGAGATCCTCCTCGATCGTGTCCCCTTGGAGCGCCGACACGTCGTACACGCGCCCCGCGCGGCGGTCGATGACGCGCCAGGCGCCGAAGGCCTCCGAGAGCGGGAACACCGGCCCACGGACCTCGCGGGCGAGCGCCCGCGCCGTGGGCGCGGGGTTGCCGGGAACCGCCACGTCTATGTCGGTCACCCGACGGCCGAGCAGCGCGTCCCTCAGCGCCCCGCCGACGATCCAACCGCGCGTCACCGGTAGTGCTCGCGGCGCACCCGCGGCGAGAGGCCGCAGGTGATCTCGTAATTGATCGTGCCGAGACGCCGCGCCACCTCCTCGGCGAGGATGCGCTCCTCCCCCTGGCGGCCGATCAGCACGACCTCGTCGCCCACCGCCGCGTCGCTCTCCGTGCCGAGGGCGACGGTGATGTTGTCCATGCTCACCGTCCCAACGGAGGGATGGCGGTGCCCGCGGATCAAGACGTCGGCGTTGTTGGACAGGCCGCGCCGCCAGCCGTCGCCGTAGCCGATCGGCACGGTGGCGACCCAGGTGGCCCGCTCGGCGCGCCAGCTGCGCCCGTAGCCCGCGCTCTCGCCGGGCTCGAAGCGCCGGACGGCAGCCACGTACGAGTGGAGCGACAGCGCGGGCTCGAGCCCATGTCTCGCCGGGTCCTCGTGGAAGGGGTCCATGCCGTAGACGGCAATCCCGCAGCGCACCATGTCGAAGTGCGAGGCGGGGTCGCGCAGCGCGGCGGCGCTGTTCGCGGCATGGACGAGGACGTCCGATCGCCCCACCGCGTCGACGAAGTCTCGGAAGCGCTCGAGCTGGACGCCGAAATGCTCATCCCCGAGCTCGTCGGCAGTGGCGAAGTGCGTCATCAGCCCCACAACGTTCTCGCGCGCGGCGAGGCGCAGCGCGCGTTCACGGTCGCTCGTTCCGAGCCGGCCCATGCCCGTGTCGAGCTTGACGTGCACGCGCGGCGCTGCCTCGGCCATATAGTCGGTCCAGGCGACCACGTCGGCGTTCGCCTCGATCGCGACGCGCAGCTCGTTGCGGGTGAGCGCGCCCATGACGAGGATCGGCGCCTCGATGCCCGCGGCCCGCAGGTCGGCCGCCTCCCCCGCCGTCGCCACCGCCAGCCACGACGCACCGCCGGCGAGCGCTGCCTCCGCGACCTGGCCGTGGCCGTAGCCGTCGGCCTTAACGACCGCGCACAGCTCGCCGGGAAGGCGGGCGCAGTTGCGCTCGATCGCGCCGAGGTCGATGCGGGCGAGCGCGCGCTCCGCGCCGCTCACGCCGCGAGGGCGCCGAGCACGTCAACACGCGTGACGACACCCACGAGACGGTCGTCCTCGACCACCGGCAGGCGATTGTGGCCCGACTCGTGGATGAGGCGCGCCGCGTCGCGGACGGTGGTGTCGGGCCCCACCGTGTCGGGGCGGCGGGTCATCATGTCCGCGGCGTCCGAGGCGAACGCCTTGCGCAGGCGGTGCTCGAAGCGGCTCAGCGGCTCGAGGAACACGGTCCCGCCGAAGAGGTTCACGTAGTGCGGGATGTGGAGATCGCCCTGGTCGTCCGGAAGCACAAGGTCGGCCTCGGTGACGATGCCCACGCAGCGCCCGTCATCGTCCACCACCGGGACGCCGGGCAGCTCGTGCTCGCGCATCAGCCGAACGACCTCCTCGACCGGCGTCTCGGGGGTGACGGTCGCCGGGTTCGGATCCATGATTTCGCGCACGATCTCCGCCATTTGAGGCCGCGACCTTACCGCAGCGTCAGGCCGTACGGGAGCGCATCAATCACGTCCCCGGCCACGACGTGATCGGCGCCGTAGCGCTCGGCGGCCGCCTGCCCGGCGAGCGCGTGGGCGAGCGCGCCGAGCGCAGCGGCCTCGAATGCGCCGAGCCGCTTTGCGAGCAGCGCGCCGATCAGGCCCGACAGCACGTCGCCGGTGCCGGCGGTGGCGAGCGCGGGCGTGGCGCCGGGGCTGATCGCGGCCGGCCCATCGGCGCCGGCCACGATCGTGTCGTCGCCCTTCAGCAGCACCACCGCGCCGCTGCGCTCGGCCGCATCGCGCGCGCAGGCCAGCCTGTGCGCCTTGACCTCGGCCGTCTCGACCTCGAGCAGCCGGGCCAGCTCGCCCTCGTGGGGGGTCAGAACAGTGGGCGCCGCACGGCCTCGGAAGAGCTCGAGCCGCCCGGTGTGCGCGTTCAGCCCGTCGGCGTCCACGATCAGCGGCGTGCCGACCATCTCCGCGACGGTGCGCGCAAACTCAGCCGCGCCCTCCGCGCGGCCGAGGCCCGGACCGAGCACGACCGCACCGGCACGATCGGCCATCTCCGCCACGACCGGAGCGCCGGCGGGCGAGTGGGCGCCGTCGTCCTCCGGTAGGCCCCGGCTCATCTGCTCGAGGAGCCGCATGTCGATCGCGCCCTGAGCGGACTCCGGGACCGCGACCTGGACATATCCGGCCCCGGCCCGCGATGCGGAGCGCGCCGCCATCGTGGGGGCACCCGTCAGCCCGGCCGAGCCGCCCGCCACGACCACGACACCGGAGTCGAATTTCGTCCCGCTGCGCCCGCGGCGTGGATAGAGGTCGAGCACGCGCTCCGAGATCAGGCCGGCGGAGCCGCTCGCCGGCGCGCTCCGCGGAACGCCGATCTCGATCACCTCGACGGTGCCGGCGTGGCCCTTGCCGGGCTCCACGTACAGCCCGACCTTCGAGCCGTGGAAGGTCGCCGTCGCCTGGGCGCGCACTGCCTCCCCCTCGACCTCGCCGGTCGAGGCGTTCACGCCGGACGGCATGTCGCAAGCCACGACCGGCGCGTCCTGCGCATTGATCGCGGCGATCGCCCCTGCCAGCGGCTCGCGCGCCACCCCCTCGAAGCCGGTGCCGAGCAGCGCGTCGACCACCACGCCGGAGCCCTCGAGGCGCTCCGCGCCGAATGGCTCGGGCGGGGCGCCGGGCAGCCGCTCAAGGTTGGCGCGGGCGTCGCCGCGCAACTCGTCGAGGGCCGCGGTCGTCAGCACGTCGACCTCGTGGCCGTCCTCACGCAGCACGCGGGCGGCGACGAGCCCGTCGCCCCCGTTGTTGCCCTTGCCGACCACGATCCGGACCGGCCCGGGCCGGGCCGCCTCGGCGGAGACCCGCGCCAGCCCGATACCGGCCCGCTCCATCAAATCGAGCGACGGCACCCCTTGCTCGTCGATCGCCCAGGCGTCGACGGCGCGCATCTCGGCGGCCTCATAGAGAGGATCGAGCCAGTCCTGCATGTCGAGGAACATTCCCGACTTAGTGTCGCCTGGCAACACCAAGTCGGGTTCGTTGCGGTGACCGGGTTCGGGCCCGACCCCTTTACTGCTGCCGTTTGCCGTCCAGAACGGCAACCGCCCCCGCCACCGAAGCGGTATGCGTAAGCGAAACCGAGGCTGTCACGCCCAGCTCCTCGGCCCGGCGCGCCGCTCTCCCGCTCAAGCGCACAAGCGGCGCCGCCTCGGTGGCGACCACCTCGACGTCCCGGAAGCTCCAGCCCGTCAGGCCGAGCGCCTTGGCCACCGCCTCCTTGGCGCAGAAGCGCGCCGCAAGGTGCATGCCGGGCCGCGCACGGGCTGCCGCGTAGTCCCGCTCACCATCGGTGAACAGGCGCTCCGCCAGCCGCGGTCTCCGCTCCAGAGCGCGCTCGAAGCGCTGTATGTCGAGCAGGTCGAGGCCGACCGCGGCCACTACTCGACGGTGACGGTCTTCGCGAGGTTGCGTGGCTGGTCCACGTTCAGGCCGCGCGCGCGGGCGATGTCGTAGGCCAGCATTTGCAGCGGGATCACCGCCAGCATGGGCTGGAGCACCCAGTCGGTCGCGGGGATCTCGATGACCTCCTCGGCGTGCTCGGCCACGCGCCCGCTCCCCTCGGTGGCGACCGCGATCACATGGGCCCCGCGGGCCCGGACCTCGGCGATGTTCGACAGCACCTTGTCGAGCACCGGCGATTCGGTCGCGACGCAGACGACCGGAGTGTTCTCGTCGAGCAGGGCGATCGGCCCGTGCTTCATCTCGCCGGCCGCGTAGGCGTCGGTGGGGACATACGAGATCTCCTTGAGCTTGAGAGCGCCCTCGAGGCAGATCGGCAGGCCGATGTGCCTGCCCAGGTACAGGAAGAAGCCCGCGTCCTTCCAGTGCTGGGCGACCCGCCGCACCGGCTCGTCCGCCTCCGCCACGAGACGCGTGATCAGGTGTGGCATCGCGCGCAGCTCGTCACAGAGCCGGGGCAGCACGTCGCCCTCGAGCGTGCCGTGGAGCTGGGCGAGCTTCAGCGCGAAGAGATACATCGCCGTGACCTGGGCGACGAAGGTCTTGGTGGCCGCGACGCCGATCTCGAGGCCGGCGCGCGTGAAAAGGACGCCGTCCGAGTCGCGCGTCGCCTGGCTGCCCATGATGTTCGTGATCGCGAGCACCTTGGCGCCGCGCTCGCGGGCGAGGCGCATTGCCGCCAGCGTGTCGGCGGTCTCGCCGGACTGCGAGATGCCGATGACGAGATCGCGTTCGTCGAGCACCGGATTGCGGTAGCGGAACTCGGAGGCGATGTCCATCTCCACCGGGACGCGCGCCCACCACTCGATCGCATAGCGGCCCACAAGCCCGGCGTGGTAGGACGTGCCGCAGGCCACTATCACGACGCGTCGGATCCCCTTCAGAAACTCGTCCGAAATCCCGATGTCCTCCAGCTCGACGCCCTCGTCCCCCAGGCGTCCGGCAACCGTCTCCGCCACGGCATCCGCCTGCTCGTGGATCTCCTTCAGCATGAAGGTCTCGTAGCCGCCCTTCTCGGCCTGCTCCGCGTCCCACTCGACGTCGTCGATCTCCCGCTCGATGGCGGCGCCGTCGGGTGACAGGAAGCGCGAGCCCTCCGAGGTCACCGCAACGATCTCGCCGTCGTGGACGAGCTGCACGCGACGGGTCTCCGACAGGAACGCGGGGATCGCCGAGGCGATGAAGCTCTCGCCCTCGCCCAGGCCCACCACGAGCGGGCACTCCTTGCGGGCCCCGACCAGCACCCCCGGCTCGTCGGCCGACATCGCCACGAAGGCGTAGTGACCGCGCAACTCGTTGTACGCGCGCCGCACGGCCTCGACGAGGTCGCCGTCGAGATGCTCGGCGATCAGATGCGCCACGACCTCGGCGTCCGTCTCGGACGTGAACTCCGCGCCCTCCGCGAGCAGCCGGTCGCGCAGCTCGGTCCAGTTCTCGACGATCCCGTTGAGAACTATGTGCACGCGTCCCGAGGTGTCCCAGTGCGGGTGGGCGTTCTCCTCAGTCACCCGTCCGTGGGTGGCCCAGCGCGTGTGTCCGATACCCGTCGAGCCGCGCAGGTCGCCGTTCGTGGACGCCACCGCCTCGCGCAGGTAGTCCAGGTTCCCGACGGCGTGAACGCAGCCGATCGAGCCGTTGCGGATCACCGACAGGCCGGCCGAGTCGTAGCCGCGGTACTCGAGCCGCCGGAGCCCCTCGAGCAGCAGGTCGCGGCACTCCCGCGGTCCCACGTATCCGATGATCCCGCACACGGTCGCTCAGCCTAACTCCGTCTCGACGACATTCGCCAAATGGTCAACGATCTCCTCGCACTCGTTTTCCTGCGGGGCCTCGACCATCACGCGCACGAGCGGCTCGGTCCCCGACGGGCGCACCAGCACGCGGCCGCGGCCCTCGAGGCGCTTCGACTGCTCCTCGACCTCTTGCCACACCACCGCAGCGCCGGCGATCGCCGCGCGATCGCGCACACGCACGTTCACGAGCCGCTGTGGGAGCTTCTCCATCGCATGGCGCTCGGCCAGGTCCCGTCCGGCGAGCGCCTCGAGCGCCAGCAGCGCCGTGGCGATCCCGTCGCCGGCGGGCACGAAACCGGTATCGATGATGTGCCCGGACTGCTCTCCCCCTAAGGCCCAACCGCGCCGTACCAGCTCCGCGAGCACGTGGCGGTCTCCGACCGGGGTGATGGCCACCTCGATCCCGGCGTTCTTCATCGCGCTGTGGAACCCGTAGTTCGTCATCACCGTCACCGCCACACCGTGGCCGGGCAGGCGATCGTGCTCGCGCAGGTGAAGGGCGATGAGCGCCATCAGCTCGTCCCCGTCGACCACGGCGCCGTTGCGGTCCACCGCCAGTACCCGGTCCCCGTCGCCGTCGAACGCGAATCCGGCGTCATGTCCGTCCATGTGCTCGGCGAGCCGCTGCACGTGGGTCGAGCCGCAGTCCAGGTTGATGTTGCGGCCGTCCGGCTCGACCGCCCGCGCATCCACCCGTGCGCCGAGGCGGCGGAAGATCTCTGGCGCGACGCTGTAGGTGGCCCCGTTCGCGCAGTCGAGCAGGATGCTCAGGCCCGAGAGATCGAGGTCCCGGAAGCGCAGCTCGAGCTCGCGCAGGTAGTCGCCCCCAGCCCCGTGGAGCTCCCGCACCCGCCCGATCCGCGAGCCGCCCTGGTCGAGGGCCGACTCGATACGCGCCTCCTGATCGTCGGCAAGCTTCATGCCCTCGGCGCCGAAGAACTTGATCCCGTTGTCCTCGTAGGGGTTGTGGGACGCGGAGACGACCGCCGCCATGTCGAACCCGTAGCGGCGCACGAGCACCGAGGCCCCGGGCGTGGGGAGCACTCCGCCAAGGAGCGCGTGTCCGCCGCCCGCGGCGATGCCGGCGGCGAGTGCCGCCTCGAGCATCTCGCCGGACTCGCGCGTGTCCCGAACGATCAGGACCTGCGGCGTCTCGGCCCCCGATTCCCGCGCCGCCGCGCGCCCCAGCGCAAGCGCGAGATCGCCACTGAGAAACTCGCCCGCGACCCCGCGGACACCGTCCGTCCCGAACAGCGCCACGACCTTCTAACGCTTGGAGAACTGCGGCCGCTTGCGGGCCTTCTTGAGACCGGCCTTCTTTCGTTCCTTCACGCGCGGGTCGCGCGTGAGGTAACCGCGCCGCTTCAACTCGCCGCGCAGGGCCGGGTCGGCCTCGACCAGCGCCCTGGCGATGCCGTGGCGGAGCGCCGTGGCCTGCGCCGAGACGCCGCCGCCGTGGATCAGCGCCACCACGTCCATGCGTGCCTGGTTGCCGGTGGCCTCGAGCGGCTGGCGGGCCATCCGCTGCAGGAGGACGCGCGGGAAGTACTCGTCGAGGTGGCGGCCGTTGATCGTGTAGGTACCCTCGCCCGGCTTGAGCGTCACGCGGGCGACTGAGCTCTTGCGCTTGCCGGTCGCCCGGTAGCGAGCGTCGGCCGCCAGGTCGAGCGGGGTGTGGGGCACCTGCTGCTCCTCCGGGGCCGCTTCCTCGGCGGCCTCTCCCACCTGTTCACCGGCCTCGGTCTCGACGTACTCCGCGTACTCGCCGAACTCGCCCTCGGCCGGGCGCTGCTCCTCGAGCACGAGATCGGGCTCCAGGTGGGCGCCGGGAATGACCTCATCGGCACCGCCCTCGTCGGCCTGCTTGCGGCGGGCGCCGGGACGCGGGCGCTCGGCGCGGGGCGCCTCCTCGGCGGGCTCGCCTTCTGGGGCCTCTTCGGCGGGCTCGCCCGCTGCGGCCTCCTCGACAGGCTCGCCCTCGGGGGCCTCCTCGGCGGGCTCGCCCTCTGCGGCCTCCTCGGGCTGGCCGGCCTCGGCAGCCTGCGCGAGCTCCTCTATCCCCTCGATCTCGGGGCCGGGGTGCTCCTCGCCGCCGCTTTCGCCGGCGGGGCTCTCCTCGGGCGCTTCGGGAACGGCCTGATCGCCGCCCTCGGGGGCCGTCTCCGACGGCGTCGCCTCGCCCGGCTCGCCGGGCGCGCCCTCGGGCGCCTCGTCCTCGGGCCGCTGCGGCTCTTCCGTCATCAGGCGACAACCTCCATCGGCTCGGGCTTCTGGGCGGCGTGGGGGTGATCTGGCCCGGCGTAGATCTTGAGCTTGCGCAGCTGGGCACGGCCGAGGCGGTTGCGCGGCAGCATCCCCTTCACTGCCAGCCGGATCACTTCCTCCGGGCGCCGCTCGAGCATCTCCTCGAGCGTGCGGCTGCGCAGGCCGCCGGGATACCCGGAATGGCGGTAGTAGCGCTTTTCCTCGAGCTTGTCGCCCGTGACCGAGATCTTCTCGGCATTGACGACGATCACGAAGTCGCCCACGTCGACGTGCGGCGTGTACTCCGGCTTGCGCTTGCCGCGAAGGGCATCGGCGATCTGGGTGGCCAAACGGCCGAGCGTCTTGCCGCTCGCGTCGACCACGAGCCAGTTGCGCTCGCGGGTAGCCGGTGTCGCCACATAGGTCTTCATCACAGAGGAACCGCCCTGGAGGCGGCCGGCGTCGTAGTGTGGCAGATGGACCCGGGGATCGACCACCGGTGGGCGCGAGCCCCCCCGACCCCTTCGCGGCCAGCCAGGCGCCACCGGGGGGCGCGGGGGGGCGCGAGACCCCCGATCCATATACTGCCGCGCCTGCCGAATCTCTGCCGCGGTAGCTGGTGGAGAACGGGGGAACCGTTCGGAGGCCGTCGAAAGACGGACTTCGATGGGGCGAATCGAGCCGATCACCCGGTTCGTAGCGCTGCTCTTCGAGCGCGAGCCCGTCAGCTAACCCCGTAGGCCGGACCAGAAGAGAGGCCAAGGGATTTGCAAGTCAACCGTGCTTTCGCGAGGCGTTTTGCCTGCGCGCTCGCGCTCTGCGTGCTCGCCGCCGCACCCGCGGCGGAGGCGCAGTCACCCGGCGGGGGTGATGGTGGCGGCGGGGCCACCTACGTAGCCACACCGAAGATCGGCACCGTGAGCTGCCTGCGATCCTGCGCGTCCCGGCGGCGGGCGCGGGCCGGCAGCACCCTGAAGTTCACGGGGACCGCCCTCAGCGGCGTCACGGGCGTGACGTTCCACGGCAGCTACGGACGATCGGACGACTTGAGCGTCCAGGTCCGGGCGGGAAGCGACACCCGCATCCATGCGCTCGTCCCGGCCGGAGCCATTACCGGCCCGGTCTCGGCGAGCACGGCGGCCGGAACCCGCTCCGGGCGGACCAGACCGGTGGCAATCCTGCCCCCGCCGCCGCCAGCGCCGAGCGCCGCGCTGTCGCCCGTGCCGGGACCGGTGGCGGCCGGCGCCCCACTGCTCGAGACCGGCACCAGCCGCACCAAGGCCTTCGTGGGGGCGCGCCGCGCCGTCACGTTCTCGTTCCGGCTTTCCGGGCCCGCGCCGGCCGCGCTCACCGTTGAGCTCGTCCGCGCGGCCGACGGGGTCGCGGTCAAGTCCTGGGTGCCCCAGGCCGTCGTGCCGGGCCAGGTAACCAGCATCTCCTGGAACGGTCAGCTCGGCGCGCTCCCCGCGCCGCTCGGCCGCTACTCGTTCCGGCTGACCGCCGCCGCGGCCGACGGCTCTCGCGCGACGAGCGCCCAGACCGGCGACGTCCAGCGCGACGCCTTCGACCTCTACGACCACGTCTTCCCCGTGCGCGGCCGGCACGACTTCGGCGGTGCCGGCGCGCTGTTCGGCTCCGGCCGCGCCGGCCACGCCCACCAGGGGCACGACGTCTTCGCGCGCTGCGGGGTTCCGCTCGTAGCGGCCCGCGGGGGCGCGGTCCAGGACAGCGGCTACCACGGCGCCGCGGGGAACTACCTGGTGATCGACGGCGCCGGCACCGATCTCGACTACGCGTACATGCACATGGCGGAGCCCTCACCGTTCCGGGCGGGCGACCGCGTTTACACCGGTCAGCGCATCGGTTCCGTCGGTGAGACCGGCAACGCCCGCGGCTGCCACCTCCACTTCGAGCTCTGGAGCGCGCCGGGCTGGTACGACGGCGGCAGTCCCTTCGATCCCCTGCCGTCGCTCCAGGCGTGGGACGGGTGGTCCTAGAGTTGGCGCCCAGCTAACCGCGGCCGTTCGCTACTGCCGGTGCTCGCGCAGTCCGTCGCCGTTGGGCAGCGCCTCGAGGGCGGCCCTGCAGCCGAGCACGAAGACCGCGAGAACCAGGACAAGCGAGACGAGGCCCTGGGTCAGGCTCGCCGCGGCAGCCAGGACCAGCGCGGCCGCGACCCAGCGCCACAGCCGCCACTCCGGCTCCCAGGCCGGACGCTCATCCGGATCGGGGTCGGGCTCGCGGGCATGGACGTATGCGACAAAAGGCACGTGCTTCCAGGCAGCATAGTCAGCCCGTGGGGCCGAAGCGTTCCGTACGGACCTGAGCGGGATCGAAGCCGGCTTCGAGCACCAGCGCGACAGCCGTCTCGACGAATCCGTTCGTGCCACAGACGTACGCGAACCCGTCGTGGAAGCCCGTCGCCGAGATCAGCGAGGCATCGATGCGGCCGGTGTGACCTTCCCAGCCGGCGGGCGGCTCGCGCGTGAACGTGAGCAGCGCCTCGTCGCCCAGCTCCCCGGCGTAGATGACGTCCTCGGCGGTCCGGACCGAGTAGACGAGCGACATCGGCAGCTCGGGCATGGTGCGGCGGCGATGGCGCAGGATCCCCATCAGCGGGGCGACTCCCGACCCGCCCCCGATCAGCAGCACGGGGGATTCGCCGCGCCACACGAAGTAGGACGCGAACGGTCCCCTGACCTCCACGCGGTCTCCCTCGACGACGACGTCGTGGAAGTACGGCGAGACCTCGCCGTCCTCGAGCCGGTCGATCGTCAGCTCGATCTCGCCCGCGTCGAGCGGCGACGAGGCGACCGAATAGGAACGCTGGGCGCGGTAGCCGTCGGGAGCCGTCAGCCGCACGTCGTAGTGCTGGCCCGGGAGGTGGGGCATCCACATCGGCAGCGCGATCCGGAACGACTTGACGCGCGGTGTCTCCTGCTTGACCCCCGTGACCGTGCCGATCTGCCACTTCCCCGGAGCGCGCTGTGTGACCGGCGTCAGTCGCTCCAATAGCGCTCCTCCTTCCAGGGGTCGCCGCGGATGTGGTAGCCGTTCTCCTCCCAGAAACCGGGCTCGTCATGGTCCATCACCCGCAGCCCGGCGATCCACTTGGCGCTCTTCCAGAAGTAGAGATGCGGCACCAGCAGGCGGGCCGGGCCGCCGTGCTCGCGCGGAAGCGGCTCGCCCTCGTGCTCGGTCACGACCCAGGCCTTCCCTCCGGTCAGGTCCGCCAGCGGGACGTTCGTCGTGTAGCCGCCGTACGAGAACGCCATCGAAAAGTCGCCCTGCGGCTCGACCTCCGCCAGCAGCGTGTCAACGGACACGCCGTTGAAGCTCGTGCCCAGCTTCGACCACTTCGTCACACAGTGGATGTCGCACGGGACGTTCTCGAACGGCAGCTCGTGGAACTCGTCCCAGGACCACGCGCGCTCGCGGGCCACCATGCCGTCGACCTTCAGGCTCCAGTCCTCCAAGGCGATCATCGGCGTCGGGCCTGCCGTTAGCACCGGAAAGCCGGGCTCGTAGTACTGCCCCGGAGGGAGGCGCTCCGCCAGATCCTCGGGTGTCCGCCGGCGCCGCTTGAAGCCGCGCGAGATGAAGTCGGCCATGAGAGAGACAGATTGCCACCGTCGTCAAGACCGCGCGGGGGCCAGAATGACGGCTATGCCCAGCAGCCCACGGGCCTCACGGCGCATCATCCTGGCGCTGGCCGGCGCGGGGCTCGCGTTCGGGCTGGTCGTCGCGTGGCTGACGCTCACGAGCGACCACGTGGATGACCGTGGCTTCGAGGCCGCCCTCCGGCTGCTGGTGGGCTGGTCGTTCATCGGGACGGGGCTGTACGCCTGGTGGGTCAGACCGGAGAACCGCACCGGCCTGCTTATGGCTGCGGTCGGCTTCGCCTGGTTCGCGACGGGCGTTAGCGCCTCGGACGACGACCTCGTCTTCACGATCGGGATCGCGCTCGACGGCATCTTCGGCGCGCTGCTCGGCCACCTGTTGATCGCGTTTCCAAGCGGCCGCCTTGCCACTCGCGCCGAGCGGCTCGTCGTCGCCGGGATCTACCTGAGCGTGACCGTCCTCCAGCTGCCGGCGCTGCTCTTCGAGGACACCGACGACCCGCGCAACCTGCTGATGCTCGAGTCGAACCAGGACCTGTCCGATCTTCTCGACGCGCTCCAGTTCGCCGTGGTGTTCGTCCTGATCGTCGCGAGCTTCGTGATCATCGCCCGTCGGCGGGCGCAGGTTCCGCCGGCCCAGCGCCCGGTTCTGGCGCCGGTGCTCTGGACGGGCGGCGCGACCTTGGCCGCGTTCACGCTCGCCTTGACGTTCGACGCCGTGGGCTCGCCGAGAGAGGGGCTCGAGCGGCTGGCGCTGGCGCTGTTCGCAACCGTGCCGTTCGGCTTCCTGGTCGGAGGACTGCGCACCCGGCTCGCCCACGGCGCAGCCGTGTCGAAGCTGATCGCCCGGCTCGGCCAGGTCCCTGGCGAGGACGCGCTGCGCGCGGCGCTTGCGGAGGCGCTCGGCGATCCCTCTTTGAGGCTCGCCTACTGGCTGCCGGACTCCGAGCGCTTCGTCGATGCGGCGGGTCGGCCATTTCCCATGCCCGAGCGTGGCTGGACGGCGGTCGAGCTCCACGGTCACCGCGTGGCCGCGATCGTGCACGACCCGGCACTCGACGAGGAGCCACAGCTCGTTCGCACCGCCGGCGCGGCGGCGGCGCTCGCGCTCGAGAACCAGCGGCTGTCGGCGGAGCTGCGAGCGCGGATCGAGGATCTGCGCGCATCGCGCGCGCGCATCGTCGAGGCAGGCGACGCCGAGCGCCGCCGCCTCGAGCGCGACCTCCACGACGGCGCCCAGTCACGCCTCGTCGCGCTCGCCATGAAGCTCCGCATGGCGCGTCGGCGCGCGGAGGACCGGCCTGACGTGACGGCGATCCTGGATGAGTCGAGTGTCGAGCTGCAGGCGAGCCTCGACGAGCTCCGCGAACTCGCCCGCGGCATCCATCCGGCCGTGCTGACCGATCGCGGCCTCGGCCCCGCGCTGGAGATGCTGGCGAGCCGAGCGCCCGTCCCGGTCGATGTAGCCGGCGACGTCGACGACCTCCCCCCTGCGGTCGCGACTGCGGTCTACTTCGTGGTGTCCGAAGGGCTAACGAACGTCGCCAAGTACGCACGCGCACGCCACGCGACTGTCACCGTGAGCCGCGACGACAACCGGGTTGTGGCCGAGGTCGCCGACGACGGCGTGGGCGGAGCGAACCTCTCGCGGGGATCGGGCCTGCGCGGGCTCGTCGACCGCGTGGCTGCGCTCGACGGCCGTCTCGAGCTGCACAGCCCGCCCGGGAGCGGCACGCGCCTTCGGGCCGAGCTTCCGCTCAGATCGGCCGGGAACGGCGCCCGGACGGACTGATCGCAGCTCCGGCGCCCCGGTGGCGACCGGTGTGGCAGTTAGGTTCGTGCCGTGGTTTCGTTCGCCCGGCGCGAGCCGTCCGCCGTCCTGCTCGCCGCTCAGCTTGCCGCCGTGCTGCTCTACCCGCTGTTCGAGGGCGGCTCCGCCGGCCGTGCCCTCCTAAGCGTCTTCGGCATCGCGATTCTCGGGCTCGTCCTCCTCGCGGTTCGAAGCACGCCCGGGCTGAGCTGGGCCGTCGCCCTGCTCGCGATCCCGGCGACCGTCCTGCTGGTGATCCAGGCGGTAAGTGGCAGCGACACGCTGCTGCCGTACTCGTCTGCGCTGGAGGCCGTCATCTACTTCTACGCGGCGGGCTCCCTGATCGCGTACATGCTCGCCGACCACGACATCACAAGAGACGAGCTCTTCGCCGTCGGCGCCACCTTCACGCTCGTTGCCTGGGCGTTCGCATATTCATACACAGTCCTGCAGGCGATCGAGCCGGGAAGCTTCACGGCCGCGGTCGATCCGGCCGCGGATCGCAGCTGGATGGAGCTGCTGTTCCTCAGCTTCACGACGCTCTCGAGCACGGGCCTAAGCGACGTCGTGCCGATCAAGCCCTTCGCCCGCAGCCTCGTGATGCTCGAGCAGCTCGCGGGCGTCGGGTACATCGCGATGGTGGTGTCGCGGCTTGTCGGCCTGACGGTGCTGCGAAGCCGCAGCACCTGAGCCGGTCTCGGCGAAGTCACATGTCGCGGCCGGCTAGTGGTGCCTCAGTGGCCTCAAGCCCGGGCGGGGAAACCCTCGACCTGTGCTGGAGGTATTTCCGAGGAGACGCCCGCGACCCGATCCGCGGTAGCGCCCGCAGCTTCCGTCGTGGAGAGCCGCCCGCGAGGCGGACCCGGCGATCCCGGCGTGAGGGTCGTCTTGCCGAGCCCGGCAGCCTGTGGCGAACCGGAAGTCGGTCCCGCCCGGCGGCCTCCGGCCGCCCCCTTCAGGCCGGCTCCGTCACCGCTCCGGGCTCGGGTTCCACATGCTCGCGCAGCGCGTGGCGGCCACCGCGTGCGGTCGACGGCCACCAGACGCGGTCGCCCAGCAGCTCGACCGCCGCGGGCACCATGATCGTTCGCACGATGAACGTGTCGAGCAGGATCCCGACGGCGACCATGAATCCGATGTTGAAGGCGAACGTGACCGGCAACGTCATCAGGACGGCGAATGTCCCCGCGAGAATCACGCCCGCACTGGTGATCACCGGTCCCGTAGCCGCCAGCGCCCGTAGTACGCCCTCGCGCGTTCCATGCGTCCGCGCCTCCTCGCGCACGCGGCTCATCAGGAAGATCGTGTAGTCGACCCCGAGCGCTACGAGGAAGATGAACGCGAATGTGGGTAGCGAGGCGTCCACGCCCGCTGTGCCCTGCACCTCGATGAAGAAGAAGATCGAGAGCCCCAGCGTGCCGAAGAACGACGCCATCACCGTCGCGATGAGCACGAGCGGGGCCACGATGGCCTCCAGCAGAATCCCCAGGATGATCGTGATGACGAGCAGCGCGATCGGGACGATCACACGGAGATCGCGCGCGGCGGCGTCGTTGAAGTCCTGCTGGACGGCGCTGCCCGCGCCGACCAGGGCCGTGGCTCCGCCCGGGAGGTCGCGCAATCGGTCACGGAGCGTGTCCACGCGCGCGAGTGCGGCCTCCGAGTAGGGATCGTCACCGAAGGTGACGTCGATCTTCCCGATCGCCCCGTCCTCGGAGCGCTGCGGCTCGCTGACGGAAGCGACGCCGTCGATGCCCTCCAGACGATCTCGCACCGCGGCCAGATCGGCGGCGGTCACCGGTTCGCCGTCGCGCTCCACGAGGATCGACGTGGGCGCGAGCGCCCCCTGCGGGAAGGACTCGGCGAGCACGTCGAAGCCCTCGACGCTCTCGACCGATTTCTTGAAGAACCCGCCGATCGAGTAGTCCTCCTTGTAGGCGAACAGGCCGAGCGTGAACACCGCGAACAGCGCCGTCGTCGCTGCGAGCGCGAGGCCTGGGCGCTGGAGCACGCGATCGCCGAAGCGCCGCCAGAGCCCCGGCCGCTGCGCGAGGTCGACGTCCGGCTGGTAGGCGACGGCCTTGCTGCGCGGCCAGAAGCCCTTGCGGCCGACAGCGGTGAGCAGGGCCGGCAGCAGCGTCAGGCCGGCGAGGAGCACACACGCCACCCCGATAGCCGACACTGGGCCGAGCGACTTGGTTGACCCGGTGTCCGCCAGCAGCAACACGAGCATTGCGGCGATCACGGTGCAGCCGCTCGCGAGCAGCGCGGGCCCGGCGCGGCGGAGTGCGCGCGCCATCGCGGCGTGCTTGTCCTCGATGCTGTGGAGCTCCTCCCGATAGCGGCTCAGGAGGAGCAGGCAGTAGTCGGTGCCCACGCCGAACATGAGCACGATTAGGATGCCCGTGGAATTCGAGTTGACCGTGTTGCCCGCGTCGGCGTAGAGGTAGATGAACGCGGTGGCGGCCTGGTAGGCCAGCCCCACGATGACGATCGGGATGATCGCGATCAGCGGCGCGCGGTAGATCGCGCCCAGCAGCACCAGCACGAGCACGACGGTGGCGAGCAGGAGCCTCGTGTCGATCTCGCCGAACACTTCCTCGAAGTCCGCCCACAGCCCGAGGTCGCCGGTCACGTAGACCTCGAGCCCGCCGCCGCCGTCGCCGACCAGATCGCGGGTCTCCTTGCCCCAATCCGCGACCCGGTCGAAGTCGAGCGGCACGGTGACGACCGTGTAGGCGGCGTCCTCGTTCTGCGACACGAGGCCCGGCGGGGCGTCCGAGCTGAAGGGCACTTGCGCCGGCTGGGTGACCGGGATCGCCTCGTCGACCCGCTGGGCGTCGCGCGCGATCTTCGCCCTGTCGGCCTGGGTGAGACCGCCCTCGCGCTTGTAGACGATCAGGCCGATGGTCGTCTCGCCACCGGGGAACCGGTCCTTAAGAAGCTCCTGGACCCGGGTGGACTCTGCCCCGGAGGGCAAGAAGCTCGCCGTCTCGTCGCGGGTGGCGTCAGCAAGCTTGCCGCCGAGCGGCGAGAGCGCAAATACGGCGACGATCCAGACGGCGATCACCACCCATTTGGTGCGGCGGCCGGTGACGAATGAGGCAAGGGCGGACAACGGGCTGCAAGGTATCGAGATGGCGGCGCGTGCGCGGCCTAGCGCTGCCGCCGCCCCGCCGTTCTGAGCGCCTCGGCCTCATCGTTGTAGATGTCGAGCCGCGCCACCCGGCCCTCCGCCATGCCGAAAACCAACCAGAAGACCCCTTCGACGGCGGCGCCGCTCCCGGCCCCTTTCCCCCACTGCTGCATCCGGACGACCACCTCGTCACCCAGGTCGACGTACTCGTCGCCGCTGAAGGACCACTCGCTCCAGCCCTCGATCCAGTCGGCGAACAGCGCCAGAAAGCCGTCGCGGCCGTGGAACACGGCGCCGTCCGGATCGTGCCTCGTGCAGACCAGGTCGGGATGGGCGGTCGCGAGGGCGCCGTCCACGTCCCCACGCTGAAACGCCTCGAGGGACTCACGCACGATCTCGACGTTGCGTTTCGACATCTGGGCACCCCAGTGTCCAGGACTCGAGCCCCGCCTGCGTCGACCGCGGTCCTGCCGCTCTACAACTACAGGTATGCACAGCAGGAGCGTGGTTGCCGTCTTCGCCGGTCTGCTGGCCTCGTGTGGTGGCACGGGAGATGCCCTCGCCCCGAAGGCAGGCGAGCTCGCGGCGAACCTGCGCGTGGCCGTGGCACCCGAGGGGGCCGGGGGTCCCGAGCGGATCCGGCGCATCGAATGCGCAGTTCTTGGCGAGGACGCAATCGATCCGCGTTGCCGGGTCCTCGGGGGACTGGAGCCCCGCGATCTGGACCCCGTTCCCCGCGGGACCGCCTGCGCGCAGGTCTACGGCGGGCCCGGGACCGCTCGGGTCACGGGGGAGCTCCGGGGTAGGCGGGTCCGGGCCGAGTTCGATTTGACCGACGCCTGCGAGATAGCCCGTTGGCGGAGCAATGCCCCGCTGCTGGGGGCACCGGGCGTCGGACACGGCGCCCCGTAGGCCGAGCAAGCGCTACTTCTTCGGCTACTCCCACTCGATCGTGCCGGGCGGCTTCGACGTGATGTCGAGCGTCACCCGGTTGACCTGCGCGATCTCGTTGATCATCCGCGAGGCAACCTTCTCCAGCAGGTCGTAGGGCAGCCGTGCCCAGTCGGCCGTCATCGCGTCGTCCGAGGTCACCGCCCTTATCACGACCACGTAGCCGTAGGTGCGCTCGTCGCCCTGCACCCCCACGCTGCGGAGGTCCGCCGGCAGCACGCAGAACGACTGCCACAGCTCGCGATACAGGCCGGCCTCGCGGATCTCGTCCTGGAGGATCGCGTCGGCGTCGCGCAGGATTTCGAGGCGCTCCTTCGTGACCTCTCCGCTCACGACCCGAATCGCCAGGCCGGGACCCGGGAACGGCTGACGCCAGACGAGCCGGTCGGTCAGTCCGAGCTCCGCGCCGACCTTCCGCACCTCGTCCTTGAAGAGCATGCGCAGCGGCTCGACGAGCTCGAACTCGAGGTCCTCCGGGAGGCCGCCGACGTTGTGATGCGACTTGATCGTGGCGGCGCCGGTGCCGCCGCCCGACTCGATCACGTCCGAATAGAGCGTGCCCTGGACGAGGTACTCCGGGTTGCCGAGCCTCGACGCCTGCTCCTCGAACACCCGGATGAACTCCTCGCCGATGATCTTGCGCTTGCGCTCGGGCTCGCTGACCCCGGCCAGCCGGGAGAGGAAGCGCTCCTCGGCGTCGACCGCGATCAACGGCACCTTGAAGTGGTCGCGGAAGGCGGCCACCACCTGATTGCCCTCGTTCTTGCGCATCAGGCCGTGGTCCACGAACACGCAGGTGAGCTGGTTCCCGACGGCCCTGTAGGTGAGCAGCGCAGCGACCGAGGAGTCGACGCCTCCCGAGAGGCCGCAGATGACCTTGCCGTCGCCGACCTGCTCGCGGATCCGAGCCACCTGCTCCTCGATCACCGACTCGGCCGTCCACCCCATGTCGCAGCCGCAGATGTCGCGCAGGAACGTCTCGAGGATCTGTGTGCCGTAGGGGGTGTGCACGACCTCCGGGTGGAACTGGATGCCGTAGAGGCCGCGCTCGGTGTGCTCGATCGCCGCCACCGGCGACTCGGTCGAGGCGGCCAGCGCCGCAAAGCCGGGCGGAGCCTCGAAGACCGTGTCGCGGTGGCTCATCCAGCAGGACTGGTCACCGGGGGTCCCGGCGAGCAGCCGGCCGGGGTCGCTGACCGTGAGCCGCGAACGGCCGAACTCCCCCACCTCGGCGCCCTCGACCCGCCCGCCGAGCTCGAGCACCATCGCCTGCATCCCGTAGCAGATGCCGAGCACGGGAACTTTCAGCTCGAGCAGCTCGCGGCGCAGCTTCGGGGCGCCGTCCGCGTAGACCGAGGCCGGCCCGCCTGAGAGGATCAGCCCCTTGGGCCGCCGTCCGCGGACCTCCTCGACCGGGACATGATGGGGGAGCAGCTCGGCGAACACTCCGCACTCCCGGACCCGGCGGGCGATCAGCTGCGAGTACTGGCCGCCGAAGTCGAGGACGAGTACTTCGTCGGTTGCAGCGCCGGGAGTCGTGGCGGAGGCGGGGGCGGTGACCGCCTCGGTGCTCACTCGACCAGTGCCGGGTCCGCGAGGATGCCGTTCGACTCCGGATGCGCGGCCGCCGCGGCGGTGGCGCCCATTCCGATCTCCTGAGCGCGCTGGAGCTGCTTGCCCTCGGACTGGAGCGCCGGCGCGACCATCACCTCGGCCTTGTGGAAGGCCGGGATGTCCTCGTAGCCGCAGGTGGCCATCGAGGTCCGCAGGCTGCCCATCAGGTTGAAGGTGCCGTCGTTCTCGTGCGCCGGGCCGAGCAGGATCTGCTCGATCGTGCCGTTCTGAGCCGTCTGCACGCGGGCGCCGCGCGGCAGCGTGGGATGGAACGTCGCCATGCCCCAGTGGTAGCCGCGCCCGGGTGCCTCGTAGGCGCGCGCGAGCGGCGAGCCGATCATGACGGCGTCCGCGCCGCAGGCGAACGCCTTCGACACGTCGCCGCCGTTGCGCATGCCGCCGTCGGCGATGACCTTGACGTATTCCCCCGTCTCGAGCATGTGCTGCGAGCGCGCGGCGGCGACGTCGGCGATGGCCGTGGCCTGCGGGACGCCGATACCGAGGACGCCCCGGGTCGTGCACGCCGCGCCGGGGCCCACGCCCACCAGGACGCCGACGGCACCGGTGCGCATGAGGTGCAGCCCGGTCGCGTAGGACGCGCAGCCGCCGACGACCACCGGCACCGGCACCTCGCGGATGAACTCCTTGAGGTTGAGGGGCTCCGAGCGCGTCGACACGTGCTCGGCCGAGATCACGGTGCCCTGGATGACGAGGATGTCGAGCCCCGCCTCGAGCGCGGTCTCGTAGTGGTCGCGCACGCGCTGGGGGGTGAGCGAGGCGGCCGCCACCACGCCCTGGTCCTTGATCTCCCTGATGCGCTGCGCGATCAGCTCCTCGCGGAGGGGCTCGGAGTAGATGCGCTGCATCTCGGCGGTGGCGTCCTCCTTGGGCTGCTCCGCGATCCGCTCGAGCTCGCCGGCCGCATCGTCGTAGCGGGTCCAGATCCCCTCGAGGTTGAGCACGCCCAGCCCGCCCAGCTTGCCGAGGATTCCGGCCGTCTCCGGGGAGACCACGCCGTCCATGGCCGAGGCGAGCAGCGGCAGCTCGAAGCGGTAGGGCCCCAGCGTCCAGGTGATGTCGATGTCGTCCGGATCGCGCGTGCGCCGGCTCGGCACGATCGCGATGTCATCGAAGCCATATGCGCGGCGACCCTTCTTGCCGCGTCCGATCTCAACTTCCATGGAGGGATCCTAGGTTCGGCGGCGGACGGTCGCCTGACCATACCAATGGCCTCGCGGCCGTATCCTGGGCCTGTGTCGAGCCTCTCGCAGCGCGTGGCGCTCGCTGCCGTGGCCGTGGCGGCGGGCGCAGGCGGCTGCGGGGAGGACGAGTCGGCCGCCGACCGATATCGAGAGGACGCCGGTGCGCTCTGCGCGGAGGCGAAGCGTGAGGTGAACGCGCTGCCGGAGCCCCGCACGCCGGCCGAGGTCGAGCCCTACCTTCGTGACGGGCTCGAGCTGACACGGGATTACGACAACCGTTTTCGCGACCTGGAACCGCCCGAGGAGCTGCGTGACGAACACGACCAGGCGGTGCGCCTCTCGGACCGCGGCCAACGGCTGCTCGAGGGCATCGTGGACGACCTGGCCGCGGGCGAGCCCCCGGCCGAGGTCTTCGAGGTGGCTCTGCCGCGGCTCCTGCGCTACACCCGTGAGAGCAACCGGCTGGCGCGGGACATGGGCGTGCCCGAATGCGTCGAGCCGCTTCCGCTGCCGGGGTCCGAGCCGGCCTGACCTATCCCACGTGGAGCTCGGGGGTCTCGAGCTCCTCCACACGGACCTCGGGCACGAGCCGCTCGACCCCCCTCAGCTCCACCTGGCCGGCGCCGAAGTGCTGGGTCGACTCTGCCCCGCAGGCCACCGCGAAGCGCAGCGAGTCCTCATGGCCGCTCCCCCCGTAGCGGGAGGCCACGAAGCCGGCCAGGAAGGCATCGCCCGAGCCGACCGTGGACACGGGCTCGAGCGGCTCGAGCGTCGCGCGGTAGCCGCGCCGCTCCCCGCCCCCGCCAAGCAGGGCGAGGCATCCGTCCTGCAACGTCATGATCGACTCGCGCGCGCCCAGCTCGACCATTTCGCGCACGGCGCTGCGACGGTCGCTCTCGTCCTCGAATTCGTAGCCGACGAGCCCCTCCGCCTCGAGCTCGTTCGGGCTCACCACGTCCGGCCCGTGACGCGTGGCCGCGCGCATCGGCTCGCCCTCCGAGTCGAGCACCGTCATCACTCCCAGGCGCTTCATCTCGTCGATCAGGCGGCCGTAGAGACCCGGCTCGACCCCGCGCGGGAGGCTGCCCGCGATCACGCACACCGCCGCGCCCTTGGCGAGGTACAGCAGCTTGTCGAGGAACAGCTCGAGCTCGCCCTCGGAGACGTGCGGGCCGTGCTCGTTGATCTCGGTCTGCTCGCCGCTCGTGGGGTCGACCACGGCGGTGGAGGTGCGCGACTCCTCGCGGATGCGCACGAAGTCGTTGAGGATGCCCTCCTCGGTGAGGTGCTCGACGATCCGCGTGCCCGTCGGGCCGCCCGCGATGCCCGTCGCGATCACCGGCTGGCCGAGCGCCCGCAGCGTCCGCGCGACGTTCACGCCCTTGCCTCCTGCCATCGCGGTCTGCTCGACCGCACGGTGGCGGCGACCGAGACGAAAGTTCGGGACGGCGAGGGTCTTGTCGATCGCCGCGTTGAGGGTGACGGTGATGATCATGTGGCTAGGCGCCGGCGCCCGAGCACGAGCAGCACGGCTATGGGGGCGGCGAGCAGGATGGCGAGGCCGAGCAGCAAGGTCAAGGGGACGCCGAGCACCGAAGTGAGGACCCTCAGGGTCCCCGCTTCGGGCACCTCCGCCGCGGTGACCAGTGCAACCCGTCGGACTGGCTCCCCGTCGACCAGTACGGTCACGAGGCCGGCCCGGGTGCCCTCGGGAAGGGGTCCCTCGAGCTCCTCTTGGGACCTGACGCGACGCCCGATGCGCTCGCCACGGCGGACCGTGACGACTGCGCCGCGGCGCGGAACGAGCCGCGCCCGCTCGTCGTAATAGCGTATGTCGGCGCGCGCGAGCGAGCGCTGAGGATCGAGCACGCGGACGCGCTTGAACTGCTTCAGGCCCCAGCTGAGGAGCTCGAGGGTGTCCGCATCGCGTGCCGCCTCGCTCGGCTCGCCGAGTACCACGGTGATGACCTCGGCCCCGCCGCGCCCCTCGGCCGAGCCGACGAGCACGTAGCCCGCGCCCAATGTGTGCCCGGTCTTGACACCCGAGACCCAGGGCGTGCTCGCCACCAGCGGGTTGCGGTTGTCGATCACGCGCGGGACGGCTCCGGAGTCGAGCTCCGCCACCGGCATGTCGACGATGCGCGCGAAACGCGGGCGCTCTAGCAGCCGCTTCGTCAGGTCCGCGAGGTCGCGGGCGCTGGAGTAGTTCGAGGGATCGTCCAGGCCGATCGGGTTCGCATAGCTCGTGTTCTCGAGCCCGAGCTCGCCGGCCCGCGCGTTCATGTCCGCCACGAAGGCCGAGCGCGTGCCGGACAGGTTCTCGGCGATCGCGGCGGCTGCGTCGTTGGCGCTCTCGAGTAGGAGCGCCTCAAGCAGGTCCTGGACCGTCATGCGCTCGCCGGTTCGCAGATTGATGCGGGACTCCGCTGGCAGGGCGTCGTACGCCGGTGCGGTGAAGCTCTCACGCGGACGAGCGCGCTCGAGCGCGAGCAGGGCGGTCATCAGCTTGGTCGCGCTCGCGACCGGCCGGCGCACGTCGGGCCGCTTGGCGAACATGACCTCGCCGTTCCGCCCGTCGACGACTATCGCCGCGGCGGCGGAGCTCACGTCGGGCGGACGTTGCGCGGCGGCGCCGACGGGCGCGGTGGCCGCGAGCGCAGCCAGCGCGACCAGCGTCAGCAGTGACGCCCTCACTCGCGCAGCTTGATTCTCTGCCCGACGACGAGCGCCTGAGGATCGACCTCCGGGTTCAGCAGCCCGAGCTGCTCGACGGACACGCCGGTCTTCTCCGCTATCGAGCCGAAGCTGTCGCCCGGCTTGACCACGTAGTTCCGGCGCAGCCTGCGGCCCCGACCGGTCGTGTTTGTGCGCTGGGTGGTGGTCTGCTCCGTTGTGGTCACGGTCGACTCGTTGTCGTCGCCGTCCGCGACGTCCGAGCTCGCGATCACCACCGCCACCGCGCCAGCCACCAGGACCAGGGCCAGCGGCGCCAGCAGGCGGTACGGGCTGCGTCGTCGTTGGTGATCTGGCATCGGTCCTCCCAGGCAAGCGCCGCGGAGCATAGGGAGGCGGGCACCGTAAACGGGGCTCGCGTGCTGGAGGGAGGTTCAACACGGCGTCTCGCGACCCTGCCGTAGCCCGGCCAGGAGGGCCCGTTCAGAGCGCCTCGACGGCGGCGCGCAGCTCCTCTGCGGCTGCCGCGGCGGCGCTCGCCGGATCTCCTCCGCGCTCGCGGTGCGCGTCCACGATCGAGCGCGACGCGCTGACGAGCCCGGCGGCGGGACCCGGTGCAAACACGGGCCCGAGCTCCTCCACGCGCCCGCCCTGGGCCCCGACTCCGGGCAGCAGGAAGATCGCGTGCGGCATCAGCTCCCTCAGCCTGGCGAGGTGGTCAGGCCGAGTGGCTCCGGCAACGGCCCCGACGGCCGAGAGCCCGCTGTCCCCGAGGCGGTCCGCGCCGAGCTCGGCCACCAGGCGCGCGAGGCGCTCGTGAAGCGGCGGCTCGCCCTCGTCCTGCACCCCTGCCGCTCCCGGGTTCGAGGTGCGGACGAGCACGAAGCAGCCCGAGCCGCTCTCGGCAGCGGCGTCGGCCAGCGGCTCGAGCGAGTCGCGCCCGAGCAGCGGGTTGGCGGTGAAGGCGTCCGCACCGAGGCCGCTCACGGCCCCGAACGGGCCGGGGGTCTCGCCCACCAGAGCCTGCGCGTAGGCACGGGCCGTAACCGGCACGTCGCCGCGCTTCCCGTCCGCGATCACCAGCAGGCCGTGGTCGTGGGCGATCGCCACCACCTGCTCGAGTACGTCCCAGCCCGGCGCGCCCAGTCTCTCGAAGCAGGCGAGCTGCGGTTTGACCGCCACGCACGCGGGCCCGGCCGCGACGATCGCCGCACGGCAGTGCTCGTTGACCGCCTCGGCCGTCCTGATGCGCGCGAGGTGCGGTTCGCTCCCGCCGCGGCCCAGCCGCTCGACCGCCTCCGGCCAGAGGGCGGCGGGATCAGGATCGAGGCCCAGCACGACACGGCTGCGGCGCTCTTCGACGAGCGCCGCAAGCCGGTCGGCGAAATGGGGCCGCATGCCCCCGGTCATGGCTGCGGCTCAGCCGTTCGAGGGCCCCGCCTCGCCCGGCGGGCGATGGCTATCGAACGGTGGGGCTAGCTGCCCTTGACGGCGGACTTCAGCGCCGATCCCGCCGAGAAGCGCGGCACCCTGCTCGCGGCGATCTGGATCTTCTCTCCGGTTTGCGGGTTGACTCCCTGACGGGCGCTGCGGTCCGCCACGGAGAACTTCCCGAAGCCGGTGAAGTTGATCTCACCACCGCGGGACAGGACCTCCTGAATGGAGTCGAGAACGGCGTCGACTGCCTTGCTCGCCTCGCCCTTTCCAAGTCCACTGCTCTCCGCGACCCGGTCCACGAACTCGGCCTTCGTCACGATCTCCTCCTTGCCGGGGGCAACTACTTCGGGCGCAACGTAACAACGCACCCGGACGACAGAAGCGCGGATTCCCGCTCAGCAAGCGGAAAAGCGCGCTCGTTACGAGCCTTTCCGGGCGCCTGGAACGCCAAACGCGGCGTGGATTTGCGGGTTTGCGGGGTCTCAGGAGCCTGAAACCGACATCTCGCCGATCAGCACCGGAGGCGCCTTCACACTCCCCCCGAACGGCACCCAGCGCCCTTCTGAACCCACCGACCGGACCGCGCGCAGCATCGACACCAGGTCGCTGGCGATGGTCAATTCCCGAACCGGTGTGCCGAGCTCGCCGTTTTCTATCAGCCTCCCTGAGGCGCCGACGGAGAAGGTCCCGGAGACGGGATTGACACCGGAGTGCAGTCCGGCCACGTCGGTCACGTAGAGCCCGTCCCCAGCCGTGCGGATGAGCCCGGCGAGGTCATCCGCCCCCGGCTCCACGATCAGGTTGGTAGTGCCCACCGACGGCGGCGACCGGTACGAGCCCCGGCTCGCGTTGCCCGTCGTCTGGGTCCCGGCCTTGCGCGCCGTGCGGGCGTCATAGAGGAAGCCGAGCAGCCGCCCGCCCTCGATCAGCGGCGTGCGCCGGGTCGGCGACCCCTCCCCGTCGAAGGGCGCGCTCGCGGGGCCCTCCGGATGCGTGCCGTCGTCCACGAGCGCGAGCGCGGGATCGGCCACCTCGTCGCCCTCGCGGCCCGCGAACAGCGAGCGTCCGCGCTGCACGGCCTCGGCGGACAGCATCGAGCCGATGAAGCCGAGGAACGACGCGGCCACGAATGCGTCCAGCACCACCGGGCAGCGGCGGCTCTCCGGCCGCCGCGCCCCCATCAGGGCGAGCGCCCGCTCGGCGGCCTCGTCGCCGATCGCCTCCGCGTCGAGCGCGTCCGGGTCACGCCCCAGCCCGACCCCGAGCCCGGTCATCAGGTCTGCACCTGCTCCGGCGAACGCCGACGCGTACGCCCAGGCCTGTGTGGCGGAGTACGTGGCCGAGAACCCGCGCGAGTTGACGAGCGCAACCGTTCCCTCCGCGTCCGAATAGACGGCATTCTCGACCTGCGTGACTCCCTCGTGCGCCCGCGCCGCCCGCTCGATCGCGAGCGCCAGCTCGACCTTGCGAGCGGTCGACCACTCGGCCAGCGCTGCCGAGGCGAGCCCGTCGACAGCAGCCGTGCCGAACTCGGCCGGAAAGCCCGCATGCTCGTCCTCGTCCGCCACGTCGGCCGCCTCGCGCGCTGTGCGCGCCACTTGGGCGACCTCCTCGTCCGACAGATCGGTGCCGTACGCGTAGCCCGAGCGGGCGCCCGCGAACGCGCGGACTCCGACGCCTCGCCCTCCGGCGTCGCTCAGGCTCTCGACCTCCCCGCCGTACACGCGGATGCGGCGGCTCGTCGACTCCTCCGCCCAGGCTTCGGCGTCGCTGGCGCCCGCGGCGAGCGCTGCGTCGACCGCGGTCCGCGCGGCTTCCTCGAGGCTCACGAGCCGGTCCCGCCGACCGTCAGCTCGCGGAGGCGCACATGCGGCTGGCCGACCCCGGCGGCCACGGACTGGCCCGCCTTTCCGCAGTAGCCGGTGGCGATCTCAAGGTCCGCGCCGATCCCGTCGATGGCCCCGAGTGCCTCCACACCGTTGCCGACCAGCGTGGCCCCGCGGACGGGCGCCGTGACCCTCCCGCCTTCGATCAGGTAGCCCTCCGACACGCCGAACACGAAGTCGCCGGTGGCGGGCTCCACCTGGCCGCCGCCGAACGAGACCGCGTACAGGCCGCGCTCCACGTCGCCGATGAGCTCGTCCGGGGTGGCGTCGCCGGGTGCGAAGAAGGTGTTCGTCATCCGCGGCACCGGCAGATGGCGGAAGGACTCGCGGCGGCCGTTGCCCGTCGACTCGACGCCGTCCTTGCGCGCCCGCAGGAGGTCGTACAGGTACGAGGTGAGCCGGCCGGCCTCGATGATCGTCGTCCGGCGCGTGGGGGTGCCCTCGTCGTCGATGCCGTCGCTGCCCCACTCGTTCGGCCGGCTGCCGTCGTCGTACGCGGTCACGAACTCAGCCGCGAGCTGCTCGCCGATCCGGCCGGCATAGACGCTCGCTCCCTTCTGAACCGCGTCCGCCTCGAGGCCATGGCCCACCGCCTCGTGCAGCAGCACGCCGCCGAACCCGTTCCCGACCACCACCGGCAGCCGTCCCGTGGGGGCATCGACCGCGTCGAGGAGCGTAAGCGCGCGCCCGGCGGCCTTCTTCGCCACCTCCTCGGGATCGGAATCGAGAAGCTCGAAGCCGACGTGGCCGCCGCGGGTGTCGGTGCCGGTCTCGACCCGGTCGTCCCGCCGCGCCACCACCTGGGCGCTGAGTCGCACGCGGGTGCGGTCGTCCGCGGCGGCGCGGCCGTCCGAGCCGTACACCTCCACGAGCCGCCGCGACTCAGCGTAGCCCACCCGCACCTGCGCCACCTCGGCGCCGGCGGCGCGGGCCCGCTCGTCGCACGCGCGCAGCAGGTCGGCCTTGCGCCGGGCCTCCACCTCCTCCGGGTGGACGGTCACGGCGTGCCCATTGGCGCTCCAGAGCGCGGACAGGGCCGCCGGCCGGCGCGCCTCGCCGCGCACCGCCTGGGCGACCGAATCGGCCACCCTCAGCAGGTCCGCCTCGGCGGTGCCGTCGACGTACCCGTAGTAGCTCGACTCACCCTGCACGACGCGCACGCAGACGCCGCGCTCGCGGCCGCCCTGCGGCCGTTCGACCCGGCGGTCGTCCAGGGTCAGCGAGAATCCTTGGCGCGCCTCGGCGTAGAGCTCGGCGAGGTCACCGCCACGCGAGAGCGCCCGCTCCAGCACGCTCGCGGCGAGCTCTCGGTCGACCAGTGTCACGTGTCCTCCTTGGGCGTCGCGCGCTTCGGTTTGCGCGCTCGTGAGGATCCTGGCCGGTTGGCGGCGCGGGCCTTGGAGCCGGCCTTGCGCGCCTTGGAGCCTGTCGTTCCCGTCTTGGATCCCGCGGCGCGGGCCTTGGAGCCCGCGGCGCGCGCCTTGGAGCCCGTGGTGCGGGCCTTGGGCTTCGCCTTGGCCTCTTTCGGGGCCGGGCGCGTCGTGGCCTCGGACGCCGCCTGCGTGGCCCGGCCGGATTCGCGGCGCTCGGCGGCCGCCATGGCCACCATCTCCTCCCCGATCTCCAGGATCCGCTCGTGCCCGCGAGCCTCGGGCTGGATCAGGCGCGCGTAGCCGGTCGGGTCGTACGCGAGCACCCGTGGTTCGCGGTCGCGCTGCATCCGTCGGACCGTGGCCGCCACCGAGTCGACGAGCCCACCAGCTCGCGAGATCGGGCCCTTGCGCTTCTCCTTCACGCGGCGTCCTCGTCGCCCTCGCGACCGAGTTCGGGGACGGGCGAGTCGCCCGCCGCTGCCTCCTCGGTGGCCGGCCCGCGCGCGCCCTCGTCGGCGGAGGTGGAGCGCCGGATCGGCGGACCACCCTCGAGCTCGCCCAGCACCGCGCGCAGGTCCCACAGCATCAGGGAGGACAGCGCGGCGCGGCGCGCCACGACCGCGAGCGTCCAACGCGGAGTGCGCGACGCGAACACCGCCCCGCCGGGCACTTGGACCTCGACTTGCTCGGGCGGGTCCGGCTCCCAGTCGCGCGTGGCTCGGTCGACCGTCTCGAACAGCTCGCGCGCGAGGTCGGAGAGGGCACGGGACCGCTCCGGGTCGTCCTCGCTCGAGGCCACCGGGGAGCCCGCGGCGTCCAGGAGAACGGCGACCCGTGCGTCACTCGAGAGCTCGCAGAGGCGCGCCGGGGCCGCCTCGGGGGTGAGCGTCTCGGCCATCGCCAGTCAGAATAGCCGCGTGCCCCTGTCCCAAATCTCGTGGCTCGTGACGGTCGCGATCTGCCTGATCGCCGCACTTCTCCTGCTGCTGAACGGCTACTTCGGGTACTCGGGAGTGCTGCTCGCCGTCGGCGCTGCAGCGGCGGTCAACCTGCTGTAGGCGTGGTCCTCGACCCGGCCCGGTCCGCGGCCTCCTCGGGCTCGAGATGGATAAGGACGTCGGCTCCGCGCAGCCGGCGGGCGATCTCGCGCTGGAGCTCGTGCGAGATCTCGTGGGCGCGGCGCAGGCTGGTGCCGTCGCGGAATTGGAGGTGGAGGTCGACGTAGCGCCGGCTCCCGGCGCGGCGCGCGCGCAGCTTGTGGAAGCCGATCAGCTCGGGGGCGCCGTGGCCGGCCACGACCTCCCGCACCGCGTTCATCTCGTCGTCCGGGAGCGCCTCGTCCACCAGCACGCGGCTGGTGCGGTTGAGTATCCGCACTCCCGCGAACACGATCGCCCCCGCCACGATCAGCGCGGCTGCGGGATCGAGCCAGGTCGCGCCCGTCAGCTCGACGAGCACGAGCCCCACCAGCACGCCGATCGACGTGAAGGCGTCGGTGCGCAGGTGGGCCGCGTCGCCCTCGAGCGCAGGCGACTCGGTGATGTGCGCCTGCCGGTATAGGTACGTCGAGACCGCGAGGTTCGCCACCGCCGAGAAGCCGATCACGGCGATGCCGAAGCCGAGCGACTCGACCTCCGCCCCCTCCGCCAGCCGGCGCACGGACTCGAACACGATCACTCCGGCGCCGACGAGGATGAGCATGCCCTCGATCCCCGCGGCGACGTTCTCCACCTTGTCGTGCCCGTAGGGGTGCGACTCGTCGGCCGGCTGCTCGGCCTTGCGCACCGAGAAGAAGGCGATCACCGACGCCACGAGATCGATGGCCGAGTGCGCGGCCTCGGTGAGGATCGCGATCGAGCCGGTGACGATGCCCGCCACCACCTTGAGCGCGATCAGCAGGGTGTTGGAGAGGATCGAAATCGCGGCCGCCCGCTCCTTGCGCGGGGCCTGGGCCGCCGGACCGACGGCGAGGCCGGGCGCCGTGGCCGCGGTCGCAACCCGCCTGCGCGAGCGACCGCTCATCGGCGGCGCCTCTCCCGCGAGCGGCCCGGGCGTGCTCCGAGAAGCGAGCGCAGCGGGCTCGCCGGGCGCCGCTCTTTCTCGAGCTCGAGCAGCCTGGACGCGAGCGCCCGGGCCGCCCGGCCCCGGTGGCTGATGGCGTCCTTCTCCTCGGGTGTCAACTCGGCCATGGTGCGGTCATCCCCGGGATAGTCGTCCGGCACGAAGGCGGGGTCGTAGCCGAAACCTCCCTCGCCGCGTGGCTCCAGAGCGAGCATGCCCTCACAGCGGCCGTGGACCACCTCCTCCCCGCCGCCAGGCTCGACATACGCCAGCGCACAGACGTACGCCACCCGTCGGTCGCCGTCCGCGGGCACCTCGTCCAGCAGCTTCGCGAGGTTCTCCGCGTCCGTGGCGTTCTCGCCCGCGTAGCGGGCCGACCAAACGCCCGGCGCACCGTGCAGCGCCGCTGCCTCGATGCCGGAGTCATCGGCGAGGGCCGCCCTACCGGTCGCGGCCGCCGCGGCGCGCGCCTTGCCGAGCGCGTTGTCGGCAAACGTCGTGCCGGTCTCGGGCGGGAGCTCGACTCCCTCCGGCAGCTGCTCGAGCTCGTAGGGCATCAGCTGCGAGAGCTCGCGCAACTTGTGTTCGTTGCGGCTGGCGAGGATCAGCCGCACGGCTCAGCCTGCGACCGGCGCGTCCGCTCCCGCCACCGCCGCTTCCTGGGCGGTGCGTAGGGACCGGATGCCGTCGGCTGCAAGCGCGAGCAGCTCGTCGAGCGAGGCGCGCGACAGTGGTGTGCGCTCGGCCGTCGCCTGCACCTCCACGAGCCCGCCGTCGCCCGTCATGACGACGTTCGCGTCCACCTCCGCGTTCGAGTCCTCGGAGTAGTCGAGGTCGAGCAGCGCGCTGCCGTTCACGATCCCGCAGGACACCGCCGCCACCGACTGGTTGAGAGGCAGGCGCTCGAGCCCGCCCTCGGCGATCACCTTCCGAAGCGCAAGCTCGAGCGCGACGTAGCCGCCCGTGATGGCCGCGCAGCGAGTGCCGCCGTCTGCCTCGAGCACATCGCAGTCGACCCAGACCGTCCGCTCGCCCAGCCCCTTGAAATCGACCACCCCGCGCAGGGAGCGGCCGATGAGGCGTTGGATCTCGACGGTCCGGCCGTCCGGACGGCCCTTCGAGACGTCGCGGCGCTTCCGCTCGCCAGTGGACGCGGGCAGCATCCCGTACTCTGCCGTGACCCAGCCGCGCCCGCCCCCCGCCATCCAGCGCGGTACCTCCTCCTCGACCGTCGCCGTGCAGATGACGCGCGTGCCGCCCATCTCGATCAGGGCTGAGCCGGTGGCCGTGCGCATGAAGCCCGGCGTGATCGTGACGGGCCGGAGCTCGGCGGCCGTACGGCCGTCGCCACGCGCCTCGCTCACGCGACAGCCCTCCTCGCGGGCGGCTCCACCGCCACGTGCTCGACCGCTCCGATCGGCAGCTGCAGGAAGCGGGTGCCGAGGCGCCTGAACTCCTCGGGGTCGCCACTGGCAAGGAAGTGATAGTGGCCGCGGCGATCTTCGTCGTTCGCCAGGCCGCACGCCCGCAAGCAGGTGTCTACCTCCGCCGCGATCGCCTCGCCCGAGCTGACGATCGCAACGCCGCGGCCGAGCGCGCGCTGGAGCACGGGACGCACCAACGGGTAGTGGGTGCAGCCGAGAATGACCGTGTCGGTTCCCGCGGCGCGCAGCGGCCGGCACAGCCCGTCGACGCACGCGACCACGCGGTCGTCCACTTCGCCGCCCTCCTGGATGAGCGGCGCGAGCTCCGCCGACGCCACTGCGTGCAGCTCCGCCGCGGGGGCCGCACGGGCGAGCGCCGCCGCGTAAGCGCCGCTGCCGACGGTCGCGGGCGTCGCGAGCAGACCCACCTTCCCGTTGCGCGTGGCGGTGGCGGCGAGCCGCGACTCGGGCGTGACCACCCCCACGACTGGCACTCGCCCTCCGAGCTCCTCCCGAAGCGCCGGCAGCGCCGCCGCCGTGGCCGAGTTGCACGCCACGACGAGCAGCTTGGTGCCTCGATCGAGGAGGATCGCCGCCAGCTCGCGCGCGAACAGGAGCAGCTCGTCCGCCGTGCGGTCGCCATACGGGAAGCGCGCGGTGTCGCCCAGATAGACGAAGTCCTCATGGGGCAGCGACACGAGGCATTCGTGCAGGACGGTGAGGCCCCCGACGCCGGAGTCGAAGACGGCGATCGGCAGGCTCTGGTCGAGGTCGGCCACGGCGGCCAATCCTCGCAGGCCCGCGGGCCCGCGGCGACCGGCCCATCGCCGCTGCGACCCGGACCATCTGTATCTTGCTGTATCGGTACAGATGGGTTCGGCCTCACTCGCAGCGCATCTGGCGGAGGAGATCGCCGCTGGGCGGTGGTCCGAAGGTGAGGACCTGCCCGGCGTGCGGACGCTCGCGCGCGAGGTTGGGTGCTCGGCAGGAACAGCGGCGCGCGCGTACACGGCGCTTCGCGATGCCGGCGTCCTGTCCGGGAGCCCCCGATCGAGGTTCGTAGTCGCCCTTGGCGGGTCTGCGCGGGCGGCCCGCTGGCGCGCAGGAGCAGGGACGCTCCGCCTCGGCGGCAGCGACGACCCTGCTCTCGACCTCCTGGTCCGAGCAGCAGGTGACGCCGTCTCAGTCGTCCAGGGTGCGCGGGGAAGCGTCAACGGCATCGTCCAGTTGTCGCGCGGCGCGGCGGATGCGGTGGCCCTCCACCTACTCGACATGGCGAGCGGTCGATGGAACGACGCCATAGCCCGCGGTGCCCTGGGTGGGGCGCCCGTCGAGTTGGTGCATCTCTGGCGACGGGAGCAGGGTTTGGTCGTTGCCCGCGGCAATCCGCGCGGGATCAAGGGGGTAGCCGATCTCGACGGCCGGCGGATCGCGTGGCGCCCGCCGGGCACGGGCTCACGACTGCTGCTGGAGCGGCTGATGCTGACCGCAGGGTGCGTCCCGCGCCCCGAGCTGGGCGAGCCGGCGGAATCGCACCTGGCGGTCGCGGCCGCCGTGGCGACGGGAGCCGCCGATGTCGGGCTGGCGGTGCGCGCGGTCGCCGAATCGGCGGGGCTCGATTGGGTGCCGGTGATCAGCGAGCCTTTCGAGCTGGCCTTGGAGCCCGCCGCGAAGAACGGGGCAGAGTCACTGCTGGCGACGCTGGCGGAGTCCAGCGTGCAAGCGCAGCTCGCGTCGATGCCGGGCTACGACCTCTCCAGAAGCGGCGAGCTCCGGGTGGCTGCATGAGGCGTGCAGCAGCAGCCGCCCTGGCCTTCCTGACCGCGCTGTTCATGGTGGCCTGCGGTGACGACGACTCGGACGGGTCGAACGCGGGAACCGACGGTGGGCAGTTGATTCTCGCCACTACGACCAGCACGCGGGACTCGGGCCTGCTCGACGACTTGATCCCCCGCTTCCAGAACGAGTCTGGCTGCTCCGTGAAGACGGTCGCCGTGGGTTCGGGTGAAGCGCTCGAACTCGGCGAGAACGGCAATGCCGACGTCCTCCTGGTCCATTCGCCTGAGGAGGAGCAGGAGTACATGGACGGCGGTCACGGCGTGAGCCGCAAGGCCGTAATGCACAACGACTTCATCGTGGTGGGGCCGGGAGACGATCCCGCCCGCATCAATGGCGCGGGCTCCGCCGCAGAGGCGTTCACAGCGATCGCGAAGCCCGAAGCGCCATTTGCGTCGCGCGCGGACGAGTCGGGCACGCACACGAAGGAGCTCTCGATCTGGCAGGAGGCAGGGATCGAGCCGAAGGGGTCGTGGTACATCGAGACCGGTCAGGGGATGGGCGAGACGCTGACGATCGCGAGCCAGAAGCAGGCCTACACGCTGTCCGACCGAGGCACGTTCCTCGCCACCGACAACCTCGACCTCGACCTGCTCGTCGACGGCGGAACGGATCTCCTCAACCCGTACCACGTCATCGTGGTCAAGGGCGAGAAGGTGAACCGCGCCTGCGCGCAGGAGTTCTCGGACTGGATCACGTCACCCAAGACCCAGGACGAGATCGCGCTGTTCGGCGTCGCCGAGTACGGCGAGCCGCTATTCCTCCCCGACGCCAAGGGCTGATGGACGCCGTTCCGGAGGTGCTCGGCCGCTCGGCGCTCGTCTCCCTCACCGCGACGGCGATCGCGCTCGCGCTCGGCGTGCCGGTGGGTACCTGGCTCGCACTCGGGCGTCGCAGAGGCCGCGGAGTGCTGGCGACCGCTGTCAATACCGGCATGGCGATCCCGACCGTCGTGGTCGGGCTGGTCGTGGCCATGCTGCTATGGCGCAGCGGACCGCTCGGCGACCTGGAGCTGATCTACACCCTGCGCGGGATGATCATCGCGCAGGTTCTGATCGCAGGTCCGCTGGTCGCGGGGATCACCATGGCCGGGCTGCAGGCGCTGCCGCCGGAGCTGCCGGACCAGCTTCGGGCGCTTGGCGCGAACACCCCGCAGCTCGTCGTGCGGCTGTGGATCGAGGCCCGTGTCCCGCTCCTCGCCGCCGCCATGGCCGGCTTCGGCCACGCGATCTCGGAGGTTGGCTCGGCGACAATCGTCGGCGGCAACATCCACGGCCAGACCCAGGTGATGACCACCTCGATCGTCGAGCAGGTCGGCAAGGGCGACTTCCAAGATGCGCTCGTCTACGCGGGGATCCTCCTGGCGCTCGCCTTCACGATCAACGCCGTACTCACGTCGGTCCAGCAGCGCGCCGCAGCGTGGGCGCAGTCGTAAAACTGCGCGCCGTTCGTCACCGCCGTGGCGGCCGTGATGTGCTCGCGATCGACCAACTCGACCTGGAAGCGGGCGAGCGGCTGGCGGTGCTCGGTCCCAACGGCGCCGGCAAGACGACCCTGCTCCGCCTCCTAGCCGGCCTCGAAGCCCCAACGACAGGCCGGGTCGAGATCGACGGCGAGCCGATCGCCGGTGCGGACCTGGAACTCAGGCGCCGCGTCGGGTACGCGACCCAGCGGCCCGGCCTGCTCGCCACCACCGTGGTTCGCAACGTGGAGCTGCCACTTCGCTGGAGAGGGCTTGACGGGGCTGCGCGGAGAGCGGCCGCGCTTGCTGCACTGGAACGCCTCAACATCGCGTCCCTGGCGGACCGGAAGGCGCTCTCGCTCTCGGGCGGAGAAGCGCAGCGGGTGAGCCTCGCACGCGCCCTTGCGATCGAGCCGCAGCTGCTGCTGCTCGACGAGCCCGCTGCCGGGCTTGACGCCGAGGTTCGCCGCGCCTTCTTCGACGACCTCGAACGGGCGCTCGGCGACCGTGCCACCACGGTCGTCCATGTATCGCACCGCGCCGAGGAGACATTGCGCCTCGCCGACTCCGTCGCAGTCCTTACCGGCGGTGCGATCCGTCAGTTGAGTGATCCGGCGTCGGTCGTGCGGCAGCCGGCCGACGTGACGGTCGCGCGCCTGATCGGCTACGAGAATGTGCTGTCGGCTCGGATCGACGGGTCACGGCAGGTGCTGATCGACGGTGCGCCCTGCGGCGTCATCGCCACGACAGGGCCGGGCGCTGCGACGCTCGCCGCGTGGGCAACGGCAGTGCACGTCGTAACGCCCGACGCCACACCGCTGCGTGCGACGGTGGAACGAATCTCGCAGGGTCCTGGGCGCTGGGAGCTCACGCTGGTTGGCAGCCAGACGCTCCACGCCCACCTGCGCTTCGACCAGCACCCGCCATCTGTGGGTGACCTCGTTGGAGTGCGCATCGACTCGACCCACGCAGTCGTCATCAGAACTCGACCTTCCGCACCGCCTCCTTGATCTTGCCGATGATCACCTCACCGAGCTCCTTGCCCTCGTCGGTCCTGAACCCCTTCATCGCGGCTATCACTCCGGCCATCACGAGTGCGACGAGCAGGATCAGCGCGACGTACTCGACCGTGCCCTGGCCGCGGCTCGAGCCCAGGCCGATCAGGCCGGCGTGAATTCGTCCCTGCAGGCGGTGCATTTCCTTCCTCCCTCGTAGAGCTGAATGCGGACGCCGGGAATCGTCCGCGGCGCCGGCGCACGGCTCCAGACGCGCGCGTGACGAATTGCACAGGGGTCCGTGAAAAGGAAGTGACGGAGCCCCGATCGGGTCATCGGTGGATCCAGGGGAGCGCCCTGCCATGATCACCGGCGCATGTGCGGGATCGGAGCAATCCTCGATCCGGCCGGCACCGTGGAGCCCCACGCGGCGCAGCGGATGGTCGAGGCGCTGCGCCACCGCGGGCCCGACGGGGACGCGCTGAGGCGGATCGGCCCGCTCTCGCTCGCCCACGCCCGGCTGGCGATCATCGACGTCGCGGGCGGCGACCAGCCGCTCGACTCCGAGGACGGACGGGTCACGGCGATCGTCAACGGGGAGATCTACAACCATCGCGAGCTCCGTGAGGTGCTCGAGGAGCGCGGCCACCGCTTCGCCACGCACTCGGACAGCGAGGTGGTCGTCCACTCCTATGAGGAGCACGGGCTCGAGTGCGTTCACCGGCTGAGTGGGATCTTCGCCTTCGCGCTCTGGGACGAGCGCCGGCGCCGCCTGGTGGCCGCCCGCGATGCCTTCGGAGTCAAGCCGCTCTACTGGTGTACCCACGGCCGCCGGGTCGCGCTCGCCTCCGAGATCGGCGCTCTGCTAGCCGCCGGGGTGGTCCAGCCGAGGGTCGACCGCGTGGCGCTCGACCACTACCTCGCCTGCCGCTTCGTGCCCGCGCCGCGGACGCTGTTCGAGGGCGTCAACAAGCTGCCGGCCGCGTCCACGCTCGTGGTCGCCGAGGACGGAGCGCCGCGCGTCGAGAGCTGGCGGGAGGCGCCCGGCACGCCCTTCGACGGCGCCGGCGAGGACGAGCTCGCCGAACAGCTCGCCGAACGCTTCACGGACGCCGTCGAGCGCCAGATGATGTCCGACGTCCCCTACGGGGCGTTCCTCTCCGGCGGCGTCGACTCCGCGGCCGTCGTGGCGGCGATGGCCGCCCGCTCGCCGACGCCGCCGACCACCTTCACGATCGGCTTCCCGGGTCACGACGACGTGCTCGATGAGCGCGAGCTCGCCGCCGAGAGCGCGCGCCTCATAGGCACCGACCACCACGCGACGGCCACCACCGAGACCGACTTCCTCGCCGAGCTGGCTCGCTGCGTCCCCCGGCTCGAGGAGCCCTGTGGCATCCCGAGCGCACCCGCTCTCATGCAGCTCTCGCGCTTCGCGGCGGAGCGCGTGAAGGTGGTCCTCGCCGGTCAGGGGGCGGACGAGCCGCACGGGGGCTACGGGCGCCACCAGGCGGCTGCCGTCCTCGACCGGCTGAGGCTTGTCCCGGCAGCCGCCGCCGCACCGGCGGCCGCGCTCGCCCGGGCGCTCCCTCGGGCCGCCCGCGCCCGGAGGACCGCCCACGTACTGGGAGGCCGAGGGGACGCTGAGCGCTTGCTGCGCCTCGTCGAGATCACGGACGCCCCGGTCAGAGCCGCCCTGCTGGGCGCGCCGCCGGGCGGCGCCACGGGCCAGGAGGCCACCGGCGAGCGCCTCGCTCGCGCCCGCGACATCCTTGGCGACGTCGCCGGGCGCGGCCTGCTCGAACAGGCGCTCTACCTCGACACGCGCATGTTCCTGCCCGACGGGATCCTCATCTGCAACGACAAGATGTCAATGGCCGCCGGCCTCGAGCTGCGCGTGCCTTTCCTCGACCTCGACCTGATGCGCTTCGTGGAACGCATCCCCGCCGGGATGCGGATGCGGCCGCGCGCCGGCAAGCGCCTGCACCGGGCCGCCATGGAGCACGTGCTGCCTCCGGGGCTCGCCGACCGCCCCAAGCACGGCTTCGCGACCCCCTACGACGACTGGCTGCGCGCATCGCTCGGCGAGGAGGTGAAGCGCCGCTACGCGCCCGGCTCGGCGCTCGCGGATCTCCTCGACCCGGATGCCGTGAGGCGGCTCGTGCACGAGCACCGCCGTGGGATGGCCGACCACAAGGCGATCCTCTACTGCCTGCTCGAGCTCTCCGAGTGGCACTCCGCGTTCGTCGAGGCCCGGCAGCCCGTGGCCGCGTGAAGCGCATCCTCTATGTCCACTCGCGCAAGGCGAGCTTCGTGGCGATCGACCGCGAGATCCTCGCCGAGCGCTACGAGATCGAGGACCTCTACCAGCCGGGGCGCGTGCCACACCCGCTGAAGGTGATCGGCGGCGTCCTGCGTGCGGACCTCGTGTTCGGCTGGTTCGCCTCCTGGCACACGTTCTTTCCGATCACCCTCGCCTGGCTCCTGCGCAAGCCGTCTGTGATGGTTATCGGGGGCTTCGACATCGCGAACATGCCCGACATCGGCTACGGCCACCAGCAGGGCGGGCTGCGCAAGCATGCGAGCCGCTGGATCTTCCGCCGCGCCGGACGGCTCATCACCAACTCCGAGTACTCCCTGAGCGAGATCGAACGCAACACGCCGATTCCGCCGTCCGAGGTGACCGTCATCCATCACGGCGTGCCGGACCCGTTCGGCGCGCTGGCCGAGGAGTCGAAGGAGCGCGTGGCACTCACCGTCGGGGCTGTTGATCGCTCCACCCTGGTGCAGAAGGGGCAGCTGCCCTTCGCGAAGGCGTCCCTGGTGCTTCCCGAGGTGCGCTTCGTGCTCGCCGGCAAGTGGCTCGACGAGGCGGTCGAGGAGCTGCGCGTGGTCGCCGGCACGAACCTCGAGCTCACCGGCTGGCTCTCGGACGAGGAGCTCCTCGACAACTACCGCCGGGCAGCGGTCTACGTGCAGGCCTCGCGCCACGAGGGGTTCGGGCTCGCCGTGGCCGAGGCGATGCTGGCGGGCTGCGTGCCGGTCGTGATGAACGTGACCGCCATGCCCGAGGTTGTCGGCGATGCCGGGGTGCTGCTCAAGTCGCAGCGACCGGACGAGGTGGCCGCCGGGATCCGGCGCGCGCTCGAACTCGGTCCAGAGGCAGCCGCCGGCGCGCGCGAGCGTATCCTCACCAGCTTCCCGATGGAGCGCCGCCGCGAGGGAATCCTGCGAGTGGTGGAGGAAGCCTTCGGTGGCTGACCTCCCCGACCTTGGCGCCTGGCGCCGCCTTCGCGAGCGCCGCCGCGAGCGCGAGGCGCTGCTGCTCGACCTAGGCGCGCTCGTCTACGAGCTCCACCGACAGGGCAGGCGCGCGCCCGAGCTGCTTCGGGACAAGGCGAACGAGCTCGGAAAGGTCGACCGCGAGGTGCGCGCTCTCGAGGAGAGGCTCGAGCGGTGAGCGACGAACGCGAGCGGGCGGAGGAGGCCCCACGGTGCCGGTCCTGCGGCGAGCCGGTCGACCCGCGGCAGCTCGTCTGCCTCAACTGCGGCGCGCGCGTGGCGCTCAGGGAGAAGCGCTCCTGGGGAACGGAGCCGCTCGCGCCTCTCGCTGCCGCCCTCGTCGTCCTCATCGTGATCGGCGCGGGCCTCTTCGGCTTTGCGATCGCGGAGCTCACGAGCGACGAGGGAGACGGGGCTGGGCAGGCAGCGGAGGTCGTGCCCGGCGACCAGCAGGCGTCGGAGGAGCCCGCAACCGACGGCCCGGCCGTCGTCTCGGGCGCGGGTCAGGAGAGCAAGAGCTCCACGAAGAGCGCGCCGGAGGCGGGGGCCCCGGCCGAGACCGCTCCCGCGGAGGAGCCCGCGACCGACCCCAACGCCGTGCCGGGCTGGCCGGCAGGCGTCCGCGCCCACACGGTGGTGCTCGTAACCTCGAGTGACGGCCCGGCCGCCCGGCGGGTGGCACGAGAGGCGCGCGGCTCGGGGCTCGAGGCCGGGCTGATCAGATCCGACCCCTACAACCTTGGCAGCGGCATGTGGGTTGTATTCACCGGGCGCTTCGACACCTTTGAGGGCGCGGCCCGCCAGGCCGCCGGACTGCAGGACCGCTATCCGGGCGCCTACCCGCAGCTCGTTCAGAGGTCCCAGTAGCGGCCGAGCACCCCCGCCGCCGCATCGGCGAGTGGATGGCGTGCCAGGCCCGCGGGAGGCTCGCCATCGCCCGCGAGCGCCTCCATCGTCGCGGCCACCGAGCCCGCCAGCGCCCGCAGGTCATAGCCGCCCTCCAGCACCGCCCCCACGGGCGCTCCGAGCTCCTCCCCAAGTGTCCGCACCTGGGTCGTCAGCGCGCCGAACGACGGCGTGTCGAGCGCGAGCCCACCGAGCGGATCGTCGCGATGGGCGTCGTAGCCGGCGGACACGAGGATCAGATCCGGCCCGTACTGCCGGGCCGCTGGCGCCACCACGTGCTCAACCAGCGACAGGAAGGCCGCCTCGCCGGTGCCGCCGGGCACGGGCAGGTTCAGCGAGTAGCCCTCCCCGTTCCCGGATCCGACATCGCCGAGCGCCCCGCTGCCCGGCCAGAACGGGTACTGGTGGATGCTCGCGAACAGCACCTGGCGGGAGTCGTGGAAGATCGTGTTGGTCCCATTCCCGTGGTGGACGTCCCAGTCGAGGACGAGCACCCGCTCGGCGCCAAGAGCATCGAGCGCATGGCGGGCCGCGATCGCCAAGCTGGCGAACAGGCAGAAGCCCATCGCCCGCGCGAACTCGGCGTGATGGCCCGGTGGCCGCAGCGCCGAGAACCCGACGCGCTCGCCGCCGCCGAGCAGTGACTCGACGAGCGCGCAGGCGCCGCCGGCCGCGCGTAGCGCCGCTTCATACGAACCCCGGCTGGTTGGCGTGTCGAGGTCGAATGCGGCGCCGCGCGCGCTCATCTCCCTCACGAGCTCGACGTACTCGGCCGGATGCACGCGCAGGAGCTGCTCCTCGGTCGCGCGCGGCGCGTCGCGCACCTCCCAGCCGAGCGCCGTCCGCGAAGCACCCGGCCCGGCCGGGTGCGCACGACCAAGCATCCCCCGGCTCTCGAGCTCGCCCTCGATCGCGCGCATCCGGTCCGCGCGCTCGGGGTGGCCGGGCCCGGTGTCGTGATCGAGCGAGGCGGGGTGGCGAAAGAAGAGCGGCACAGGCGCCGGTACGGTACCTGCGCGCCGTGGAGGAGCCGCTCCGCACCGATGTCGCAGTCGTGGGCGCCGGCGCTGCCGGCCTGTACGCCGCGCTGGTGGCCGCCCGCGAAGGCGCGCGCGTGGCGCTCGTGAGCCGCTCCCCGCTGGCACAAACGGCGAGCTTCTGGGCCCAGGGCGGTATCGCGGCCGCGCTCGCGGCCGACGACTCCGTGGAGCTCCACGTGGAGGACACGCTCGTGGCCGGACGCGACCTCGCCCGCGAGAGCGCCGTCCGGGTGCTGTGCGAGGACTCCCCGGGCAGCGTCCACGACCTTCAGGAGCTCGGCGTGCAGTTCGACGCCGACCGTTCGGGCAACCTCGCGCTCGGGCTCGAGGGTGGGCACTCGCGCCGCCGCATCGTCCACGCCGGCGGCTCCGCCACCGGCCGCCGGATCACGCGTGACCTGTCGGCGATCGCTGCCACGAGCGAGCGCATCACAGTGCTCGAGCCACTCACCGCGACGGCTCTCCTCACGCACGCCGGCCGCTGCGCGGGGCTGGTGGCGCGCTCACGCGACGGCCAGGCCCGCCTGCTGCGGGCGCGCGCGGTCGTCCTCGCCACCGGCGGGATGGCGGCGCTCTGGCAGCGCACAACCAATCCGCGCGGCGCGATCGGCGCGGGATTGACGCTCGCGGACGCCGCCGGCGCGCGCCTCGCCGACCTCGAGTTCATGCAGTTCCACCCGACGGCGCTGCGCCACGACGGCCCGCGCGACGGTTTCCTGATCACCGAGGCCGTGCGCGGCGAGGGAGCGAAGCTCGTCAATGGCGCGGGAGAGCGCTTCGTCGACGAGCTCGCGCCCCGCGATCGGGTGGCGCTCGCCATCCAGGACGAGCTGGCCGGCGGCGGCTCGGCGGCGGTCGGCCTCGACATGCGCGGGGTCGACTTGGGCCGCTTCCCCAACATCGCCGCGGCGCTCGCCGAGGTCGGGCTCGACCCGGCGCGTGAGGTCGTCCCCGTGGCACCCGCTGCCCACTACACGATGGGCGGAATCGCCGCGGACCTCGAGGGCAGGTCCTCTCTGCCAGGGCTGTACGCGGTCGGAGAGTGCGCCTGCACCGGGCTGCACGGCGCCAACCGGCTGGCCTCGAACTCGCTCGCCGAATGCTTTGTCTTCGGGCGCCGAGCCGCCCTGGCCGCCTGCACGGACCCCGAGCCGCCGGTGGCCGCCGAACCCGCCGAGCCCGCCGGACCGGCCGTCCCGGGCGAGGAGACCCGGGCCGCGCTCTGGCGCGATGCCGGCCTGCTTCGCCACCCTGAGCGGTTGCGCGCCCTGCTCGACGATCCCTATCCGCTCGCCCGCCTCATCGCCGCCTCGGGCCTCGAGCGCGAGGAGAGCAGAGGCGCCCACCAACGCATGGACCGGCCCTCGACGGATCCCGCGCTCGACCACATGCATACGCTGGTGGGCGCGGGCGAGGTAGCCCGCTTCGAGCGATGGGAATGACCGGCGAGACAGCGCTCCTCGAGCTCTTCAGGGAGTCGATGACCCACCTCGCGTCGGGCGTCGCGGTGGTCACGGCACGGCGCGCCGACGGCGGTCCGTGCGGCATCTCCGTCACCTCGCTCACCTCCTACAGCGCCCACCCGCCCTCGCTGCTCGTGTCCGTCTGGCACGACTCGCGCTGCCACGACGCGCTCGCGACGAGCGACCACTTCGGCGTCCATCTGCTCAAGAGCGACGAGCTGCACCTGGCCCAGCGCTTCGCGGACCGCGCCGCGCCGGACAAGTTCGACGGCGTCGACTGGTCGTGGGACGGCGACGTGCCCGAGCTGGCCGGCACGCTCGCCTACCTGCGCTGCCGCCGGGCCGAGAACTTCCGGCGCTACGACCACACCGTCCTGATCGGCGACCTCGAGGGCGGGCGCCTCGAGGAGGGCCACCCGCTCGTCTACGCGCGCCGGCGGATGGACTGGCTCATGCAGCCGATGCAGTAGGGGCCAACGGGACGCCGATCACCTTCAGCCGCCGCGACAGCGCGCTGTAGGCGAACTCGGCCTGCTCCTGCGAGGTGTAGCCGAAGAACTCGTAGTCGTCGCCGAGCGCGTAGCCCTTGGGCACGAGCACGCCCGCCGCGATCGGCAGCAGCTCATTGAGCGTGGCCTGAACGCGCTCGCGCATGCGCCCGTCCGCGCACTTCTGCTGCAGGAACCAGGTGCCGTAGGCCACGTGCCGGTGCTCGTCACGGGCGATGTTGCCGAAGCCCTCCTGGAAGCCGGGCAGGAGCTCGTTCTTCTCGTAATGGTCGAGCATGAAGTGCTGGCCCGTCAGCGCCAGCGTCCCCTCGATGACCATGTGATAGGCGGTCACGAAGTCGACCTTGGCGTCCAGGTCCGAGGGGTCGGCGATCAGGCGCTGACCGGCTTTCACGAGATGGTCGTCGAACAACTCGACGAACGCGTCCGTCACGTCCGCCCGCGATGCCGCGAGCCGATCCTGGATCCCGCCGTCGGTCCCGGCCACCTCGCGGAACCAGCGGTCGAAGAACTGCATGTGGCGGGCCTCGTCGACCTGCTGGGTGGTCAGAAAGGCCTCCTCCTGCTCGTTCTCGTACGCCATCACGAGCCCGGAGAACTGCGTGGTCACGCGCTCCTCCCCCACGAAGAAGGACGAGAGCCCCCAGAGGTGCTCCTCCTTGTCCTCATCGGAGAGCGCCGCCCACTGCTCCTTGTCGCGCTCGAGGTCGATCGCCTGCGACTGCCACTGCTGGCGCTCCCACAGCTCGTAGAGCTGCTGCGGGTCCATGAGCTTCAGCGTGCGGTTGAGGTAGGCGTCGTCGGTGAGGGTCGCGGGATCGCCCTGGCTGGTGAGATCGAGAAGGCTGGCCATGGAGTTGATCGTAACCCCTTAACACAAACTCAACATTGGGCCCGTTCCAGCCTTCGGAGGCGTCATACGAGGCAGGAGGCCCGGGATGTACCAGTTCAGTCGCTCGCTGTACCGCCAACTCGCCGAGGAGGTGGTGCCGAGCAGGGGCGAGGACGTCGCGATCACGCGGCAGCGCTTCCTCAGGTCGTGCGAGCTCTCGATGGAGCGGCTGGCGCTCGACCGGCACTACTTCGCGAAGCCGGTCAAGACGCTGTTCAACGACGTGCGCCACTTCTTCCCGATGAGCGAGCAGCTGCGCGTCTACCGGCTCTGCCGGGAGCACATGACGCTCGCGACCGAGTTTGTCGACAGCAGGCTCCGGACGGGGGTGACCTTCGACGGCAGCCCGGCCTGTTGCCACGCGAGCACGCGCAGGGGCAGCCCCTGCCGGCGGATCCCGCTGCCCGGCCGGAAGTACTGCCCGTCGCACAAGCACCTCGAGGACGCCGTGGCCGCGGCTTGAAACGCATAGCGTCCGCCCCGCGATGATCCTCGGGGTGGACGTGGGCGGCACCTTCACCGACGCCGTCCTGCTCACGGACGAGCGCGTGGTCACCGGCAAGGCGCCGAGCACGCCGGGGGACCAGTCCGAGGGGGTCGCGGACGCGGTGCGCGAGGCGCTCGCCACGGCGGGCGCGGAGGCAGGAGACGTCGAGCGCTTCGTCCACGGCATGACGGTCGGCACCAACGCTCTGCTCGAGGGCAAGGTGGCGAGGACGGCGCTGCTCGCCACCGAGGGCTTCGTCGACCTCGAGGAGCTCGGCCGCCAGTCCCGTCCGGATCTCTACCGCCTGTGCGCCGGCCACCCTCCGCCGCTCGTGCCCGCCGAGCTGCGCGTGCCCGTCCCGGAGCGCTGCGGCCCCGACGGCGTACTGCGCGAGCTGGAGGAGGACGAGACCCGCGAGGCGCTCAAGGAGCTCGACGTCGAGTCAGTGGCGATCTGCCTGCTCTGGGGCTTCCGCCACCCCGAGCACGAGCGGCGGGTGGCGGACCTTGTCGGCGAGGCCCTGCCCGACGCCCACGTCTCCACCTCCCACGAGACGGCCGGCGTGTTCCGGGAGTACGAGCGCTGCGCCACCACGGTCGTCGACGCCGCGCTCTCCCCTCTCCTGCGCGGATACCTCGAGCGGCTCGCCGAGCGTGCCCGCGACGAGGGGCTCCCTAAGCCCGAGATCATGCTTTCGAGCGGCGGCATCGCCGACTCCGCCACGGCCGCCCGCCACGGCTCCTGGACCGTCCTCTCGGGGCCGGCCGGAGGCGCCGTCGGCGCCGCGGCGATGTCCAAGCTCGCCGGCGCCGGCGACGTCGTGGGGCTCGACATGGGAGGCACCTCCTGCGACGTGTCGGTCGCGCTCGACGGCCGAGTCGAGGTCAGCGGCGGCCGCGAGGTCGGCGGGCGCGCGCTTGCGCTGCCGACGGTCGACGTGCACACGGTCGGCGCGGGCGGCGGTTCGATCGCCTGGCGCGACGCGGGCGGGGCCCTGCGCGTGGGCCCGCAGTCGGCGGGCGCCGACCCCGGTCCCGCCTGCTACGGCCGCGGCGGCGAGGAGCCGACGGTCACCGACGCGAACCTGCTGCTCGGCTACCTCGATCCCGGCTCGCCGCTCGCGGGCGGCGTGCGGCTCGACCGCGAGCCGGCGGAAGGCGCCGTGGGCCGTCTCGGCGAGGAGCTCGGGCTCTCGCTCATCGAAACAGCCGCGGGGATCGTGCGGGTGGCCGGCACCGAGATGGCGCAGGCCGTGCGGGTGGTGACGGTCGAGCGCGGCGTCGACCCGCGCGACCTCGCGCTGGTCGCCTTCGGCGGCGCCGGCCCGCTGCACGCGGCCGCGATCGCCGAGGAGCTCGGGATGACCCGCGTCGTTGCGCCGGTCGCCTCAGGGGTGCTCTCGGCACTCGGTCTCGTCGTCTCCGAGCGCCGCCGCGACGTCGTCGAGAGCGTGCTGCTGGCGGGCGACGAGCTGACGAGCGAGAGCGTGGCCGAGATCGTCGCGCGCCTCGGCGAGCGCGGCCGCGAGGAGATGGACGCGCCCGACGCCGAGCTGCGCGCGACCTACGAGCTGCGCTACGCGGGCCAGGCGTTCGAGCTTGCGATCGAGGGCGAGCTCGAACCCGACCCAAGCGATCTGCGCCGCGACTTCGACGGGGCCCACGACGAGCGCTATGGCTACGACGATCCCGACGCGGAGCTCGAGCTGGTCACGGTGCGCGTGACGGCTGCCCTGCCGGGCACCGAGCCGCGCGAGACCGAGCCCGAGGACGCCGAGGAGCGCGGCACGCGCGAGCTGCGCTTCGGGGACGAGGTCGTCGAGGCCAAGGTGCTCGGCCCGGGCCGCGCGGAGGTCGACGGCCCGGCGATCTTCGAGCTGCCGGGCGCGACCCTCGTGGTGCCGCCCGGCTGGCGGGCCGACGGCGGCGGCGACGCGGTCGTGATGGAGAGAGCCGCCGTGCGCAAGGACTCGGCTCGGCCGAGTGCGCAGCGATTGGATTCCGCATGAGCCTCGACCCGATCACGCTGCAGGTGATGGTCGGCGCGCTGAGCGCGGCCTGCGAGGAGATGGGCGTCGTGCTCGTGCGCTCGGCCCACTCGGCCAACATCAAGGAACGCCGCGACGCCTCCACGGGGCTCTTCGACGCCCGGGGCCAGATGGTCATGCAGGCCGAGCACATTCCCGTGCACCTGGGCGCGATGCCCGCCTCGGTCGAGGCGGTGCTCGGCGAGGACCACTCGCCGGGTGACGCCTGGATCCTCAACGACCCCTACCGCGGCGGCACACACCTGCCGGACATCACGGTGGTGTCGCCGCTGTTCGTGGGCGACGAGCTGGCCGGATTCGCCGCCAGCCGCGCGCACCATGCCGACGTCGGCAGCCCGGTCCCGGGCAGCCTTCCCGTCGACTCGCGCACGCTCGAGGACGAGGGCGTCGTGATCTCTCCCACGCGGCTCGCGCGCGACGGCGAGGTCGACCGCGAGCTGCTCGAGGAGCTGACCTCGCAGATGCGCTCCCCGCGCCAGCGCGAGGCCGACCTGCGCGCGCAGCTCGCCGCGAACCGCTCCGGAGGCGAGCGCCTCGCCGTCCTAGCCGAGCGGCACGGGCTCGACACTCTGCGCGAGGCCATGAGCGAGACGCTCGACTACGCCGAGCGGCGCACCCGCGCGCGCATCGAGGATCTCGCGGACGGCGAGCGCGAGGCCACCGACGTCCTCGAGGCGCCCGACGAGGACCTCGAGCTGCACGTGCGCGCCACGGTGTCCGGCGACGAGATGGAGTTGGACTTCTCGGGCAGCGCCGGTCAGTACGACGGCAACCTCAACTGCCCGCTGGCCGTGACCCTGTCCGCTTGCTACTTCGCGCTGCGTGTCCTGACCGATCCTGACGTCCCGCCCTGCGCGGGCGCCTACCGGCCGCTCGACGTGACCGTGCCGGAGGGCTCGCTGCTCAACGCGCGCCCGCCGGCCGCCGTCGTGGCGGGCAACACGGAGACGTCCTCACGGGTCGCCGACCTGGTGCTGAAGGCTTTCGGCCGCGCCCTCGGCCAGGGCACGATGAACAACGTGGCGCTCGGCAACGAGGGCTTCACCTACTACGAGACGCTCGGCGGCGGCCAGGGGGGCTGCCCGGACGCGGACGGCCCAAGCGCCGTGCACGTCGCGATGTCGAACACACTCAACACGCCGGTCGAGGCGCTCGAGCTCGAGTTCCCGCTGCGGGCCGTCGAGTATTCCGTGCGCCGCGGCTCGGGAGGCGCCGGCAGGCACCGCGGCGGCGACGGCGTGATCCGCGAGCTCGAGGCCCTCGAGGGGATCGACTACTCGCTCGCCACCGAGCGCCGCCGCCACGCGCCGCCGGGAGCGGAGGGCGGCGAGCCTGGCGCTCCTGGTAGGAACCTGCTGAACGGGCACGAGCTGCCGTCGAAGGCTTCCGGCACGCTCGAGCCCGGAGACCGGTTGCGAATCGAGACCCCGGGAGGTGGGGGATTTGGCCGAGAGACCTGAACGCGTGGCCTTCTTCGGCCTCGGAATCATGGGCGGGCCGATGGCCGCGAACCTGGCCCGAGCCGGCTTCGACCTGTCGGTCTGGAACCGCACGAGCGAGAAGGCGGAGCGCTTCGCCAGCGAGCACGGCGCCCGCGCGGCCGCCACTCCGGCCGCAGCGGCGGAGGGCGCGGACGCGCTGGTGTCGATCCTCCCGGATTCGCCCGAGGTCGAAGCCGTCCTGTTGGGCGACTCGGGAGCGGCGACGGCGCTCGAGCGGGGCGCCCTGGTAATCGACATGTCCACGATCGCGCCGAGCGCGGCGCGGCGCATCGGGGAGCGGCTCGCGGGCGAGGGCCATGACTTCCTCGAGGCTCCCGTGTCGGGCTCGCGCCCCAAGGCCGAGGACGGGACGCTCACGATAATGGCCGGCGGCGAGGAGGGGGCCTTTCGGCGTGCCATGCCGCTGTTCGAGGCGATGGGCGAGCTGATCGTCCACGTCGGCCCCCAGGGTCACGCCCAGATGGCGAAGCTGCTGACGAACACCATGGGCGCCGTCAACGCGGCCGCGCTCGCCGAGTCGGTCGTGGCGGTGCGGCGGGCGGGCATCGACCCGAGTGCGTTTCTCCAGGTGGCGGCCGGGAGCGCGGGCAACTCGACCGTGCTCAGCCTGAAGGGCCGACCGATGTTCGAGCGGAATTTCGAGCCGCTCTTCAAGCTTGAGCACATGCTCAAGGACGTCCGCCACTGCCTCGCCGAAGCGGAGGCGCTGGGCGTCGAGCTGCGACTCGGCTCGCTGGTCGAGGGCCTGTACGCCCGGGCGGCCGAGGAGAGCCATGGCGAGGAGGACTTCGCGGCCGTGATAACGGCCGTGGAATAGGCCCGCAGAATGTTGCATTCGCCACGAAATTTCCCTTGCGTAAGCGGCGTGCGTTCGCAACAATGGCCGCCCGCGCCCCCTCGAATCACCGGAGCTGAACTTCTGGGCGCGGGTGTGGAGGTTTCTCTCGTCTATGCCAGTTGCATTGAAGGAATGGGCGGTTACCGTGCGCGCCCTTGCGGAGGGTGAGCAGCTCGTCACGCTCCGCAAGGGTGGGATCCGTGAGGAGAACAAGCATTTCGAGATCGAGCACGACCGCTTCTTCCTCTATCCGACCTTCGATCACCAGCGCAACGACCTGATCCGCCAGTCCCACCTGCCGGAGCTCGCCCGCGCCCTCGAAGAGGGCGTGTGGCCGGAGGACGAGCCGCCCGCCGAGGCGCTGATCCAGGACGGCGGCATCCCGCAGCCGGAGCGGGTGCGTATCCGCGCGTGGGCCGAGGTCGCGTCGAGCTACCTGATCACGGACCCGCGCTGCATCGACGCGCTGTCGCCTTACTACATCTGGACGACCGACTACGCGGAGAAGCGGCTGCACTGGAAGCGCCGCCATCCGCTCCACGTAATGCTGCTGCGCACCTACCGGATCCCGCGACCTGTGACGGTCAAGGTCCGCCCCGAGTACCACGGCTGCCGGTCCTGGCTCGAGCTGTACCGGCCGCTGCCCTTCGAGGGGACGCCGGTCCTCTCGGACGAGGAGTTCGAGCGCGCCTCGGAGGAGATCGAGGCGATCGCGTCGGACGCCGTGCCGGTGCTGGCTTAGGGCGGCTTGGCGGTGACTCGGCGGGGTGGCGCCGGGTCGGTCTCGCCTATGGGCTGGTAAGAGGGTGGGTCCGACGGCCGCGGCGGATGCGGGCGTGATCGAAGATCGTTCGGCCGCCGCGCTCGAGGAAGCGCGATCTTTCCTGGATTGACCACACATAGGGTGGTCAATCCAGGATTCATGGCGCGGAATCCTGTGCTGCCGGGTCCCGGTACCGATGAAGGTTCGGGTGGATTCTGACTAAGCAGAAGATTGTTCACCCGGAGGACTGACAGCGGCCGCTGTCCATATCCCCTTCCCCAGCCCTGGCCCGGCCGGCGGAGACCTACTCCGGGGGGCACTGCGGGCTCAGCGCGGACAACACCAGCCCGATAGGCGCGGGAACCCTGCGCCCGTCGCCCCAGGATCGAGCTGGCGCGAGACGCCCGCGAACGCGCGTGGGCGCTTCCCGCCTACGAGCAGCCATTGGTTTGCCTCGGGCCAGCCGACGAGCAGGCGACGCCCGTTAGGCGACCACGCGAGGCCGCTGAAGGTGCCGGAACCCGTGAAGAGCTGGCGCGGCGCTGCGCCCGGGCGGTCGAGTCGCAGCGAGAGCACCGACGAGACGTCGCGCCGCGTGACAGCAACCGCCGCCCGCCTGCCCGCGGGATGGACGGCCAGCGCGCGGGCCCGCCCGGCCGGTAGCCGGCGCTCCCCGAGCAGTCTGCCGTTGCGCCCGTAGACCCGCAGCGAGCGGGGCAGCAGGGCGACGAGGCGGCCCCCGTTGCGGGTCCAGGCGAGCGCTACCGGCGGACGGCCTGTTCGAGCCGACCACAGCCGGCGGCCGCTGTCCGCGTCCACCGTGAACGTCGCGGCGGAGCCGGCCGCGGCGAAGGTCAGAACGTAGCCCCGCCCCGGCCTCCAGGCGGGCGTCAGACGCGCTGCGCGGCGCGCGACCAGGTGGTCGAACCGGCCGCTCCCGTCTACCACGCGCACGGACGTTCCCGCCCGAGCGCGCTCGAGGTAGGCGACCCGGAAGCCGTCCCCCGGTGACCAGGCCGGATCGCTGAGGCGGCCAGGCCGTGCCAGCGACCAGCGCGGCTCCCCGTCCGGCTCCAGCGCCGTTATCCGGTGCCCTTGGGTGCCGATAACGAACAGCCCGTTCGGCGACCAGCCGACCTCCGAATAGGCGCCCAGCCGGCGCATGCCACCGCCGGGGTTGACAACCCACGCGCCGGAGTCGGACACCGCCAGCAGCCTGCCGCCGCCGGGGAAGCCGCGCAGCGTCGGCTGCGTCTCCTCGGGGCCGAGACCGATCCGCTCCTCGATCCACTCACCGACCTCGGCTCCGGCGGGCGTCAGCGCAGCGGCTAGCCCGGTGGCCAGAAGCGCCGCGACGAGCACGAGCCTGAGGAGCGGGCGCTGCCGGCGCCGCCCGACCTCTCCGAGGCCGGCGCGCTCGGCCAGCGCCGCCTCGACGACCTCCCAGCTCCGCCGCCGGGCTGCCGGCTCGCCGGGCGCCGCATGCTCGCGCAGCTCGCTTCGCAGCCGCTTCTCCAGCGCCCGGCTCACCGCGGTCCCCCCAGGTGCTCCGCCCCCAGGACTTCCGCCAGCCGGTCGAGTGCCCGCCGGAGCCTCGAGTTGACGGTGCCGCGCGGAAGCTCGAGCGCGCGGGCGATCTCGCCGGGCGTGTAGTCGAACAGGTAGCGCAGCGCGACGACCGCCCGCTGCTCGGGCCCCAGCTCGCGCAGCGCCTCGAGGACCTGGTCCGAGAACGGGAGCGAAGGCTCGTCGGGTGGGGCTTCCTCGGTCACGCCCGCGGCCGCATCCACCTCCCGGCGCAGCGCCCGCGCTCGTGCAACGTCGATGGCGCGGTTGACCACGATCCGGTGCATCCAGGGCCCGAATGGCCGGCGCCGGTCGAAGCGGTCGAGCGCACGGAGGGCGGCGAGGAAGGCCTCCTGGGCGATGTCCTCCGCCGCGGCCGCATCGTGGACCACGAGGTAGGCGGCGCGATACGCCCTCGGCCACTCTCTGCGAAAGAGCTCCTCGACGGCTTCGGCCGAGCCGCGTTGAGCGTCGCGCACCAGCCGCCGCTCGCGCCGCGCTCGGGCCTCGCCGCCGGCCACACGGGCGAGCAGGCCCGACCCGCCCCGCGCGGCGGGCAGCAGGGCCGCGGGCCGGTCCTCGCTCACACTGGCTGCAGAGCTTCGCACGCGCTTCACCCGCAGTCACTACGGCCGCGGCCGCCTGAGAGGTCCCGCCCATCGTGCAAGAGTTCGGGCGCGTGCCCTGGGTCGAGTCCCAGTCCCCATCCTTCTCGGCGCGCCACGACTCCGCGCAGGCCGCCGAGGCCGCCCGGGTGCTCGACTCCCTCGAGGTCTTTCGCGCCCAGCTCGAGGGCCTGTTCGCACACGTGCCCACCGAGATCGCCGTGGTGCTCCACCCGCGCTCCGCCGCGCTCACGCTCGCCCACCCCTGGCTGCCGCTCGCCCGGCGGGTGAGCGCCCCGGCCGGGCGGCGCTACTTCGCCGGCTGGTTCTCGGAGACGGACATCCACGTGCTCTCTCCGTCCGCGCTCGCGCGCCGCGCCTCGAAGGTCGAGGGCTCCCGCGAGGCACTTCTGCTCACACCCCTGCACGAGTACGCGCACGTCGTGATCGGCGCCAACAACCCCGACCTTCCGCCGCCCTTCTCGCTGGCCGCCTTCCGCGGCTACGTCCGCTGGGCTTGGCTCTGCGAGGGCGCCGCCGCGTGGCTCTCGGGGCAGACCCCTCACCTGCGCGCCGCGATAGTCCGCCGCCTGCGCGAGGGCGGACGGCCCGACTTCCCGCCGGCCGCGGCGGACGCCATGCTGCTGGGCGGGACGATCTTCGAGCTCCTCGCGCGCGAGGCCGGTACCCGCGCCGCGGCCCGGCTCGCCACGAGCCCGCTGGAGCGCGGCCCGCGGTCGCTGCTGGTGGACGTCTTCGGCCGTCAGGTAGCCGCCGTCGAGCGTGACTGGCGCGTGGAGCTCGACTCGCTGTCCGCGTCCGCCTGAGCGACGCGCCGCTCGGCCTACAGGCCGAGTGTCTTGGCGATGATGTTCTTCTGGATCTCGGAGGTGCCGCCGTAGATCGTCGTGACGACGGCCCGGCGCAGGTGGTGCTCCATCGGGTACTCGTTGGCGTAGCCGTAGCCGCCCATCACCTGCACGCCCTCGAGCGCGCAGCGCTTGGCCAGCTCGGTGGCCGCCAGCTTCGCCATCGAGGCCTCCTGCGGGAGCATCCGGCTCGGATCCTCGTCTGTCAGCGCCGCCACCCAGCGCACGAGGAGGCGCACCTGCGCGATCTCGGTGGCGAGCTCGGCGAACCTGTGGGCGATCGCCTGGAAGCTGCCGACCGGCTGGCCGAATTGCTTGCGTTCCTTGGCGTACGCGAGCGCGTCGTCGAACGTGCGCTGGGCGAGCCCGAGGGCGGTGGCGGCCAGGATCGTGCGCTCGTAGTTGAGCCCCGCCATCAGCTGCTTCCAGCCGACGCCCTCGGCGCCCAACAGCGCGTCCTCGGGCACGCGCACCCCATCCAAATGGATCTCGTTCGTCTCCTCGCCGCCGAGCGTCTCGATTGGCGTGATCGTCATCCCCTCCGCCTCGCGCGGCACGAGGATCATCGACATGTCCTCGTGACGTTCGCCCGGGCCGGTCCGGCAGACGATCAGGATGTGGCTCGCGCGGTGCGCGTACGAGCACCACATCTTGGCGCCGTCGAGCACCCAGTCCCCGTTGTCGCGCCGCGCGCGCGTCTTCAAGGCGGCCACGTCCGAGCCGGCGTCGGGCTCGGACATCGCGATCGCGAGCGTCCCGCCCTCGACCACGCGCCCGAACAGGTCGCGCTTCTGCTCCTCGCTCCCGAAGCGGTTGAGAGCGCCCACCACGATCAGGGTGACTCCGTAGCCGCCGATCGGGATGCCGCCGCGGGTGGTCTCCTCGAGGAACAGCGTCGCGTCCAGGAAGCTGCCGCCCGAGCCGCCGTACTCCTCGGGGATCTGGAGCCCGTACCAGCCGAGTTCGCCCATGCGCGCGGCCACCGCGGGGTCGTGCCCGTCATGTTCGGGCCGCTCGAAGCGCTCGCGCTCCGCGAAGTCGCGGATCGCGGCGACGAACGCCTGCTGCTCATCCGTCAGGCCGGTCGTCACGTGGCGGGCCCGGCGACGGCGGGCGCCGGTGATGCGTCCTGCTCCTCGGGCTTGAAGCGGTTCAGTTCGCGCAGCGCGATCACCATCTTGTGTACCTCGTCCGGCCCGTCGGCGATGCGCAGCCAGCGCCCCTGGCGCCACATTGCAGCGAGCGGCGTGTCGTCCGACATCCCGAGGGCGCCGTGCACCTGCATGGCGCGGTCGAGGACGCGCTGGTGCATCTGGGCGGCGATCACCTTGATCATCGAGATCTCCTGGCGGGCCGCGCGCTTGCCCTCGGTGTCCATCTTCCATGCCGCGTTCAGCACCATCAGCCGCGCCTGGTCGATCTCCATCCTCGACTTGGCGACGAAGTCCTGGACGAACTGCTTCTCGGCGAGCGGCCCGCCGAAAGCCTCGCGGTCGTGCGCCCGGCGGCACATCAGCTCGAAGGCGCGCTCGGCGGAGCCGATCGCGCGCATGCAATGGTGGATACGGCCCGGCCCGAGCCGATCCTGCGCGATGGCGAAGCCGCCGCCGCGAGCGCCGAGCAGGTTGGCGGCCGGCACGCGGCAGTCCTCGTAGAGGACCTCCCAGTGCCCGGGTCCCTCGTCGTGCCCCATCACCGGCACCGGCCGCACGCCCGTGAAGCCGGGTGTGTCGAGCGGCACCAGGATCATCGAGGCGCGCTTGTGCGGCGGCGCGTCCGGGTCCGTGACAACCATCGCGATCGCCACGTCGGCTCCGTTGTAGCCCGAGGTGAACCACTTGTGCCCGTTGATGACCCACTCGTCGCCGTCCAGCTCGGCGTGCGACACGAGCCGAGTCGGGTCGGAGCCCGCGGTGTTCGGCTCGGTCATCGAGAAGCAGGAGCGGATCTCACCCTCGAGCAGCGGTGTGAGCCAGCGGTCCTTTTGCTCGTCGCTGCCGTGCTCGGCGAGGATCTCCATGTTGCCCGTGTCGGGCGCCGCGCAGTTGAAGACCATGGGCGCCACGCCGCTGCGGCCCATCTGCTCGCAGAGCATCCCGTACTCCCAGTTGGTGAGCCCGGGCCCGTAGCGATCGTCGGGCATGAACAGGTTCCAGAGCCCCTCGCCCTTGGCCCGCTCGCGCAGCTCTACGAGGATCTCGGGGTAGGCCGTGCCCGGCCGCACCTCGCTGTCCAGCGCCTCCTGCGCCTGTGCCTCCACCGGGTCGACGTGCTCCTCCATGAAGCCGCGTACGCGCTCGAGGAGGTTGGCCACGCGCTCCGACGGTGCGAATTCCATAGGGCGGGGAGCCTACCTGCCGCGGTGTCTCAGGCGCCCCCGAGTAACAGCCATGCAATCAGCGCGGCCAGGCCGCCGCCCAGGAGGACCGATCCCAGCAGGATCACCGGGTTCGGGCCGCGCGATGCGTCCGCTCGCGGGGGCGCGAGCTCGGCCTCGAGCAGCACTTCACGGGCCGCCTCGGCGCCCGCCTGGGGCACGAGCACGTCGCGGGGGCCGGCGGCGAGATAGTCCGGGACGTCGAAGCCCGCCGTCCGGCGCAGCACGCTCGGGACCCCCTCCTCCAGCAGCAGGTTCTGGATCAGCTCCGCCTCGGCCTGATTGCGCCCACCGGCCACGCGCACGAGCTCGCCCTCGGTGTAGGACGGATTGATTTTGCGCGCCCGCTCGTGGGCGTCGCTCAGCGGAACCTCGATTGGCTCGCCGGGCTCGACCAGCGGCATGCCGCAGCCCGCGCAGAAGGCGCCCCCCTGGGTCTGGGCCTTGCCGCAGGAGGGGCACGTGAGCTCAGGGGGTGACGACAAGGTCCTCCTCTCGGACCGCTCCGTCGGCGATTCGCCATGCGCGGATCACGGGGGCAGCCCCGTTCTCGAGCGACACGATCAGGTAGGTCCAGTGCGGGTAGGTCGCGAGGTTGATGTCGGTTTGCGAGGGCTCCGCCGGACTGCGCGGGTGCGAGTGGTAGATGCCCACCTCGTAGCCGTCGTCGTCGAGCTCGTTGGCGGCGAACAGGCTGCGGTGGTCGAGCGCGTAACCGTACGGCGAGCGGCGCTCGTTCTCGGCGCGGAAGACCTGCTGGACCTCGCCGGCCCTGGCGCTCAGATAGCCGCAGCACTCGTTCGGCGCCTCGTCCCGGGCGTGCGCCACTAGCTCCTCCCAGTGGGCCTGCGAGATCCTCACGATGCGAAGGCTAGTGTGCGCCGGGTGCGTGCCCCTGTCACCAGACGCGCTGCCCTCGGCGGCGCCGCGGCCGTCGTGCTCGCGTCCTGCGGAGGCGGCGATCCCCCGCCCAGCACCGGCCCGCGGCCGGGCTCGGGGGCCGCGCTGCTCGGCTCGCTGCTCGCGCTCGAGCGGGCCGTGATCGCGGCCTACGAGACCTCCGCCGAGGTACTCCGCGGAGACGCGCTCCGCTACGCGGCCGTGGTCCGCGGCTACGAGGAGAACCACGTGCGCTTCCTCGAACAGGCGATCCGCGACCTGGGCGGCGAGCCGCCGGCCGGCCGCTTGGCCGAGGAGTACGAGCGCACCTTTCCGCGCCTCAGGGACGAGCAGGACGGCCTGCGCTTCCTCGAGGACCTCGAGGAGCGCCAGGTGCGCGCCTATCTGGAGGCGCTCGCGGAGCTGCCCGATCGGGACCTGCGGCTGTCGATTGCCGGAATCGGCGCGGACGAGGGCTCGCAGCTGGCGGTTATCCGCGTGCTGGCGGGACGGCCCGCCTCACCGCATCCGTTCGAGACCGGGGCCCTGTGAGCGAGCCGAGCACGAGGCGAACGGCCCTCGCCGGCGCCGGTGTGCTCGCGTTCGCCGTGCTCACCCCGGTGGCGGCCGCGCAGTCGGAGCGCTCAGATGTCGAGATCATCGAGGAGCTGCTCACATTCGAGCAGCGGCTCGAGTCGGCATACGCCGCTGCGCTCCGGCGCGACGCGATCGACACCGAGCTCGGCGAGCTGCTGCGAAATCAGGAGCGCGAGCACATCCGCGCGCTAGAGCAGGTGCTGCGGGGGCTGGGCAGGCGCTCACCGCGGGCGACCGTGCCCCCACCCGAGCTCGGCTCCGCGCTCCGCGGCCGCGACACGTTCGCGCGCTTTGCACTCGACCTCGAGGGGCAGGCGATCTCCGCCTACATGGAGGCTGCCGGCGGCATCTCGCGGCCCGGGCTCCGCCGTCCACTCGGGTCGATCATGACCTGCGAGGCCGCGCACCAGGTGGCGCTGCGCTCGGCGGCGGGCCTGCCGCTGCTGGCGCCCGCACGCTGATCCGTCCTCCCGCTTTCACCCCTTCATGACAGGCACGGTCGAGGTCGTGGAGTAGCCTGCACTGTGATGGGCTTCATCTCGGCACCCGGTCCACTCGAGATGCTCGTGGTTCTCGTAATCGCTCTGATCGTGCTTGGGCCCAAACGGCTTCCGGAGGCCGCGCGTTCGGTGGGCCGGGGCATGCGGGAGCTGAAGGACTCGCTCTCGGGTGTCGACGACGACGACGAGGAAGAACGCGAGCGCGAGCGGCTCGCCTAGCGAGGCTCAGGACCTACCAGAACGACGCGGTCTCGAGCACGCCCTCGTCCTCCAGCTGCTCGATCGTCTTCGTGTAGACGCCCGAGCTGAGGTACTTCCAGCCGTCGTCCGGGACGACGAACACGACGTTGCCGTCGTCGAGCTCGCTCGCGACCCGCACGCAGATCGAAGCGATCGCCCCCGCGGAGACGCCGACAAACATCCCCTCCTCCTCGAGCAGCTTCTTCGTCCAGATGACCGCGTCGCGGTTGGAGACGAAGATCTTCCGGTCGAGGAGCGACAGGTCGAGGATCGGCGGGATGTAGCCATCCTCCAGCGAGCGCAGCCCCTGGACGAGCTCGCCCTGGAGCGGCTCGGCGGCCACGATCAGCGTGTCCGGGTCAACCTCCTTGAGGCGGCGGGCGTTCCCCATCAGCGTGCCGCCCGTGCCGAGGCCCGCGACGAACGCCGTCACCTCGTCCAGCTCCTCGAGGATCTCGATCGCGGTGCCGCTGTAGTGGGCGTCCGGGTTCGCCTGGTTGCCGTACTGGTAGGGCATGTAGTAGCTCGCGTCGGCCTCGGCCATCTCGAGCGCGAGCGCGACGGCGCCGTTGGAGCCCTGCTCCCCCGGCGAGTACACGATCTCCGCGCCGAACATCTTCAGAAGCTGCGTGCGCTCGGACGTGACGTTGTCGGGCATCACGACCTTGAGCGGGTAGCCCTTGCGGCTGCAGATCATCGCGAGCGAGATGCCGGTGTTGCCGGAGGTGGGCTCGAGGATCGTCTGGTTCGGGGAGATCAGCCCGTCCTCCTCGGCGCGCTCGATCAGCGAGCGTGCCACCCGATCCTTGACCGAGCCGGTGGGGTTGTGGCTCTCGAGCTTCGCGTAGATGCGTACACCGGGCTTTGGGCTCAGCCGCTTCAGCTCGACGAGCGGCGTGTTGCCGATCGCCTGAACGATGTCGCCGTACTTCCCCCCGCACGGCCTGGTGTCGAGGCCTCCCTCCATAAAACTTCAGAAAGTGTAGTACCCAGGTCGAGCCGGCGCGAGCCCCCTCCGGGCGCGATCTGCGGGGTCCTCGCTACTCCGTGACAACGGTGTCCTCGTGTGAGTAAGCGGGGGCGCAGCAGCACAGCAGACGCAGGGGCTCATCCCCCGAAGCCCAGAGCTTGTGGCGCACGCCGGGCGCGATCACGACCGTGTCGCCGGGGCCGACCTCGCGCTCCTCGTGGCCGAGTCGCATTCGCCCACGCCCATGCGTGAAGAAGTAGATCTCCTCCGTCTTCTGGTGGTAGTGCTCGTGCGTGGAGCCGCCCGACCGGACGGTCGCCTCGGCGAGGCTCTGGTTCACGGCGTCGCCCCGCTGCGGGTGGGCGACCTCGCGGATCTCGGAGCCGTCGAGTGTCGTGAACGGCTCGGTCTCGTGGAGGCTCGAGACCTTCATTCCCCGCCGGCCATCGCCGGCAGAATCACGATCGTGTCGCTCTCGGACACCGGTGTGCCGAGCCCGTCGAGCACGCGCACGTCCTCGTCGTTCAGGTAGACGTTGACGTAGCGGTTGAGCTCACCGTCTTCGGAGAACAGCTGGGACTCAGTGGCCGGGTGCTCGGCGGCCAACGCGCGCAGCACCTCGCCGACGTCGGAGCCGGGCGCCTCGACCTCCTTGGCGCCGCCGACCGATCCGCGCAGGACGGGAGGGATCTTGATCGTGCTCATGCTGGGACGAGCAGCCTAGCCCGCACCCGCGCAGAAAGCTTCGTAGTCCGGGAAGACGCCCATCTCCTCGTCGGTGATCTCACCGGGCTGGCGCGAGCAGATCGGGCAGTCGGGATCGCGCCGCACCTTGAGCTCGGTGAAAGTGGTGCCGAGCGCGTCGTAGAGCAGCAGGCGGCCGGCCATCGTCTCGCCGGCGCCGGTGATCAGCTTGATCACCTCGACCGACTGGAGCAGGCCCATCACGCCGGGAAGCACGCCGAGCACGCCGGCAGCGCCGCACGACGGCGCCAGCTCCGCGGGCGGCGGCGTCGGATAGAGGCAGCGGTAGCAGGGGCCCTCGTAGGGATGGAAGACCGAGAGCTGGCCCTCGAAGCCGAGGATCGAGGCCGACACGACCGGGATCTGCTTGCGCACGCTCGCGTCGTTCAGGAGGTAGCGCGTGGGGAAGTTGTCGAGGCCGTCGACGACCACGTCGTAGCCGTCGATGATCTCCATGATGTTGTCGGGGCCGAGCCGCACCGGGTACTTCTCGACCTTGACGTCCGGGTTGATGTCGTGGATCGAGATCTCGGCCGAGTCGACCTTCGGCACGCCGATGCGGTCGTTCGCGTGAGCGACCTGGCGCTGCAGGTTCGAGAGGTCGACGACGTCGTTGTCGACGATGCCGATCGTGCCCACGCCGGCGGCGGCCAGGTAGAGCGCCGCCGGTGAGCCGAGGCCGCCGGCGCCGAGCAGCAGCACCTTGGCGTCGAGCAGCTTGAGCTGGCCCTCGAGCCCGATCTCCGGGACGAGCATGTGGCGCGAGTAGCGCTCGCGCTGCTCGGGGGTCAGTACGCGCGGCACCTCGACGTCGTAGCCACGGTCCTTCCACAGCGTGATCCCGCCGCGCATGGACGCGACGTCGTCGTAGCCGAGCAGCTCCTGCATCGTCTGTGCGGCGAAGGCGGAGCGGTTGCCGGAGGCGCAGTAGAGGATCACGCGCTGGTCGCGGTCGCCGACCACGCCCTCGATGCGCGACTCGAGATGTGCGCGCGGCACGTGCACGGCGCCCGGCAGGTGCGCCTGCTCGAACTCGTGCTGCTCGCGCACGTCGACGATCACGGCGCCGTTGCCGTTCTGCGTCAGGTCGTGGACCTCCTTCGGGTCCACCTCCTCGATCTGCTCCTTGACCTTGCGAAGCAGCTCAGCGCCACTTGCCATC
>Ga0081538_10000017_pt1 | contig 145769 bp, 146 predicted proteins | sample TabmetS5T2R1_FD_71022 | JGI IMG/M metagenome (GOLD analysis project Ga0081538, IMG submission 71022) | Tabebuia heterophylla rhizosphere microbial communities from the University of Puerto Rico - S5T2R1 | ecosystem: Host-associated > Plants > Roots > Rhizosphere ... | reverse complement strand
CTCGTCGCCGCGTTCGCAGCGGGGGTGGTCTCGTTCCCCTCGCCCTGCGTCCTCCCGCTCGTGCCCGGCTACCTCTCCTTCGTCTCGGGAGTCGGCTTCGACGAGCTCGGAGACCGGCCCCGCCGAGTCACGCTCTCGACCGCCGCGTTCGTGGGCGGCTTCACCGCGATGTTCGTCGCCCTCGGAGCGGGGGCGGCGTGGTTCGGGAACTTCCTGCTCGCCAACCTCCGCCCCCTCGAGATCGCGGCTGGAGTGTTCATCATCGTCGCCGCCCTCATCTTCGTCGGACTGCCCCTGCCGCGCCTCCTCAACACCGAGCGGCGAGTCCCCTTCGTTGCCGGCGGCGGCCTCGTAGCCGCCTTGCTCACCGGAGTCGCCTTCGCCATCGCCTGGACCCCGTGCGTCGGCCCGACCCTGGCGGCGATCCTCACCCTCTCCGCGGGCGCCGGAGGAGCGGCCGAGGGCGCCGTCCTGCTCGCGGCTTTCTCCCTCGGCCTCGGCCTCCCTTTCCTCCTCTTCGGCCTCGCCTTCGCGCGCTCGCTCGGACTTGTCCGCTGGCTCCGCACCCACTGGCGCGTCGTCACCCTCGCCTCCGCGACGCTGCTCGTTGCCTTCGGCGTGCTCCTCATCACCGGCGACCTCGTCGAGCTGACGACGCGCCTCGCCCGCTACACCGGCTGGCAGATCTAGCGTGTGAATCGGGGGCGGCAGACCCGCCCCCGATTCATGCCACATGGCCGCACGCGGATCTCGCCGTCTACGGGAACCGCTCCACGGTGATCTTCGCCGCCGGGCCGGTCCAGTTGTAGACGGCCGGGTCGAGATCGCCGACGCCCGTGATTCCTGGATGCGGGACGATGAGGGCGCCCTCGGGGTCCCGGACGAACGGGTTGTTGCAGCAGGGTCCCGGGATATGGCTCGCGAGCTCGTTGTTGCGCTCGCTGCCGGCGTCGTACGCCATCCGGAAGATCATCGTCCCCTGGTTGCGGAACTGCAGCGAGTCGAGCCCCGTGAAGGCGTCATCACTCGCGGTCAATCACTGCCGTCGACGATGCGCGCGTCGGGGCGGAAGGCAGCGACCGCGAACCAAAACGGCTGGTCGAACGCCACAGGCTCGCCCGTGGCGGCGTCCATCACCGCGGCCGAGCCGACCTCGCGGCCCTCGGCCACAGACGGCTCGTCGAGCGGCGAGCCCACTCCCGGTACCCACTCGACCACGACGTCCTCCCCACCGAGCTCGACCTCCACCCGGCCTTGCTCTGCGAGCACGGCGAAGGGGACGACGGCGGCGTCGCCCTCCCGCTCCAAGAAGACGACGCGCTCCTTCGGCGCGAGCCGGTCGTCCTCGCGCGAGACCGGGAACAACGGCCCCGAGTCGACGTCGTCATAGCCCTCGTAGGGATTGCGGCCGTAGTCTCTGACCACGCCCGTCTCCTGCGAAAGGACCTCCCCGTCAGGATGCCGCTGCGCGAAGTCCTCCCAGGCGACGATGCGGGCGGGCAGGGGCGCGAGCACTGCCCCTGTCAGCTCCCCGACGACCGCCTCGCCGCCGAACTGCTGCCACCAGCTCTCTGTTTGCCGGTCGTACATGACCAGGTCCGAGTTGCGGAGGTTGCCCGTCGTCCCGAAGTCGAGCACTCGACCGTCCACCCGGCGATGGAAGACGAGCGCGGTATTGCAGAGGGGGCAAAAGGTGACAGCGACCGGCGTGCCCCCGACCTCGTCGTTGACGATCTCGTGCCAGACCAGGATCTGGATCGGGTACGCTCGCGCGGTCTCCTCGCGGGCGAGCTCGATCACCGGCTCCCGCTCGGAGAGCCACTCGTCCGCCTCCTCGACCGAGACGAACCTCGGGACGTCGATCGACGGGATGCCGTCCTTCCCCGGCCCGCCGCTCTGGAACTCCGACAGGGGCACCGAGTGCCGCGAGAAATCGGTAGCCCACTCGGCCGTGGGCACGGCGAGCTCGTCGTCCGCGGAGGCGGATCCGTCCGACCGCGGCGAGCTGCCCGGGTCCTGGCTCCCGCCACAGCCGACGGCCGCGAGCGCTACCACTGCGACGCCGAGCGCAAGAACGACCCTCCTCACACCAGGTTCGATGCAGCCAGGCCGGCCGCGCCGCACCGAGCAGCCGGGGCGCCGAAACGACCGCGAGCGGTACGTCGAGCGACTAGGTCGCCGGCGAGGCCGACTAGGCGCGCCGCCGGACTCCCGCTCGAGGGCGATCTCAGCACAGTCATGTTCACACGCTCCGACGGGCGGCCCCGTCGGGGTCGTCCGGCGCGAAGGCACCGCGAACGCGCGGGTCGTCAGCCGGCGTTTAGGAGGCTGGGAACCGGGCCTGCAGGTCCTCCCACACCTCGGCAGGGGCGGCGAAGCGGTCAAAGCGGTAGAGATCGCCGATCGCCTCGACGGCGTCGAGTTGCTTCGCGACCGGCTCGATCCACACGCGCCTCCTGCCGCGAGTGCCGGGCGACGGAAGTGCTCGCGATCGCGGCACCATTGACAGGTGACTGACGAGCCGCGCGGCCCGCGCCGGCCGCTCGACGTCGCCGCCGCAGCGGCAGGCCGTCTCGGCCGCTCGACCTCCCGCGCGCTGACCGACCACCTCGGCGGGGCCGAACGAGCCCGCGTGATCGTCTTGCTTGCGTCCGTTCTGGCCCTGGCCGGCGCGGACGCTGCGACGGTGGGAGCGGCAGCGATCCAGCTCCGAGCCGACCTCGGCATCAGCAACACGGATGTTGGGCTGCTCGTCACGGTCACGTCCCTCGTCGCCGCGGCCGCGAGCCTGCCGTTCGGCGTCCTCGCGGACCGGGTCACGCGGACTCGCATGCTCGCCGCTGCGATCGTCCTCTGGGGGGCGGCGATGCTGTGGGCCGCGACCGTCTCGAGCTTCGGGGAGCTGTTGCTTGCCCGCGTCTTCCTCGGCGCCGTGACCGCTGCCGCTGGGCCGGTCACGGCCTCGCTCGTTGGCGACTGGTTTGCGCCTTCCGAGCGCGGGCGGATCTACGCTTACATCACCTCGGGGGAGCTCATAGGCGCAGCGATCGGGTTCGGGTTCACGGGCGGGATCGCGACCTTGTCCTGGCGCGCGGCGTTCGTGTTCCTCGCCCTGCCCGCGTTCCTCCTCGCCTGGCTCGTGTTCCAGCTTCGCGAGCCGGCCCGCGGCGGTCGTACGCCACTTCTCTCCGCCAGGGCAGGAACCGCAGGAACCGAAGACGAGCACGGAGAGGGAGAGCACGTCACGGATGCCCAACACCTGGCACGCGAACGCGGCTTCGCCCCCGATCCGGCGCTTGTCCTCCGCCGAGACCCTCGCCGTATGAGCCTCGTCGCCGCCACTCGCTACGTGCTCGCGATCAAGACCAACGTCGCCCTCATCCTGGCGAGCGCCTGCGGCTACTACTTTCTCGCCGGCGTCCAGACCTTCGGTGTCGAGTTCGTGACCGAGCAGTACGGGATCGCCCAAGCTCTCAGCTCCCTCGTACTCGTCCTCGTCGGGGCGGCCGGAGTGGTCGGTGTGCTCGCGGGCGGCACGCTCGGCGATTTTCTGCTGCATCGCGGCTACCTCAACGGGCGAATCCTCGTCAGCGCCATCGCAGCCGCCCTAGCCGTTGTCTTCTTCATCCCCGCGATCTTCACGCACAGTCCACTCACGGCTCTGCCTTACATCTCGCTGGCCGTCCTCGCCCTCGCCGCCCAGAACCCTCCCCTCGACGCGGCCCGGCTCGACATCATGCCCCCGCTCCTGTGGGGGCGAGCGGAGGGCGTGCGCACCTTCCTGCGGACGATGGCCCAAGCGTTCGCACCGCTCCTCTTCGGAGCCGTCTCCGACCATGTCTTCGGCGGAGGGCGTTCCGGTCTCCAGTGGACCTTTGCGATCATGCTCCTCCCGCTGGCGGGAAGCGCTTACTTCCTCTTCAAGGCGCTCCGCACGTATCCACGCGACGTCGCAACGGCAAGCGCGATGCCCGTACGGCGGGACATCACTCCCGGCCCAGGATGACGCAGGCCCAACAGATGGAGGCACAGATCAGGACGCTGACGAGCGCTGCGCCGCGGCAAGTGGGAGTCCCGCTGCACAGCTCCAGCAGCCCGCCCGGTGGGACGAGCAGCTAGACGCGATAGGTCGTCACGCACGAGCTATCGACTCGTACGCCGGGAGCTTGAGGGACGACCCCGTAGGCTGTGTGCGTGTCCCCTCCCACTCGCCGCTACCACGTTCCCTCCGCGATCCGCCGCTCCTCCCTGCGCATCGAGCCGGACGAAGCCCGGGAGCTGATCGCCGCGAGCGCCTTGCTCATCGACGTCCGCCGCCAGGATGACGAGGAGGCGCGGCTGGAGGGCGCCGTCCGCATCCCGCCCGACGAAATCCCGGCCCGCCTCGACGAGCTGCCGCGCGGGCGCCCGATCGTCCTCGTCTGCACCTGACTGCGCGAGGCGACGAGCGTCCGTGTGGCGCACTGGCTGAAGGACAGACGATTCGACGCCTACGCCGTCCGAGGCGGCGTCCTCGCCCTGCTCGACCGCCCGATCCCGCAAGTCGTGGCGCCCCCCGAGCGGAGATCGCCCTGGAAGGCAGGCGCAGCAGCTCTCCGCCATCGGCTCTATCGCCGCTACTTCGCCGGCGTTCTCCTCTCCCTGACCGGAAGCTGGATCGAGGCCGGAGCCTTCGGCTACGTCGTCCTTCTCCTCGGCGGCTCGGCGGCCACGCTCGGGGTCATCGGCTTCCTGAACACGATCCCGAACCTCGTCCTCGCCCTGCCGGCGGGCGTCCTCGCCGACCGTTTCGACCGGCGCAAGGTCCTGCTCATCTTCCAGGGGGCGAACATGGGGGTCGCCGTTGCGCTCGCGGCTCTGTGGGCGAGTGGAAGCCTCAGCGTCTTCCTCATGGGCGTGCTCGCCTTCCTCGGGGGTAGCTTCGGGACGTTGAGCTTTCCCGCCTTTCAGGCGATGCTCGCGTCGACGGTCCCGGAGGAGGACCTCGAGAGCGCCGTGGCGCTGAACAGTCTCTCGCTCCAACTCGCGCGTTTCGTCGGCCCGGCGATCGCCGGCGTTCTGCTCGCGTCTGCAGGACCGACGTGGGTGTTCAGCGTGAACGCGGTCAGCTTCCTCGCAGTGCTCGGGGCCGTCGCGGTACTGCCACGGTCGCGCTCGCACCTTGTGTCCGCGGCCCTCGGCGTCGGTCATTCGATGAAGGAGGGCTTGCGCTATGTCTTCGGTCAGAGGAGCATCGCGTCGCTCATGATCCTGATGGTCCTCGCGGGCCTGTTCGCCACTCCCCCGGTCGCCTTCATGATCCCGGGCCTCGTGCGCTTCCAGCTCCATGAGGGAGCGACGACTCTGGGCCTCCTGATCTCGCTCGTGGGATTCGGTTCGGTGCTCGGCTCGCTGGCGCTGCTCCGCCTCTCCACGCGCGTGAACAAGGGCGAGCCCGCGATGGTCTGCTACCTCCTCTGCGCCGCCGCAATCGCCGTCATCGGCGTCTCCACCTCTGTGCCGCTCTCGTTCGCGCTGGCCGTCGTGGGCGGCTTCACCGGGGTGGTCTTCATCGGGCTCTCGACGGTCGTGGTGCAGTCGACGGTTTCAGACGAGATGCGCGCTCGCGCGATGGCGATCTGGGCGGCCTGCTTCGTGGGCGTCCTCCCAATCGGCGCGCTCATCACGGCGGGACTGGCCGCCTGGCTCGGAGCGGGCGGGGCCGTGGCGGTGGACGGCGTCATCACGTTCGTCGGGGGCGCGGCGGTCATGCTTTGGCGTCCAGAGGTGCTCTGGCTCGGCTGCGCCGCGCTCCCCGAGGCCTGCGTGGCGGCCACTGATCCGGCAGCGGTTGCCTTCGAGAAGGAACGCGAGCACGAAGCCGCGCGGGCGGCGTGATCGACCTCCTGAGGAGCGCTCTCTCGTCGATGCACACGGAGACGCGGCCACTCGAGGCCTCGAATCCCTCCCCTTCCGCTGGCCGCCTTCGTTTCTAGCAGCGCAGTGTGCTGCCGCGCGGTTTCAAGGCGAATCAGTTGGCTGCCTGCGCGTCGTTCATTCGACGCGCTCACTCTCCTTGAGCTCTCGCACCAGAAGGTGCAAAGTGAAGCCGGGTGAGAGCGGAGGTCATCGGGCGCGACGAGGAGAAGCCGTTAGAGGTCACTGGCCTCTCGAAGGCTCGAATTCCTCCGCCTCCGCGCTCTCTAGCACCAACGCCGACGTCCGGCCGGCAGACGCCCGCCGTCGCGCGGCCCGGCCGCAGTGGCGGCCCGGCGCGCGCCTACGAGGGCCTTGGTATCCGCTCGGCGACGGGCGATCTGATGCATCCATTTCTACCCACGAGCCCGACGACGTAGGCGCCCGCATTAGCGCCTTCATCGGCGTGCTCCGGCCTGTGCTGCCGCTACCGTATGTGGCTCGGGAACGTCCCCAGTGCGGGGGAAGACGCCTAGAGAAAGGACCCGAATGGGTTCGAGTTCCAAGAGACAGACGACGATGGCGAAAATGGCGCGAGAGCGGGCGCTGAAGGAGCGCCGCGCCCTGAAGCAGCAGAAGAAGGACGAGAGGAAGCAGGCCGCGGCGGAGGCGCGGAGCGCGAAAGCCGCCGAAAGCACACCCTTGGAGCACCCCGTCGATGACGAGGCGCCGCCCGACTGAACGCCAGCTCAGGACCCCTCGGCCCTCGGGCTGACGAGGACGATCTGCTCGTAGCGAACGAAGGGCTTTCTGCCGGCTTTCTGGAGCTTCGAGATACGGCCGGACACGAACGATTTGAGACTGGACCGTCAGCGTTCAGGACGGCCGATCCGATCCGCAGTAGACTTGCGAAAGACCCAGGGCGAATACCGACGGCGTGCCGGCGCCTTCCTTATCCGTTCGCGACGTAGGGAGGCGCATTCGTATGGCCACCGGATCGTCAAAGGGATCGACGCCACCGCCGCGGCCATGAGAGCGAAGGTGGCGCTTTGTAGCACCTGCGGCCATGGGCTCATCGCCGCGGTTCCGCAGGCGCCGTGCCCGATGTGTCGCTCAAGGGCACAGTGATGGGTGCGGACCACCGGCCCGCCGGCAGCGCTAACGTGACACGCTTCGGCGGTCTCGAGATAGCCGGCGCGGAGTTGAAGAAGCTGAGCGGCGCAGCGTTGATCGAACGTCTCGTGGCCAGCGGGTTCTCGCGATTGGGCGCCGAGAGAATGGTGGCAATCGAACGAGGGACGGCCGAGCCGGGGCGTGCGCGCACGCACGCGCACGCCCGCCGATGAGGCGACAGCGGCCTTCATGGGTGTGATTTCAGCGAGATGAGGTCGGTCAATGTGCGTCGAAGGACGAGACTTGGGGTCGAGGGTCCGAGATCGGTGCTCGTTCGCGCCGGCCGCTCCAGGCGGGGCAGGGTCCTCGTTTCGCTCGGGCTCGCAACCGTCACGACCGTGATCCTCGCCGTCGCAGCCGGTTCGCTCCTCGACTCCGGCTGGCCGCTGGCCTACGGGAACCCTGCACTCGTCGCCGCAGCGGGGCTCCTGTTCGTGCTCGCTTACGGCTTCAAGGCGTACGGATGGCACAGGCTCTTCAGGGCAAGCGAGCGCCCGCCGCCGCTCGCGCTCGCTGCCGCGGGGGGCGGTGCCTCGATCATGGGCGTCGTACTCCCGGGTCGCTTCGACGAGCTAATCCGCATCACAATCGTACGCCGGTATCCCGGCTGTCCCGTCTGCGTGCGCGGCCTTTGCCTCTCTCTCGTCACGCTCGGGCTGATCGACGCCGTCGCGCTCTCGCCGCTCGCGACGGCGGCGGCCGCCTTCCCCGGAAGTACAGCGGCTGTCCGGGTCGGCTTCGCCGTCCTCGGCATCGGCGGCGTGGGCGCGGCAGGGGTCGTCCTGCTCCTCCCCCGCCTCTCTGCCAGCGCCCGCCTCGCCCGGTTCCGGGTCGTCCACTGGCTCGCGCCTCGCGCCACGCCGTGGCGGGAGGCAACCCGTGCTTGGGCGCTGATCTTCGCATCCTGGCTCGTCCGAGCGACGGCCATCTTCCTCCTGCTCGGCACGCTCGGAATCGGGCCCTCCTTTCCTCTCGCCGTCATGTTCATCTGCGCCGGGGCGGCCTCGGCCGCGTTCCCGATCGGGCCTGCCGGGGCGGCGACGCAGATCACCGCGGGTACGACGCTCCTCATCGTCTCCGGAGTCGACGCGCCCCAAGCGCTCGGCTTCGCGCTCGCCGCCCAGGCGCTCCTCATCCTCGCCGGCGGCGCGATCTTCCTCGTGGCGGTCGCCTGGCGCACGAGCGTGTACGCCGTGTCCTTCCGGCGCGAGCGGGCAGCCCGCCTTGCCCATGTGACAGCTCCCTAGGCTCCGAAGGACGGGGAGGACATTTGCGGTCGCACGGCCCGGAACCTGTGCCTCCAGGACGGCCGAGCCCGACTGGCGGAGCTCGCGGCGGCACGCGCCGTGTCGGCATGAAAGCTGACGCCGTGACTCAGAGTGGTGATCGCGAGCCCTCATGAGGGCCGGGCAGTACGGGCATATTCGTGCATGCGTCGACGGCGGGCGCAACTCCGAGGCGCGAACCGGCCGCCAGACTCGCCATCCGGATCGCCGAAACCGAGCGTTCGCCGGGGTAGACGGTTACTCGCTCGGAATGGTGAGCTCGCGGCCCGAATAGGTCCGCGAGTCTTCCGATTCCAGGAACGGGGCCATCCGAGATCGGCGCTCCTCCTCGGCGTCCGATGCTCGGTAGCGCTCGCACGCCGCCGGGTCCGTCCAGTGCGAGACGCCGACGACCGTGCGACCATCGTCGGAGACCCACTCGAAGGCGCGCGTCATCCCATCCGGCGGTTCGGACGGCTCCCAGGCCCGACGCAGGTCGTCAAGGGTCCCCTCCTTGATCCGCCGCGTCGTCACCCAGACGAAGAACTCGGCCATGTCTCTCCCCTCTGTGGATGGAGAAGCTACTGCTGGCAGTCCATCGTCCTCCTCGGGGAGACTGCCCGTCAAGGCGCGGAGCTCTATCCCGATGAGCGGTGACGCCGCGAGAGAAGAGCTCCAGCCGCTCAGCTCGCTAGAAGGACACCCTCACTGTCCAGCACCCCCTGCCTTCTCGGCTAGGGCTTGAGAACGGATGTTCCGATTCGAGCGGAAGAGGTTCTCCGGGTCGTATGTCTCCTTGATCTCGACGAGGCGGTCGAAGTTGCTGCCGTACGTCGCCCGGAGTCGATCCTCGGATTCGTCGACGGTCTGGAAGTTGAGGGTAATTGCCTCCCGTCGAGAAGGGCCGGACGCTCTGCCAAGACTCTCGTACCCAGGCCAGGTGCTCCTCGTCGGGAGCGTCGGCCGGCCACTGACCGGCGAACGCCGTCATGTACCGGGCGTCCCGGTTCCCGACCGCCCCGTCGTCGTCGGCCCGTTCGTTCACGGCACCCGCAAGGTGGATGACGATCGACTCCGCCAGCGGGGATGTCACCTTTGAGGCACTTTCGCGGAAGGCGTCGAGGAACTCATTCGAGAGCCCGGCCAGGTACTCGGTCTTCCAGTAGTAGCGGTTCCCCTTGGGCTCCATTCCGTCGAGCATCGACTGCTGATCGGTGTAGTGCTTCTCGGTGACGAGCTCGGCGATGGGATGGCTGAGGGTCCGAACAGGGGCAAGGTCGGCCTCCACGTCCGCGCCACTGTGGCACACGACCAACCCGACGATCGGCCTGCCGTGCCACTCCTCGGGGAGGAAAGGAGCCGGCGGAGCGAGGCGCACGGTCAGGGCAGCGGTCACCTCGCGCGACGCCGACTCGGTGAGGTCGCGGTAGGCGGCGAGGACTTCGTCGACCCGGTCGGCGCTCCAGACGATCAGGCCGCCTGTAATCGTCGGGCCGAGCTCGTGCAGGCGGAACGTGAACCGGGTGACGACGCCGAAGTTGCCCCCACCGCCTCGGAGCGCCCAGTGGAGGTCGGCGTTCTCGTCCTGGCCGGCCGTCCGGATCTGGCCGTCCGCAGTGACGACCTCGACCTCCTCGAGGTTGTCCGCGGTCCAGCCGAAGCGACGCGTGAGGTAACCCAGCCCGCCGCCGAGCGTCAGGCCGGCGACGCCGACCTCCGAGGAGAAGGAGCCCAACGGCGTCGCCAGTCCGTGCGCCTGAGTCGCTCGGTCGACTTCCTGGAGCAGACACCCGGAGCCGACGTGCGCAAGCCTCGCGTCCGGGTCGACGGTGATATCGCGCACGCGCGACATGTCGAGCGTCAGGCCGCGCTCGGCGATCGATGTCCCAGCCATGTTGTGACCCCCGCCCTTGATGCTCAGCGACACGCCGTTGTCACGCGCGAACCCGACAGCCGCTGCGACGCCGGCAGCCGAGGTGGGCTGGATCACGAGCGCAGGGGTGTTCGCGACCATGCCGTTCCAGACCAGCACGGCGTCGTCCCAGCCCACGTTTCCCGTGCGAAGCAGCGGACACTCGATCCGCGAGATCAGCTCGTCGAGCTGCTCCTCCTTCAGCCTCACAAGACCGCCGTCGAGTCCGGCGACGTCGAGAGTGCGCGCCTTCATGGCCTTCCGTTCCTCCGCGTCGGCGAGCTGCGACTGCTGCTCCTGGGTCATAACCGCTCCCTTCGCTGCGTTTCGCCTCGACGCTACGCCCTTAGCTCGGCGATGACTGGCGGGATTCGGCCACGTCAGTGACCGCCGACCGAGCTGGCCGAAAACCGCTGGTACGCTCGACGACAGGTGCGACGATGAGTCACATCGTCGACGACTTCGAAAGCTGCACCGGCTGAGCGACAGCCGTGATCCGCGCTACGACGGCATCTTCTTCATCGCCGCCACGTCGACGAGGCTCTACTGCCGGCCGAGCTGCCCGGCGCGCCAGCCGAAACGCGCGAACGTTCGCTTCTACCCAACGGCGGCGGCCGCGCAGTCCGCCGGCTTCCGCGCCTGCAAGCGCTGCCGCCCCGACGCGGCGCCCGGCTCACCCGATTGGAACTGGCGCGCCGACAGTGTTGCGCGGGCCATGCGCTTGATCGCAGACGGAACCGTCGACCGCGAAGGCGTCCCCGGGCTCGCCAGGCGATTGGGCTTCAGCGAGCGCCACCTTCGGCGACTTCTGTCCGAGCAGGTTGGGGCTAGCCCAGTCGCACTCGCGCGGGCCCAGCGCGCCAACACCGCCAGGATCTTGATCGAGTCGACCGCCATGCCCTTTACCGATGCCGCCTTTGCGGCCGGGTTCCACAGCGTCCGCCAGTTCAACGACACGATCCGTCACGTCTTTGCCTCTACCCCGCGCGAGCTGCGGCGCCGGTCGAAGGCTGCCGAGCCCCGACCGCTGGGAGTCGTCGAGCTGCGCCTGAACTGCCGAGAGCCCTTCGACGGCGTCGCCCTGATTCGGTTCCTCGAAGTGCGCGCCGTCCCCGGTCTCGATGAGGTCCACGGCGCTACCTATCGGCGAGCGCTCACCCTCGCCCACGGCACCGGGATCGTCGAGCTGACCCCGGAGGCGCGTGCCGTCCGCTGCGTGCTCCGACTCGACGATCTTCGCGACTTCGCCGCAGCAGTTGCTCGCTGCCGGCGCTTGCTCGACCTCGACGCCGACCCACTGGCCATCGCCGAGGCGCTCGGCCGCGATCAGGTGATCGGCGGCCTCGTCCGCGCGCGGCCGGGGCTGCGAATGCCCGGCTGCGTCGACGGCGACGAGCTCGCCCTGCGCGCGGTGCTCGGTCAGCAGGTGTCGCTGCGGGCAGCACAGACACGAACGGCCCGTCTCGTCGAGACGTTCGGTACGCCGCTGGAGCAGCCGCTGGGGACCGTGACACATCTGTTCCCGGCTGCAGCGGCCCTCGCCGAGGCTGACCCCGAGGCGCTTGCCGGCCTGGGCCCAGGCCGCGACGCGTTACAGACACTCGCCGCCCGACTCGCCACCGGCGAGGTCAGCATCGACGCCGGCTCAGATCAGACGGAGGCGCTAACCCGGCTGCTGACGATCCCTGGAATCGGACCGTGGACCGCCGCCTACGTGGCGATGCGAGGATTTCACGATCCCGATGCGTTCCCGCACGGCGACGCCGGCCTTCGCCGCGCGCTCAGGGCTTCGGGTCGCTCGGACGACCCCCGCTCGCTCGCCGTCCTGCAACAGCGATGGCGACCCTGGCGTGCATACGCCGCCCTACAGCTGTGGACGAGCCTGGAGAACTGACCAAAGGCTGAAACCGCCTTCGTCTGGAGCCGGGCGGCGAAGAACAGAATCATCTCCGGCGCCCGGGGCGGCGCCCGCGCATTACTGGTGCACACCTGGCGCACCGTCACGAGGCACCGCACCGTTCTCTCCACAGCCAACGGGCCGGTCGGGCGGTGGCGCCGAGGTCGATCGACCTGGTTGTAGTTCCTAGTTCCCGCGGAGCAGATCGCCGAAGATGGCGGCTCCGGCCTCGATCGCGACCGGGATCGAGACGCAGCTGCCGTCTATCTCGGGTCGGTCAGCGAGGTAGCGCTCTGCGCTTTCGACCGACTCGAAGAAGTTGAGCACGTCGCAACAGCTGCGGAAGCTCGGCCCGCCGCAGGCGGTAGACCCGACGGCGACGACCGCGCCCTGCGGCCGCCAGCTCGCGTTCCCTTCGGGATCGAGCTGCACCTCCACCGGCGCGCCGCTGAGCAGGTCGCGCGAGGCGATCGTGGTCGGCCGCCCGAGCATGGGCGCGATCCCGAGTGCGTCGATCGCGCACATCGCCTCCACGGTGCCGGTCCCCTCGATGGTCACGCGATGGCCGCGGGGGATCCCGGAGAACGGATAGGCGACGAGCGGCCGGCAGTCGGCGTCGACGTGGATCAGGTCTTCTTCGGCCAGCCTGGCGAGCGCCTGGTCGGGATCGAGGCCGAAGCCGCGGGCGGCGGCGCGGGTTTCCTCGCCGGTCGGCGCCGAGGCCTGCGCGAAGCGATCGAGGATCCAGTCGTACAGTCGTCGATCCTCGGACGCGACCCGCTCGAGGCGGGCGCGCCCCGGCGCTTGGGGGCGATGTCGGCGGCCCGGAAGACCTTGAGGGCCTCTGGGCTCACCGCCTCGGTCGAACTCCCGCTCGTCATATCAGCCATCACTTATACTAGAGGCGTGAGCACTGTGTTGCAGGAGGCACCGTTCCAGTTGCCGTCCTCGCCGGCGAGGAGCGATCTCGTGGCCAAGTACTTCCGCGTCCTCGCCGACCCCAGCCGCCTGCGTATCCTCGAGCTCCTGCGCGCCGAGGGGGAGCTTCCGGTCGGCGCGATCGCAGCGAAGCTCGGGATCAGCCAGCCCGGCGTCTCCAACCACCTTGCCTGTCTACGCTGGTGCGGCTTCGTCGCTGCCCGCCGCGAGCATCGCACCGTCTTCAACTTCATCGCCGACGAGCGGGTGCTAACGCTGCTCGAGCTCGGCGAGGGGCTCCTGGCCGACAACGCCGTCCACGTCGCCGCCTGCTGCCATGCGGAGGCCCCTGAATGAGCCGCCCGCAGATCGACGTGTTGACCTTCGCGGGCTGCCCGCATGCCCGGGCGGCGCTTGCGCTGGTCGAGCGGATCGTCTCCGAGCTCGAGCTCGAGGCCTCCATCCGCCGCATCGACGTCACCAGTCTCGAGCAGGCCGAGGCGCAGCGCTTCCTCGGCTCGCCGACTATCCGGGTGAACGGCAGCGACATCGAGCCCGGCGCGGGCAAGCGCACCGGGTACACGCTCGCCTGCCGGATCTACGGGACCGCGGCCGGGGTCAGGGGTGAGCCGGCCGAGGACTGGCTTCGCCAGGCGCTGCTCCGGACAACGCGCCTCGCCGGGTACCCCGGCTAGCCGATCTAAGCGAATCGGGGACGGCAGGGCCGCCCCCGATTCATGCGGAATGCCGCAGGCCAAGCCTCTTTGGGCTACGGGATGCGCTCCACCGTGATCTTCGCCGCGGGCCCGGTCCAGTTGTAGACGGCCGGATCGAGATCGCCGACGCCCGCGATACCCGGGTGCGGGGCGATGAGAGCGCCCTCCGGATCTCGGACGAAGGGGTTGTTGCAGCACGGCCCGGGGATGAACGCTGCGAGCTCGTTGTTGCGCTCGCTACCGGCGTCGTACGCCATCGTGAAGACCATCGTCCCCTGGTTGCGGAACTGCAGCGAGTCGAGCCCCGTGAAGGCGTCGTTGGTGTTCACGAGCATCGTCAGCAGCGTCAGGCGGTCGCGCGCCCCGTTCGCCTCGACGACATAGCTTCGCGATTCGCCCGAGGGGATGGGCCCACCCGCACCCGTGAAGACGTCGCGGACGCCCGGCAGGCTCGGAAGCGCGGACTCGAGCGGCGCGTTGTTCGCGTCCTCGGCGATCGCCGCCACGCCGTGGTTGGCGATCTCGCCCACGCTCCAGACGTCGACCCTCTTCCTGTGGACGACGAAGAGGGGCGGCGAGAGCGGCTGGGAGCCGGCCGGGGTCAGGTTCTCGACGGTGACGCGCCAGGATCGTGCGCCCTGGTCGGCCGTCGCGCTCGCGGCGGTGAGGCCGACCGCCAAGGCAAGAGCGACCACGAGCAGAAGGATTCGTCGCATTCGAACTCCTCTCTCGATTGGCATGCAGACCCTACGGAGCACGACTTACGACGCCGTTACCGATCCCTTAACTCGCCGTTAACTAGCCGTCAGCGACGATGAGCACGTCGTTCACGCGGCGCCCGAAGACCAGCGCCGTGTTCCGCCGCCGGCCGACTAACACGGTGGGAGTTGGTGACTGGGCTCGGGGTGGTCAGCCGGCATTCAGCAGCTCCGGGAAGCGGGCCTGGAGGTCGACCGCCGCTGTGACAGCGCGGATGCGCAGCGCGGCCTAGGCGCACGTCGGGACGATTGGAGGGAGGGCCCGGTTGAGCGGCTCGACCGTCCTCTGACCTAGGGTGAGCCTGTTCGTCAATACAGTGACACGCGATGGCGAAGAGCATGAAGCAAGCCTCGTTCGGCCCCGAGCTCTTCTCGTTCCTTGCCGAGCTGCGCGAGAACAACAACCGAGAGTGGTTCGCGGCCAACAAGGACCGCTACGAGGAGGACATGCTCGAGCCGGCGCTCGACTTCGTCAACGCCTTCGCACCTCGGCTGGAGAGGATCAGCCCGCACTTCCGCGCCGACGCGCGGCCGAGCGGCGGGTCGGTCTTCCGCATCTACCGCGACACGCGCTTTTCGAAGGACAAGTCACCGTACAAGACGCACCTCGGAATCCACTTCCGCCACGAGCGGGCGAAGGACGCGCACGCGCCCGGCTACTACCTGCACATCGGCCCGGGAGAGGTCTTCGCCGGAGGAGGCATCTGGCACCCCGGGATGGAGGCGGCGACGCGCATCCGCGAGGCGATCGTCGCCGACCCGGAGCGCTGGCAGCGGGCCACCCGCGGCCGCGCTTTCGCACGGCGGCTCGAGCTCGGCGGCGACTCCCTGAAGCGCGTCCCGCGCTGGGCGGATCCGGAGCACTCCTTCGCAGACGACCTCAAGCGCAAGGACTACTTCGCTTGGGCCCGCCTGAACGATGACGATGTCGTCGCTCCCGGCTTCCTCGATGAGTACGCGCGGATCTGCCGCACTGCTGCACCGCTTACGCAGTTCCTCTGCGACGCGCTCGAGCTGCCGCACTAGTCACGAACGATCGCGGCCCTACCGGCGCCAATCGAGGCTAGCAACGGCCTCGGGCTGGCCCTACGAAGCGTCCCCGTACTCGTCGTGCAGGTTCCACCATTGGTAGGGCGGCGTCTGCGGATACCCCTCCGGTGATTCCTCCCACTCCTCTTGGCGCCCGAGGGCGGTGATGTCCAGGTAGGTCCAGGTGCTGCCCATCGCCTCGTCGCCGCGGTTGTTGACGAAGTAGGTGCGGTAGATCTTCTCGCCATCGCGCAGGAACGCGTTCGTCCCGTGCCACTCGTCAACGCCGAAATCTGCGTCGAAGTCGTCCCTGAGCGTGTACCAGGGGATCTGCTCCCAGCCCATCCGCGCCTTCCAGCGCTCGATGTCGGGCTGGGGCGCGCGCGAGACGAACGCAAGTGTCGTGTCGCGGGCGTTGAGATGGGCGGGGTGGGCGACCTGGTCGGCGAGGAACGAGCAGCCGCGGCAGCCGCCATCCGGGAAGTCGGCGACGCCCGGCTCGAAGAAGAAGCGGTAGACGATCAGCTGACGGCGCCCCTCGAAGAGGCCGGGCAGGCCGACCGGGCCATCGGGACCATCGAACTCGTACTCCTTCTCGACCGCCATTCGCGGCATGCGCCGCCGCTCGGCAGCGAGGGCATCGCGGGCGCGGGTCAGCTCCTTCTCTTTGACCAGCAGCTCCTGGTGGGCGGCCTCCCACTCCTCGGGCGTGACGACCGGTGGCATCTCCATGGGCATGCCTCCTCTTGGCAACGACAGCGGTTATGAGATTAGACCGGCGCGGGGCTTGAGACTCATCGGCGGATCGCTCCGCCTTTCTCTCGGAGCCGCCTGATGACTAGAGCTCGCCCGGAGGGGCGAAGCGGTAGAACACCTGGCCGACCTTCGCAAGCACGCCCGGAACGAAGTCCTCGAGAGCGCGCGCGTTTTCGAGCCCGCCAACGCTCACCGGCTCGTAGCCGGCGTCGCGGATCAACTGCTCCGTGACCTCACGTGCTTCCTCGTCGGCCGCGTAGAGGCAGCTCGGCCGCACGCGCTGCTCTGCGATCCGGCCGTAGAGCGTCGCGAAGTTCGCATTGAACGCCTTCGCGACCGGGCCGTTCGTATGCGCCTTCACCTCATGCGCGAGCGACTCGTACTGCTCGTTCCGCCCCGCGAACGCGTTCATCGTGTCAATCGCGATCTTGCCAACGAGCCCGCTCACGTTGCCGAGTGCCTGGGAGACCGAACCCGACGGAACGGCCACCAGGACGACGTCGGCGGCCGCTGCATCGCCACCGTCGTGCCCGAGCGTGGTCACACCATGTCCGGATTGCTCCCAGAGGCGGGCGAGGCCGCCTCCGATGTTTCCCCTGCCGATGGTGGTGATGTTCATGGCTTCGTCACGCTCCTCCGGCAAAGCTAGCCCGCTTGATCACCAGCTCAGTCTAGGCCCTTCGCGCGGGCGTCCGGCTTGCTACTGCTCGTAGCCCTCAACGACGTCGCCGGGCGAGGCTCACGTGCGGGCCGTCCGCCGATACGCTCGATGAGCGCCGACCGGTGAGCTTCGCCGGGCGTCGCGTGTGTATCGGCAAACTCGGCAAACGCGACGAAGGAGGAGCCATGCAGCCCCGTGTGCTGCTCGCCGGCCTGGCCATGCCCGAGTCCCCCCCGCTGGCACGACGGCCGTCTGTGGTTGTCGAACTGGGGAACGCGGCAGATCGTCACCGTCGATCTCGACGGCAACAGCGAGGTGGTCGGAGACGGCCCCGACGGACTCGGTTGGGCAACGAACTGGCTCCCGGACGGACGGATGCTCATCAAAGGCGCGGAACTGATCCGGGTCGAGCCCGACGGGTCGCGCGTACGGCACGCCGATCTCAGCCGCATCTCGACACTCGGGTGGAGCGAGATCACCGTCGACGGACGCGGCAACGTCTACGTCAACACGATCAACTTCGACTTCGCCGAGTTCAACGAGGTGCTCACCAGCGGCAAAGCACCCGGCAAGATCGCGCTGGTCACGCCGGACGGCGAGGCTCGCGAGGTGGCGAACGAGCTCGCCTTCCCGAACGGCATGGTCATCACACCGGACAACAACACGCTCGTTGTCGCCGAGTCCTTTGCCGCACGCCTCACCGCTTTCGACATCGCCAACGACGGCACCTTGTCGAACCGTCGGGTCTGGGCGGACGGGGTCGGCCCGGACGGCATCTGCCTCGACGCGGAGGGCCGCATCTGGGCCTCGAGCGCGACCATGGCGAACGACTGCGCTCGCATCCGCGAGGGTGGTGAGGTGCTCGAGCGGCCGCCCGTGCTTCGCGACCATGCTCGGCGGCCCCGACCGTCAGACGCTGTTCATGCTCACAGCGGACTGGCGCGGCACCGGAGGTGTCGAGGACGTCGTCAAGGCGAGAACGGGACAGGTGCTCGTCGTCGACGCGCCCGCGCCCGGCGTCAGCTGGCCGTAAGCCGATCTGGGACGACGAGACGAAGCCGCTGCGTTCGCCGGAGCTGGGCGGTCGCATCCAGGCCGAGTCGCTCAGCCACGGGCTCGCCCTTCGGGATATCGTGGCCTAGAACAAAGCGTCGTGACGACCTCGACTCCAGACGAGCTCCTCGAGATCCGTCGTGCCGTCCGCGAGCTCTGCGATCGCTTCCCAGGCGAGTACTGGCGCTCGCTCGAGCCGGACCGCTATCCGGAGGAGTTCGTGCAGGCGCTTACCAAGCACGGGTGGCTCGCCGCCCTCATCCCGGAGGAGTACGGCGGCGCGGGCCTCGGCCTCACCGCCGCGAGCGTCATCCTCGAGGAGGTGAACGCCTCGGGCGGCAACGCCGCCGCCTGCCACGCGCAGATGTACACGATGGGGACGCTGCTCCGGCACGGGAGCGAGGAGCAGAAGGAGCGCTACCTCCCGCGCATCGCGGCGGGCGAGCTTCGGTTGCAGGCGTTCGGAGTTACAGAGCCGACGGTGGGGTCGGACACGACGCGCATCCAGACGAGCGCGCGCCGCGCGGACGGCGGCTACGTGATCCGCGGGCAGAAGATCTGGACGTCTCGCGCGCTCTACTCGGACCTGATGCTGCTCCTTGCGCGCACGACGCCGTTCGAAGAGGTCGACCGCAAGAGTGACGGCATCTCGGTCTTCCTGATCGACATGAAGGCCGCCGGGGAACGGCTGACGATCCGTCCGGTCGCGACGATGATGAACCATGCGACGACGGAGGTCTTCCTCGACGACGTCGAGGTGCCCGCAGACGCGCTCGTCGGCGAGGAGGGTAAGGGCTTCCGGTACATCCTCGACGGGATGAACGCGGAGCGGATCTTGCTGGCGGCGGAGTGCATAGGCGACGGGCGCTGGTTCATCGAGCGGGCCGTCCGCTACGCGTCGGAGCGCACCGTCTTCGGGCGGCCAATCGGCGCCAACCAGGGTGTTCAGTTCCCGATCGCGCGTGCGTACGCGGCGGTGGAGGCGGCCGACCTCGTCCGCTACCACGCTGCATCACTATTCGAGGAGGGGCGGCCCTGCGGCGCAGAGGCGAACACGGCGAAGCTCCTCGCGTCGGAGGCGTCGTGGCAGGCGGCGAACGTCTGCCTCGATACGCACGGCGGCTTTGGGTTCGCGCAGGAGTACGACGTCGAGCGAAAGTTCCGGGAGACGCGGCTGTACTCGGTCGCGCCCGTGTCGAACAACCTCGTTCTCGCGTACCTCGGCCAGCACGTGTTGGGGCTGCCGCGCTCGTATTGACGCGTTGACACGCACCAATGGCGGACACACCGGCTGACCGGCCGGTGATCCCCTCCCTGTCTCCTACGCGGCCTGAACCAGCGCTGGAATGTGCCGCCTAGCGTCCGCCTTCCCTGCGCATGGAGTTGCCCGCGCCGCGACGAGCTATGTAAGGTGCGCCTTACATGGCGTGCGGAACGATCTGCGTCCATGGGGTGTCCAAGCGTTTCGGCGCTGTGGGGGCCGTGTGCAACGCGCGGCTCTGCGTCGAGCGCGGCGAGGTCGTCGCGCTCCTCGGTCCTTCGGGTTGCGGCAAGACGACGGTGCTCCGTCTGATCGCCGGCTTCGAGACGCCTGACGACGGCACGATCGAGCTCCAGGGGGTCCCCGTGGCCGGAGACGGGGCGTGGGTGCCGCCGGAGCGCCGCCGCGTGGGGATGGTCTTCCAGGACTACGCGCTCTTTCCGCACCTGACCGTCGCGGAGAACGTCGGCTTCGGCCTGTCTCGGCGAGAGCGCCTCTCGCGGGTCCCGACGCTGCTCACGCGCGTCGACCTCGGCGGCCTGGGCGAGCGGTATCCGCACGAGCTGTCCGGCGGGCAGCAGCAACGGGTCGCCCTTGCGCGCGCGCTCGCGCCCGAGCCGGAGCTCGTGTTGCTCGACGAGCCGTGGTCGAACGTCGACCCCGACCTCCGCGGCGAGCTGCGCGAGGAGTTGGCCCGCGTGCTCCGGGCGCTCGACATCACCGTCGTGCTCGTCACGCACGATCGTGAGGAGGCGTTCTCCCTCGCCGACCGGATCGCGCTCATGCGTGAGGGCACAGTCGTCCAGGAGGGCACGGCCGAGGAGCTCTACCGCGAGCCGGCCAGCCGCTGGGCGGCGCAGTTCCTGGGCGCCGGCAACTTCCTACCCGGCCGCCTGGCGGCCGGCGGCGTCGTCGAGACCGCGCTGGGCGCGTTCCCGACCAGAAATCCGAACGGCGGCTCACCCGCCGTCGACGTGCTGATCCGTCCGGAGCTGCTCGAGCTACGCCCCGATCCTGCCGGCAGCGCCGAGGTGGTCGGCCGGGAGTTCCGGGGCCACGATGTGTTCTATCGCGTGCTCCTCGACGGGCTCGAGCTCGTCTCACAGCGGCCATCTACCGAGGTCGTGCCGCTCGGCGCGCGGGTCAGCGTGCGACCCCACGAGGATCGCGTCACCGTCTTCGCCTGATCTAGTAAGGTCGACCTTACTTACCTACGAAGGTTGGCCTTATTCATTGGTGAAGAGGACTCTGCTACTGCTCCTGCTCTCCGCTGTGCTCCTCGCAGCCGGTTGCGGCGGCGACGACGGAGACGCAGGCAGCGGTGGCAGCATCACCGTCTACTCGGGCCGTGAGGAGGAGCTCGTCGCGCCGCTCTTCGAGGGCTTCACCGAGGAGACGGGCATCGAGGTGGACGTTCGCTACGGCGACAGCGCCGAGCTCGCCGCCACGATCGCCGAAGAGGGCGACAACTCACCGGCCGACGTTTTCTTCGCCCAGGATCCGGGCTCGCTCGGCTCTGTCGAGGGCCAGCTCGCCGAGCTCCCCGAGGGGACGCTGGGCCGCGTCGACGAACGGTTTCGAGACGGCGCCGGCAAGTGGGTCGGCACCTCGGGCCGAGTGCGGGTGATCGCCTACAACACCGAGGCGCTGTCGGAGGACGAGGTGCCGGACTCTGTCTTCGAGCTGACCGATCCCCGCTGGAAGGGCAAGGTGGGCATCGCGCCCACCAACGCCTCGTTCCAGGCCTTCGTCACGGCCATGCGCGAGACGGTCGGCGACGAGCGCACGCGGCAGTGGCTCGAGGGCATGAAGGCCAACGATGCGCAGGTATACGAGCGCAACACCCCGATCGTCGAGGCCGTGGCGAGCGAGGAGATCGAGCTCGGGCTCGTCAACCACTACTACCTCGCGCTCGTCAAGGAGGAGCAGCCCGACGCGCCGGTGGCGAACAAGTACCTCCCCGGCGACGATCCCGGGGCACTCGTCAGCACGGCCGGCGTCGCAGTGCTCGTGAGCTCGGACGACCGTGAGGCCGGGAAGCGCTTCGTCGACTACCTACTCTCGGAGGAGGGGCAGCGCTTCTACGCCGAGGAGGCGGAGGAGGCCGAGTACCCGCTCGTCGACGGCGTGGAGCCGAAGGAGGGCTTGCCGGCGCTCGACTCGCTCCAGGGGCCGGAAGTAGAGCTCGACTCCTTCGGCGAGCAGCTCGAGGCGACTCTCGAGCTGCTGAGCGAGACCGGCTGGACGACGTGAGCGCCGGGGGCCGCCGGCCCCCGCTCCTCCTCACCGTGCCCGCCGTCGCGACGGTGGCGCTGCTGCTGCTTCCCCTCGCTTACCTCATCGTGCGGGCGAGCGAGGGCGGCGGACGCGGCTTCCACGTCCTCACCCGCGACTCGACTCTGCGCCTGCTCTGGAGCACCGGCCTGCTCGTCGCGGGCGTCGTTGTCGCCGCGGTGCTCGTCGCCGTTCCGCTCGCATGGCTCGTCACGCGCAGCGACCTGCCGGGCCGGCGCTGGTGGGCGATCGCCGGGGCGCTGCCGCTCGTGATCCCGAGCTACGTCGCCGCTCTCTGCCTGCTCGGCGCCTTCGGACCGCGTGGCCTGGCAGCCGACGCGCTCGGGCTTGAGCGCCTGCCGGACATCCGCGGCTACTGGGGCGCGCTCGTCGCGCTCACCCTCTCCACATATCCGTACGTCTTCCTGCTGACCGCCGCCACGCTGCGCGACCTCGATCCGGCGCTCGAGGAGGCGGCGCGCGGGCTCGGTCAGTCGCGCCTCCAGGTCTTCCGGAGGGTGACGGTGCCCGCCCTGCGCCCGCCCGTCGCCGCCGGCGGACTGCTCGTCGCCCTCTACGTGCTCTCGGACTTCGGTGTCGTCTCCCTCATGCGCTACGACGCGCTTACCCGGGCGATCTTCCTTCAGTACCGCTCGCTCTTCGACCGGACGCCGGCGGCCGTGCTCGGGCTCCTCCTGGTCGGGCTGACCGCGGTCGCGCTGCTGCTCGAGCTGCGCGCTCGGAGCGGCCGGAGCCTCTATCGCACCGCGCCTGGGGCAGCGAGACGGGCCGAGCCGGCGCCGCTCGGCCGCTGGAAGGTGCCCGCGCTCGCCTTCTGCGGGGCGACCGTCGGCCTCTTCCTCGTCGTTCCGATCACGGTGCTCGCGACCTGGCTCGGCCGGGGGATCGAGCGCGGCGACGTGTCGCTGCCCTGGTCTGAGGTCTGGAGCTCGCTGACCGCCTCGGGGACCGCAGCGGTCGTGGCGGTCGTCGCCTCTCTCCCGGTCGCGGTGCTCGCGCTCCGCTATCCACGTGGGTGGACTCGCCTCCTCGAGCGGCTCTCGTTTGCGGCGAACGCGCTGCCCGGCATCGTCATCGCGCTCGCGCTCGTCTTCTTCGCGGCGCGCTACGTTCCGCCGCTCTACCAGACCTTCGTCCTGCTCGTGTTCGCCTACGTAGTGCGCTTCTTTCCCCAGGCTCTGACCGGCACGGAGACCGCGCTGCTCCGCGTGCCGCCACGACTCGAGGAGGCCTCGCGGAGCCTTGGCCGCGGAGCGCTCGCCACGACGGCGAAGGTAACGCTGCCTCTTGTGCGCCCCGGCCTGCTCGCCGGAGCGGCACTCGTCTTTCTCTCGGCCATGAAGGAGCTGCCCGCCACGCTGCTCCTCCGGCCCATCGGCTTCGAGACGCTCGCCACGGAGATCTGGAGCCTGACCAGCGTCGGCGCCTACTCGAGGGCGGCATTGCCCGCGCTCGTGCTGATCGCCGTCTCCGCGCCCGTGCTCGCACTCGTGAACCGACGCGGCGCGCCGGCATCGACACCCGGCGGATGAGGACTTGGATCGCGGTGCAGACGAGAACGGGGTGCAGCCCTGGGGCCGCCACCCCGATTCGGAAGCGTCTAGTCCTCGCCCGAGCCGTCGCGGTCAGCGTCGGAGCCGACGACGTCGAAGCTCTTGTCGAGCTGGACGTCGACCTGGCGGCCGTTGTCGAGGGTGACCTCGACCTCGTAGTAGCTCTCCTCGTCGCCGACCTCGGTGCCGGTCACTCGGCCGCCGCCGGTGGCCTCGAGCGCAGCCGCGCTGGCCCTTTGCAGGTCGGCCCCGGTGATCGGGGTCTCCGTCGCGTCGTCGTCGCCGCCGGCGGCGATCGCGATCCCAGCCGAGGCAGCGCCGAGCGTCACGACGACCGTGGCGAACACTGCGAGCCTCTTCCTCATGAACCGTCCTCCATTTCCTGGAGCTATTTCAGCAGTCGCCACGGTACGGAAGCAAGATGAACCGGCTGTGAGAGCTCCGTCCGGCTACGGTTCGAGGTTGTGACGGACGAGCAAGTGCTCGACATCGCCGGGCACGACGTCACGATTTCGAGCCCGGACAAGGTCTTCTTCTCGGAGCGCGGGGAGACGAAGCTCGACCTCGTGCGGTACTACCTCGCCGTCGCGGAGCCATTCCTCCGCACCTCAAGCGGTCGTCCCACCCTCATGCAGCGCTTCCCGCACGGCGCTGAGGGCAACTCGTTTTTCCAGAAGCGCGTCCCCAAAGACACGCCGGACTGGCTGCAGACGACGATCGTCAGCACGCCGAATGGAACGACCTCCCGAGCGCTCGTGCTGGCCGACATGGCGCATGTGGCCTGGGCGGTGAACCTCGCCTGCCTCGGCTTTCACGTGTGGCCGAATCTCCATGACCAACCGGAGGTCGCGGACGAGCTGCGCCTCGACCTCGACCCACAGCCCGGTGTCGGCTTCGAGGAGGTGCGCGCCGCGGCGACCGCGGTGCGGCGGCTGCTGGACGAGCTCGGGATCGTCGGCTACCCGAAGACCACTGGCAACCGCGGGCTGCACGTCTACGTCCGGCTCGAGCCGCGGTGGGACTCCTACCAGGTGCGCGCCGCAGCGGTCGCGGCCGCCCGCGAGCTCGAGCGCCGCCGGCCCGAGCTCATCACCGCGGCGTGGTGGAAGGAGGAGCGTGGCGAGCGCATCTTCATCGACTACAACCAGAACGCGCCGCACAAGACCGTCTTCGGCGCGTGGTCGGTGCGGGCCCGCCCCGGCGCCCAGGTGTCGGCTCCCGTGACGTGGGACGAGATCGACACCGTGCACCCCGACGAGCTGACGATCGCGAGCGTGCCCGAGCGCCTTGCGGCCGACGGCGATCCGTGGGAGGAGATGAACGAGCAGCCACAGTCGCTCGAGCCGCTGCTGGCCCTCCACGAGCGGGACCGCGCGGCGGGCCTGAAGGACGCTCCCTGGCCGCCGGTCTACCCGAAGCAGCCCGACGAGCCGCCGCGGGTCGCCCCGAGCCGCGCGCGCAAGGACGCTGGATAGTCAGGACTTCATTCGCTGCCTAGCCGTATAGCGAGTGTGCGGGGCTTGCTCGTCGTGCTGTTCGTGTTGGCTGCCGCCCCGGCCGGCTGCTCGGATTCAGGCGGCGACGAAGGTCAGACTGTCCGCAAGGACGCACCGGCGCCCGCGCTCGACGCGGCACGCTTGCGCCGGCTGGACTTGACGTACGAAGTCCCGGCGCTGGTGCGAGAAGCGTGCGCGCAGGCGCGTCGACTGGCCGAGGTACGCGTCGTCTGTCCACCCCTCGTCCCCGACGTGCCCCTGACGAGAAGTGAGGGGTTGTGGGGCACAATCGTTCCCATCGACGAGTCGCGCTTCTACATGCTCACCTTCAACAACGGCGGCCTACCGGGCGGTCGGCGCCACTGGATCACCGGGGGCGGCGAGGCCGCTGCCGTCGAGAAATGGGCGCTGACCGATTTCCAAAATGTGGTCAAGGGAGACCCCACGCTCGTCCGCACGATGACAGTGCGCGGGCGGCGGGTCTCCATCTACCACTTCCCGCCGTATCCGGCCGGCGGCCCGAACGGCGGCCACTGGGCAGCCTTCGTCCAGGTCGGGGATCAGATCGTCTTCGCCTCGCCGCACGAGCGCCGCTACGTCGGAGCGGCCGTCGAAATGGCGCTCGCGCTCGCCGGAGAGCTGGAAGCCTCCAGCTGACGAGCCGGCGCTAGACTGCCCCGCCGCTGCTCGGCGTGGCCAGGCGCTCGCTCGCCTGGCGAGCGAACACCACGTTCCCCTTGCTCTCGGCCACGGCGAAGGCCCGCTCCAGCGCGGCCCGTGCCTGCAGCGGCTCGCGGAGAACGTCCGCGAGCTCGATCAGTGACTCGGCCTGGAGGTTGAGGTCGTCGGTCTGGAAGGCCAGCTCGACGCCACGTCGGGCCGCCGCCTCCGCTTCGTGGAGACGTTCCTCCCGGGCCAGGTGCCGCGCCCGCGTGCCGAGCGTCCAGACGACGGTGATGGAGTCGTCGCTCGCCGTGGTCTCCTCGGCGGAGCGCAGGGCCTCGTCGGAAGCGTCGTAGCGATCTTGTTGGAACCGCGACCGCGCGAGGCCTGCGGCGGCCGTCGGATAGAAGTTCCGGTCGCCCCGCTCCAGGAGGAACGCGGCCGCCGCCGCGAACGCGCTCTCGGCTGCGTGCGGGTTGCCGGCGTACAGCTCCAGCTCGCCGCGCCAGATGTGGCCGACGGCCAGCGTGAAGGCGAGCCCGAGCTCCTCCTTGATCTCGCGGCTCCGCCGCTCGGCCTCCCGCGCCTCGTCGAAGCGTCCGGCCATTGCTTCCAGCAGCGCGATGCCCGCAAGGGCGCCCGCCTCGGCCGGGAGATCGCCCGCCGCACGGGCGAGGAGCTCGCCGCAGCGCTCCAGTGCCTGCCCCGTCGGCACCGGCCCACGCGCCAGCCGTGTCGGGAGCCACGCGAGGATCTCCGAGCGAATGACCGCGTCGCCGGCCCGCTCGGCGTGGACGAGGCCCTGCTCGAGCGCCTCGGCCGTCGCGCCGTAGCGGGCAAGCGTGTTCTGCGCGTAGGCCCGCATCCGCCAGGCGCGCGCAAGGCCACGGTCGTCGCCGAGCACCTCGAGCTCGGGCACGACCTCGTCCGCGAGCCTGAACATCGCGGCGACCGCGCCGTCCGGGCGGACGATGTTGACGACGTCCATCAGCTCGATCCGCGCACGGAGCTCGAGGCGCCGGTCGCCGCTGACGGCGGCGCGCTCGACGACCCGGGCGAAGAGCTCCTCGGCGGCGGCGAACTCGCCCAGCTGGGTCAACGCCCAGCCGAGCACGAGCTCGATCTCGAGGATGTGCTCGTCCCCGTCGGGGACGAGGTCCGCCGCGCGCTCGAGGAGCTTCGTCGCGGCAGGCATGTCGCCGCGTCTCGCCGCCCTTCCGCCGGCGGACTCGAGCAGGCGGGCGGCCCGTACGGCGGTCGCGACCACGTCCTCGTCCATGCGGCGTCCGAGCTCGGCGTGATAGCGGCAGGCCTGCTCCAGGTGGTAGCCGAGGATCTCCTCCTGCTCGACGCTGCGATCCCCGGCCGCGCGTTCCAGCCAATCCGCGAAACGGCGGTGGAGATCGGCCCGCACCTCCTTGGGGACGGTCGAGTAGGCGGCATCGCGGATCAGGAGATGTCCGAATCGATACGCATCTCCCCCTGGGAAGGCTCCGCGCGCCGGTCGGAGAAGCTGTTTGCGCACGAGGCTCTCCAGGACGACGTCGAGATCGGGCTCGCCGTGCAAGACGACGAGGGGCTCGCGATGGAACACCTCGCCTTCGACGGCTCCTCGCTCGAGCACCCGGCGTTCTTCGAGCGGCAGCCGGTCCAGACGAGCCGCGAGCAGTGCCTGGATCGAGACCGGCAGCGCGAGCTTGTCCAGCTCGCCGGCGAACGACCAGTGCCCGTTCACCCGCTCCAGGAGACCCTCGTCGAAGAGCATTCCGACCATCTCCTCGACGAAGAACGGGTTGCCCCCGGCCCGTTCGATCAGGCTGACTCTCGCCTGCTCATCCAGGTCGCCCTCTCCGAGAAGCTTCTGGACGAGCAGCGCGCACTCCTCGCCGGCAAGCGGTTCCAGCACCAACGTGGCGGCCTTCCTCCCGTCTCCCCAGCCGGGGCGAAGGTCGAGCAGCTCGGGGCGGGCGAGGCAGGCGACCAGCACGCCGGCGTCTGACCGCTCGACGACGTACTCAAGCAGGTCCAGGAAGGTCTCCTCGCCCCACTGGATGTCGTCGAACACGACGACCAGGGGCCGCTCGCGGGCGAGAGCCTCGAGCAGGCGACGGAACGCCCACGAAGCCTCCTCCTTGGCGAGCTCGCCCGTGCCCAGGCCGACTGCGGCCGCGACCTTGGTCGCGACGAGCCGGGCATCGTCCTCCCCGGTCAGACGGTCGATCAGACGCGCGCTCACCTCGGCGGCGGAATCGTCGTCGCCCACACCCGCGAGGTCCTTCACGGCCTCCGCCACGGGCCAGTAGGTGATGCCCTCGCCGTAGGGCAGGCAGCGGCCCTGGGAGACGAGCGCCTCGGCGGGAAGCAGCGAGACGAACTCGCGGAGGAGCCGGGACTTCCCGATGCCGGCAGGCCCGATGACCGTAACGAGCCGGCCTGCCCCCTCCCGAACCGCCCGTTCGTACTCCCGCTCGAGGAGTGCAAGCTCCTCGCGACGACCAATCATCGGCCGGTCCAGCCGCCGCGCGGCGCCGGCGACGCGCGGACGCACTGCCCGGAGCCGACGAGCTTCGAACGGGCCGGCCTTTCCCTTCAGGCGAAGCTCCTCCGGTTGGTCGAACTCACCTGCGTCGCGCACGAGGCGGTACGTCGCCTCGCCGACCAGGATCTCGCCCGGCTCGGCGGTCTGTTCGAGTCGTGCCGCGACGTTGACGGTGTCGCCGACCGCTAGGGACGGGCTCGACTGCGGGTCCCCAGCCACGACCTCGCCCGTGTTGACGCCGATCCGCATCTCCAGTCGGACGTCCCACTCCTGCTCGAGCTCGGCGTTCAGCGCTGCGAGGCGGTCGCGCATCTCGGCCGCAGAACGGACGGCTCGAAGCGCGTCGTCCTCGTGAACCCGAGGGATTCCAAACACGGCCATGATCGCGTCGCCGATGAACTTCTCCACCGTTCCGTCGTGGCGCTCCACGACCGAGCGCATCTCCTCGAAGTAGCGGATCATGATGCGCCGGACCGACTCGGGGTCGAGACGCTCGCCGAGCTCGGTCGAGCCCGCGACGTCAGCGAACACCACCGTGACGGTCTTGCGCACCTCCTGCGTGGCCGCATCCTGGGCCATGCGGGGAGTCTAGGAACTCGGCTCGACGAGCGCGACGCGGCCGGCGCGTGGCCGGCCCGCGTAGTCCTTGGATTCCGGTCAGTTCTGAACCCTGCCGCGGTCGTCGATGGAGAAGTGGCTCGTCTGCGGGTTCAAGTAGTCCATCTTCGCCATGGGCCCCTTGGTCTCCCATGCGCGGACGCCCCAGATATGGAGGCCGCGCCGCGTGTCGCTCTCGAAGATGTCCCCGCCGTAACCAGTAGGACGACCACTCGCCGCCGCGGAAGTTCGTGCGGCCGCCTGGACTCGTCGGCGACGGCGGGTCGAGCGGATCGGGATCCATCCAGGCAACCTCGTACGCGTTCGTCGGGTCGGTGAAGTCGACGAGCGCCGTGCCGGACTGGACGAGCCGTGCACGAGGAGGTTTCTCCTCGGATGCGGGACGAGGTTGTAGTTGTGGATCGTGCAGTTCTCGTACTGGGACTGCGTTCGCGGCAGCACGTACTTGCCGATGATCTCGCCGGTCTCGGCGTCGTGGAACCAGGCCGTCTTCATCTCCTCGGTCTGGACCAGCCCACCGCCGAGGGGCGTGCCGGTGGCCTGGCAGCGCGGAGCAGTTCCGCCGCCGGGCTCCCAGCCGGAGACGATGATGGAGCCGTCCCAGGTGAAGGCCGCCGAGTGGAAGCGATCGACCGTCGGCGGCGTCGTCGTGTACAGGTGCTCCGGGTTCGCCGGGTCGGTGAGATCGAGACCGCAATCCCGTGACGTGTGAGATCCCCCGACTCGCAGCCACCCCCGTGACGGCGAGCCTTTAGCCTATGGCACCTTAGGCTTTTCTGCAGGTGTCGTTCGTCACCGACCTCACCTGCCCCCGCTGCGGCCGCCGCCACGAGGCGCGCCTGCCGCAGAACCTCTGCGACTGCGGCGGCCCCGTCCTCGTCGAGTACGACCTGGAGGCGGTCGGCGCCGCGGCGACGAAGGAAGCCGTTGCCGCGCGCCCGTTCGACATGTGGCGATACCGCGAGCTCCTCCCGGTCGAGGACTCCGGCAACGTCGTGAGCCTGGGAGAAGGTGGGACGCCGATGCTGCGTCCCGGCCGCCTCGGCTCCCGGATCGGTCTGCCCGGGCTGCTGGTCAAGGACGACGGGCTGAACCCCACCGGGACGTTCAAGGCTCGGGGCGCCTCGTGCGGGATCTCGATGGCGCGCGCATTCGGAATCGGAGCGGTCGCTCTCCCGTCCGCAGGGAACGCCGGAGCCGCGTGGGCCTGCTACGGCGCCGCAGGCGGGATCAAGGTGCACGTGGCGATGCCTCGGGACGCGCCGTCGACCAATCAGCGCGAATGCCGCCTCTACGGAGCCGAGCTCACTCTCGTCGACGGGCTCATCTCCGCTGCCGGGCAGGTGATCTCGAAGGGAGTCGCCGAGCACGGCTGGTTCGACGTCTCGACCCTGAAGGAGCCGTATCGGGTCGAAGGCAAAAAGACCCTTGGACTGGAGATCGCCGACCAGCTCGGGTGGCGAAGCCCGGACGCCATCGTCTACCCCGCCGGGGGCGGTGTCGGCTTGATCGGGATCTGGCGCGCCTTCTCTCAGCTCTCCTCGATCGGCTGGATCCGGGGCCCGATGCCTCGCCTCTTCGTGACGCAGGCGGAAGGCTGTGCACCGCTCGTGAAGGCCTTCGTCGAGGGCAAGGAATCCTCCGAGCCCTGGGGGCGGGCGACCACGATCGCGGCCGGCCTCCGCGTCCCTCACGCTCTGGGCGACTTCCTCGTCCTGCGCGCGATCCGCGAGACCGGCGGCGGAGCCGTAGCAGTGAGCGACGATGCGATCCGCGAGATGGTCTCGCTGCTCGGTCGGGAGGCCGGCATCTCGGCCGCTCCTGAGGGTGCCGCAACGCTCGCGGCCGCCATGGCCCTCCGGGAGCGTGGTGAGCTCGGCGCCGACGACGAGGTCGTCCTGATAAACACCGGCTCGGCCCTCAAGTACCCGGAGCTCCTCTGGGAGGATGGGCCAAGGTCATCGCCTGGTTAAGAAAGTCGTAACGGCGCGGGGCCCATCTCGGCGCTAGGTTCCCGGCCAGGCGGCCCCGCGCCTCGCGGAGCCCGGACACCGTGATCAAGACTCGCGAGCTCATCCTCGTGCTCCTCGCGTTCCGGGTCGCGCTCGGGATCCTCTTCCTCTCGGTCTGGGCCTCGAATCTCGACAAGGGCCTCTACGACCCCGCGCCGTACGCCAACCTGATCGACTTCTACGTGGCCGAGGGGGAAGCACCCGGCTTCTGGAAAGAGGTGATGGAATTCGTTGCCGACCAGGCAGTCGTGGCCTCGAAGCTCCAGCTCGTTACCGAGCTCACCCTGGGCCTGCTCCTTACCCTCGGGCTTGCGACGAGGCCCGCGGGGGCCCTCGCCGGCCTCTTTCTCACGGCACTCTGGATCAGTGAGATCAACGTCCCAAACGAATGGATCTGGTCACTGGTCTTCCCGGCGCTCGCAGCCTTCGCCGTTGCCCTCCTCTCGGCCGGCCGGGCCTACGGCATCGACGGCGTCCTGCTGGAACGATCGCCCTTCAACCGCCTCCCGCGCTGGGTGACGGGGTGAGCAGAAAGTTAAGGCGCCCGTAAGGTCTTGGCGCGCCTGACCTGTTAGAACGTCTCGGACTCCCCCGGCCAAGGAGGCGGACGAATGGCGAGTGACACGAGCCCCGTTCTCGCGGCCATTCGAGACGATGCTGGGCGGCGCATCGCCGCCGAGGCGGCCTCTGTCGATCGTGACCGGCGATTCCCCACGGCAGGGTTGCAGGCCCTCGCTGAGGTCGGGGGCCATGGCCTCGTCATCCCCGAGTCTGCCGGCGGCGCGGGCGGGTCTCTGAGCACGCTCGTCGACGCCTGCGAGGCGGTCGGAGCGGCCTGCGCATCGACGGGCATGGTCTTCCTCATGCACTCGGTGACGGCCGCGACCGTCGCCGCGGGTGGAGGCCCGCGGGCGGAGACCTATCTGCGCTCGATGGCGGCGGGTGAGACGCTGGGCACGCTCGCGTTCAGCGAGCGCGGAACAGGCGCCCACTTCTACGCGCCGGAGCTGCGGGCGAGCCGGTCGAACGGAGGCGTCCGCGTGTCCGGCCGGAAGCAGTTCGTCACGTCGGGAGCGCACGCCGACGTCTACCTCCTCCTCGTCCAGGGCGAGAGCGACGGCCTCGACTGCTATGCAGTCGAACGGGACGACGAGGGAGTGAGCTTCGACGGCAGCTGGCTCGGCCTGGGCATGGCCGGCAACGCGAGCATTGCCATGGAGCTCGACGCCTTCATCTCCGACGAGGCGCGGATCGGCGATCCGGGGAAGGGCCAAGAGCTCGTCTTCGACGTCGTCGCACCCTTCTTTCTCCTGGGACTGGCCGCCGTCAACGTCGGCATCGCCCGCGCAGCCTCAGAAGCGTCAGTGGAGCATGCGCGCGATCGCCGCTACCCGGATGGCACCTCGCTGGCGGAGATCCAGTTCGTCCAGCACGAGCTCGCCGCCATGGATCTGCGCGTTCGGGCGACCCGCCTTCTCGTCGACGAAGCCGCGCGGCTTGCGCAGGCCGGCGATCCAGGAGCGCTCCTGGCCGTGATGGAAGCCAAGATCGCCGCCACCGAGGCGGCGGTCGACGTCACGCAGCGCGCGCTCGAGGTCTGCGGCGGGCAAGGCTATACGCCCGCGCTTCCCATCGAGCGGCATCTCCGCGACGCCCGTGCCGGCACCGTGATGGCGCCGACGAACGCAGTCCTCAAGAGCTGGGTGGGTAAGGCGCTCGCGGGGCTGCCCGTGCCATGAGCTATCGCGTCGGCGCAGTCGCCTATCACCCTCGGGTCGTCACGATCTGGGAGGACTTCCGCCGCTGGTTCACCGAACAGGGGTTCACTCTCGACTACACGCTCTACTCGACCTACGAGGCGCAGGTTGCGGCGCTTCTAGCGGACGAGATCGACGTCGCCTGGAACACGAATCTCGCCTACGTGCAGGTGCGTCGGGATTCGAACGGCGCCTGTAGCGCCCTCGCCATGCGGGACACAGATCGCAACTGGACGAGTCACGCCCTCGTATCCGAGCGTCTCGAGTCGGGTCTCGACGCGTTGCGGGGGAAACGGGTCGGCTTTGGCGACGCCGACTCCCCCCAAGCATGGATCCTCCCAGCGTTCGCAATGCGACGGGAAGGGCTCGATCCCGATACCGACCTGCGCGCGGAGCGACTCGATCGCGACCTCGGCAAGCACGGGGATACCGGCAGAGCGGAGCTCGCGCAAGTCGAGCGCCTGCGCGCCGGAGAACTCGACGCCTGCGTCGTCTCCAACTGGACGCTGAAGGCGCTGCGCGCCGAGGGAGACGACGACGGGCTGGCCGTCGCCTGGACGTCTCCTCCCTTCCACCATTGCAACTTCACCGTCCTCGACCGGTCTCTCGCGACCCACGGCGCTTTCAAGACCCTGCTCCTGAGCATGGACGTTGCCGACCCCGCCCTCTGCGAGGCGATGCGCTTGGAGAACGTCAACCGCTGGCTGGAAGGGGACGAGTCCGGCTACGGCGACCTGATCGAGGCCGTCCGATGGGACGGCTCGTAGCGCTGCTCGCCGTGGTAGCCCTCGCCACCACCACGGTCGGGTGCGGCGGGGACGGTGGCGACGACACGGGCGCACCCGTCTCCTACGGCGAGGTCCAGGCCGTCTTCGAGACTTACGGGTGCACCTCCTGTCATCCAGGCGTCAATCCGTCGCTCGACCTCACCGAGCCGAACTCCTACGACCAGCTCGTCGGCGTTCAGGCGCTCGAGGACCCGACGCTCTACCGGGTCGTGGCGGGGGATCCCGGACGGAGCTTCCTCTATCTCAAGCTAGGCGGGGAGCCGCCCGTGGCCGACATCCCTGCGATCGGGACGCGCATGCCTCCGCGAGCGCCGCCGATCGACCCCGAGGACCTCGATCTGATCCGGCGCTGGATCCTCCAAGGGGCGAAGGACGAGCAGGGCCGTACCGGCGGGCCGCAGGTGGCGACGCCGGGAACGCCGCCGAGCGGCCTCGACGCTGCGCCGGCGAGCCAGATCGAGGGGAGCGCGACGATCCAGGGGTCCGTCGTCGACCAGCGCTTCGAGCCGATCGAAGGCGCGCTCGTGACGATGCTCCTTTCAGGCGACGGGCAGGAGGGCGGCGAGGAGCACTACCGCGTCGCGGTGACCGACTCCCGCGGGCGCTTCACGCTCACCGGAGCGCCGACGGGTCAGTTCTTGCTGAAGGCGTACGGGCCCGACACGATCTACGTCTCGCGGATCGTCGCTCTCGAGGAGGGCGAGCGCCAAGAGGTCCATTTCGGTCTACCGGACCGAGTCGTCCAAAACCCGGCGATCACGAGCCCGCGCGTCGACGGGACGAGCCTGTCCCTGACGGTCGAGGGCACCGACCTCGACGGCAACTACACGCTCGCAGTCAATCCCGGCGCCGGGCTCGTGTTCGAGCTCCACAACGCCGGCAACGCACCCGGCACCTGGAGCGCGACGGTCGACCGCCCGCTCACGGGGCCCTGGATCTTCATGGCGGTGGACGAGACGTGCAACGTCAGCGAGTTCCTCACGGTTGGGGCGTAGCCGTGCTTGCGGCGTCGCTCGCAGCCACCGGCTGCGGAGGAGGCACCGGCGTCTCGTTCGAGCGCGACGTCCAGCCGATCTTCGACCGCAAGTGCGCCGCGTGTCACCCGGTCAGCTATCCATATCTGGATCTCCGTCGCGGACGCTCGTACGACGAGCTCGTGCGCGTCTCCGCACGGACGCGTCCTGCGTTCGAGCGTGTCCTGCCGGGACGCCCCGAGCTCTCGTATCTGCTCACCCACCCACCCGACCCATCGCTCGCCGGCCTCCTCACCGACGAGGAGCTCGATCTCATCGCGCGGTGGATCGACCAGGGGGCGAAGGACAATTAGTCCCAGCCGCGTTCCCCTGCTCTCGAGCGAGGAGGCGCCGGTGCTGGCCCGGCCCTGGTACCGCGAGGACGGAAGCGCGTCCGCGCTCACGCGCTCGCTGGCGAGCGCTCCCGACGTTATGGAGACGCTCATGCCCTTCCTGGGCGCCATCATGGGCGAGAGCGCGCTCGACCTCGCCACCAAGGAGCTCGTGATCGTGCGCGTCTCGCACGTGAACGGCTGCCGCTACTGTCTCGCGGCCCACCGGTCGGCAGCCCTGGACGCCGGCCTCCCGCTGGCGCAACTCGAAGCGATCTGCGGAGAGGCGTCGCTCGGGGCGCTGCCCGCGCGGGAGCGGGCGATCGTGGCTTGGGTCGATCAGGCGACGCTGGACGCGGGCGGGGCGACGGACGAACTGGTCGCGCGCACGCTCGAACACCTTCGCCCCGACCAGCTGATCGAGCTGACGCTCCTCGCCGGGGCGATCACGATGCTCAACCAGTACTGCACGGCGCTCGCGATCCCGCCGCCGACATGAGAGCCGAGCTCGAGTCCGCGGTCGCCGAGGGGCGGATGGGTGATCGCCTCTGGCTCTACGCGACGTACCACTGCAATCTCGCGTGCGTCTACTGCCTGACCGAGTCCCATCCGGGGATCCGGGATCGCCGGGCGCTCTCGCCCGAGACCATGACGAGGGCGACCCGGGAGGCGAAGGAGCTCGGGTTCGCCTCGGTGGGGATCACGGGGGGCGAGGTCTTCATGCTCCGAGACTTCGCCGGGACGATGCTCGAGATCGCCCGCGTCCTTCCCGTGATCGCGCTGACCAACGGGACGCTGTTCACCGACAGGCTCCTCGCGCGCCTGGAGCCCCTCGCCGGCCTCCCGGCGGCATTCCAGATCTCCCTCGACTCGGCCGAGCCGACGCGGAACGACGCCTTCCGAGGGCCTGAGAACTTCGCCAAAGTGCTGGACGCGATCCCGAAGCTCCTCGAGCGCGGGCTGGAGGTTCGGATCGCGACGACGGTCGAGTACCAGACCGAGGAGGAGCTCGGGCGCGTGTGCACTCTGCACCGCAGCCTCGGGATCCCGGACGAGCACCACATCGTTCGCCCGGTCGTCCGGCGCGGCCGCGCGGCGGTCGAGGAGCTGGGGACGGAGCTCGGGCCGTTCGACGTCCTCCCCGAGCTCACACTGACGGCGGACGGAGCCTTCATGCACCCGTTCGCGCCGACGGTCCGCCACGGCGTCACCGACCTCGACCTGCTCGTCTCGCGCCAAGTCACTCCGCTCGACGTCCCCGCCCGCAAGCTGCTTCGCATCGTCGGCGAGCAGCCCCTGGGTGACGATGTCGTCCGGAACATCCGGTGAGCGTGACCCTCGGCCCTCGGTCGAGGGCCGCGCTTCTCGCGCTCCTCGGCGTCTTGCTCGTCGCCCTCCAGCTGAGGCTGCGCGGTGTCGACGACGTCCAGACACAGGTTGCCGGACAGCTCGTCGCCTTCGCGCTGTTCGTCCCGGCCGCCGTTCTCTGCTGGCGGGGTCTCGGCGGCAAGCGCGGCGTCGCGCTCGTGCTCCTTTTCGCCGTCGCCTTCCGGGCTGCGGCGTTCGAGCCTGGCGCGACGCCGCCGCTCTCGACGGACGTCCATCGCTACGCGTGGGACGGCCGCGTCCAGGCCGCGGGAATCAACCCTTATCGCTACCGTCCGAGCCATCCGGCGCTGGCACACCTTCGAGACGGTGAGGTCTGGCCCCGGATCAGCCTCAAGTCGTGGCGAACGGTCTATCCGCCCGGCGCAGAAGCGAGCTTCCTGACCGCACATGGGATCTTCGGGGGCGGCGTGCGCTCGAGCACGTGGCTCTTCCTACTCGCCGAGACGGGAACCGTCGTCTTCCTTCTGTTCGCCCTCCGGCGGCAGGGCGCGCCGCAGGAGCGCGCCGCCCTCTACGCGTGGCATCCGCTCGCCGTCTCCGAGCTCGCGGGCAACGGCCACGTCGACGCGCTGGCCGTCCTCGGGCTCGCAGGCCTCCTCGCCGCCTGGCAGGCGCGACGGTTCGCGCTCGCCGGCGCCGCTCTCGCGTTCGCGGCGCTCGTCAAGCTCGGCCCGGCTCTGCTCTTCCCGGCACTGGCCCGCCGCGGCGGCAAGTGGTTCCTCCTGACGGGCGCCGCGTTGGTCCTGATCGCTTACCTTCCCTATGCGAGCGTCGGCGCCGCTGTCGTCGGCTCGATTCGGCGCTACGTCGACAGTCAGGACAACGGCGGGAGCCTGTGGCCGCTGCTCTCGGGCCACTTGAGCGAGTCGAGAGCGCAGGCCGTCCTCGCCGTCGGGCTCGCCCTCGTGGTGGTCGTCGTCGCCCTGCGCGAGCACGCCGCCCTGGAGCAGGTCGCGCGCTCGGGTCTGCTCCTGCTCGGAAGCCTGCTCCTGGCCCTCGCGTACGTGCAGCCGTGGCACGCGCTCTGGCTGCTGCCGTTCTTCGCCTTCACGGTCGCGCCCGGATGGCTCTGGGTGACTGGCACGCTGCCGCTGGTCTACCTCTACGGCCTCGAACAGGAGCTTCCGGACTGGGTGCCGGTCGTCATCTACGTGCCCCTGGGCCTCTGCGCGACGTGGCGGCTCGTTGCTCGCCGGAGGCGCACACGGATCCACCCGCCGCGGCTCGAGCAGCCGCGCGTAGCCGTTGTCATCCCTGCGCTCGACGAGGCCGAGGCGCTGCCGCTCGTTCTTCGCGAGCTGCCGATCGGCCTCGTCGACGAGACGATCGTCGTCGACGGCGGGTCGACAGACGGCACCTTCGAGGCCGCCCGCGCAGCCGGCGCGCGCGTCGTCGTCGAGCGACGTCGCGGCTACGGGCGGGCCTGCGCCGCAGGAGCGGCGAGCACGGACGCGCAGGTCGTCGCCTTCCTCGACGGCGACGGAAGCGACGACCCCGCGTTCCTCCCGAGCGTGCTCGAGCCGGTGCTCGCGGGAGACGCGGCGCTCGCGCTCGGAGCGCGCACCCGCCGGGAGCCGGGGGCGCTGCTCCCGCACCAGCTGGTGGGCAACCGCCTCGTCGCGGTGCTCATCCAGCTTGTCTACGGCGTGCGGCTTCGGGACATTCCGCCCATGCGGGTCGTGCGGCGCGACGTCCTCGAAGGCCTCGCGCTCCGAGAGATGACGTACGGCTGGCCGACCGAGATGATCGTGAAGGCGGCCGGCGCCGGGCTTCCCATCGCAGAGGTGGAGGTGGCATGTCGAGCGCGGCGCGGAGGAGAGTCGAAGATCGCCGGCCGCGCTCTGCCTTCGGCTCTCGCTGGCGCGCGCATGCTCGCCGTGGTCGCCCGTTACGCATGACTCTCTGGGCGCTCACCGGTGGGAGCGGCTTCCTCGGGCTCCACCTGTCGCGCCGACTGCTCGAGGACGGCCACACTGTCCGGTCGCTCGACGTGGCGCCGACCGAGGTTTCCGGCGTGGACGCGATTCTGGCCGACGTCCGAGACCCCACTGCGGCCACGGCCCTCTGCCGCGGCGCCGACGTCGTCGTCCACGCAGCGGCCGCCCTGCCGATCCGCGGCTCGCGCCGCCTCCGGAGCACCAACGTCGAGGGCACGGCGACCCTGCTCGCCGCCGCGGCGGAGTGCGGCGTGCGTCGCGTCGTCTTCATCTCGTCCGCTGTCGTCCTCCCTCGTCCGATCGAGCCGTATGGAGACACGAAGGCGGCAGCCGAACGGCTCTGCCGCGAATTCGGCGCCCGCGGCCTCGAGGTGACCATCCTGCGCCCGCAGGCGTTCGTCGGGCCGGAGCGGCTCGGGGTCTTCGGCATCCTCTTCGCGTGGATCGCGGCGGGCAAGCGCATCTACACCGTCGGCCGCGGCTCGAACCGCTATCAGCTCCTCGACGTGGACGACCTGGTCGCAGCCGTCCTGCTTGCCGCGGAGCAGCCGGTCGCCGGAGAGTCCTTCGCGCTCGGAGCGAAGGAGTTCGGCACGGTTGCCTCAGACCTGCAAGCGCTGATCGACCACGCCGGCTCCCAGAGCGTCCTCACTCCACTTCCCGCTCGCCCGGCTCGGACTCTCCTCAGGGCCCTCCACCTCGCCGGTCTTTCGCCGCTGGGCGAGTGGCACTACCGGACGGCCGACCGCGACTGCTTCGTCGACGTGGCGCCTACCAGTCGGCGCCTCGACTGGACACCGCGGTTCTCCAACCGCGAGACGCTGATCCGCGCGTACGACTGGTACGTCTCGGCTCGACCCTCGGAGCTGGGCGTCGGGTCGACCCACCGAGCTGTCTGGAACGAGAAAGCGCTCGCTCTCCTGCGGAGGTTCTCATGAACAGGAACGTCCTCATCGTCGCGAAGGCGCCGGTCGCGGGCCGAGCCAAGACGCGGCTCGTGCCGCCGCTCACCGCCGAGCAGGCCGCGACCCTTCAAGAGGCGCTTCTCCTCGACACGCTCGACGCGTGCCGAGCCGAAGCCGCCGATACGGCACTCCTCCATGCCGATCCGTCGGAGGCTCCCCTGCTCACGCGTCTCGTCGGATCGGACGTGCCGCTCGTCCTCCAGGACGGAAGGGGCCTCGGCGACGCGCTTCGGCTCGGCATGGCGCGTGGTGTCGCGGACGGGCCGACCGCGCTCGTTTCCTCGGACATCCCCGCCTTCCCTCCTGGTTCGCTCGAGCGCGCATTCGCCTTGCTCGAGGAGAGGGCGGCCGAGGTCGTGCTCGGTCCCGCCCTCGACGGCGGCTACTGGCTGATCGCCATGCGCGAGTTTTCCGACGTCGCCTTTCACAGCATCCCGTGGTCGACGCCGGCCGCGTGCGCCGTCACGGCCCAACGATGCCGGGAAGCAGGGCTCCGTGTCGCCATGCTGAGCCCGTGGCGAGATGTCGACACCACGGTCGACCTCGCGTTCCTCGTTCGAGAGGGCGGCGGCCTACCCGCGCCGCGGACCGCGCGAACGCTGCAAACCCTTGCCCTCGACGGGGCCGTGCCCGAGCCCCCCGCGGTCCGGCTCGACGAAAGCCGGTTGGTACTCGGCTCCCCGTGGCGGGCGGTACTCGAGGATCGGCTCGTGAGCGAAGCCGGTCCAAGCTCGAGCTACGCCTACCTCGCCGTTCCACGCGCCGTCTTCGTGGTCCCGGTCACGGACCGGGGCGAAGTGGCCCTCGTCCGCCAGTATCGCCACCCCGTGCGAGACTGGACCCTCGAGGTTCCGGCCGGCTCGGTCGAGGAGGGCGAGCTTCCCCTGGAGGCAGCGGAGCGAGAGCTGCTCGAGGAAGTCGGAGGGCGAGCGCGCGAATGGCGCCACCTGACGACGTTCTACTCGTCGAGCGCCCACTTGAGCCTGCGGTCGGACGCGTACCTCGCGACCGGCGTGGTGCTCGAGCCGCCGAAGCCGAGCGAGGAGGACATAGCCGTCGTCCGCATGGGCGTCGACGACGCGCTTGCGCGTGCGCGGGCGGGAACGCTCGTCGAGGGCCAGACGGCCCTTGCGCTCCTCCTTGCGGCACCCCATCTCCACTCAGCGGCCCGGAGCGCCTGCGCGACGAGCTGACGCCGAGCTCTCGGGCGACCCGGGACAGTACGCTGAGCGCAGAGTGGCCGCAGACCGAGGCACGCGCTACTTCAGCGGCGCTCCGAGAGGGCCGGAGCTCAGCTGTCGCGGCTGGGAGCAGGAAGGGGCGCTCCGCTGCCTGCTCAACAACCTCGACCCCGACGTCGCCGAGGACGCACGTTCGCTGGTCGTCTACGGGGGGCGCGGCAGGGCTGCGCGCAGTCCTGAGGCGCTCGCCGGAATCGTCGCCGCCCTCGAACGCCTCGGCCCGGACGAGACGCTCGTCGTCCAGTCCGGGAAGGCGGTCGCCACCCTCCCCACCCACCCCGATGCGCCGCGCGTGCTCATCTCGACGGCGATGGTCGTACCGGCGTGGTCGGACGAGGATTCCTTCCGCCGGCTCGAGGACGCGGGCCTGACCATGTACGGGCAGATGACGGCGGCGGGGTGGTTCTACATCGGGACGCAGGGCATCCTCGGCTTCACCTACGAGACCTTCCGCGCCGCCGCCGCGGCGCACTTCGGCGGCACGCTCGCAGGCCGCCGCGTCCTCACGGCCGGCCTCGGCGGCATGGGCGGCGCCCAGGGCTTCGCGGTGACCCGGAACGGCGGCCGCGCGCTGATCGTCGAGGTCGACCCGGCGCGTGCCGAGCGTCGCCTCCGCGACGGCTGGGTCGACCTCGTCGCAGACTACGGCGAGGCGGTCGCGGCCCACCTCGACCCCGACGGACCGGGCACCGTCGCCCTCGTCGGCAATGCCGCCGACGCCGTCCCGCGCCTGCTGGCCGACGGCGTCGAGTTCGACGTCGTCACCGATCAAACGGCCGCGCACGATCCCCTGCGGGGTTACGTGCCCCGCGGCTTCACGGCGGCCCGAGCCGCCGACTCCGACCCGGAGGATCCCGCGTTTCGGCGCGCCGTCTTCGACTCGCTGACGGCCCACGTGGAGGCGCTGCTCGCCTATCGGGAGCGCGGCGCGGTCGTCTTCGAGTACGGAAACGGCATTCGCGCGCAGGCCGCGGCCCACGGGGTCGACGCCGCCATGACGCTGCCGGGCTTCGTCTCGGCGTATGTCCGGCCGATCTTCGCGCGTGGCGTCGGGCCTTTCCGGTGGGCCTGTCTCAGCGGCGATCCCGCCGACCTGCGGCGCAGCGAGAACGCTGTCATGGAGAACGTGGGGACGGACTCCCTGCGAGCGTGGATCGAGCTCGCGCGGGATCGGGTCCCGTTGCACGGGCTCCCCGCGCGCATCTGCTGGCTCGGGCTCGGTGAGCGCGACCGGGTGGCCCTCGCGCTGAACGACCTCGTCCACTCGGGCGCCTGCGGGCCGCTGGCGCTCGGGCGCGACCACATGGACCCGGCGTCAGTGGCCTCGCCCACCCGCGAGACCGAGGGGATGCTCGACGGGAGCGACGCGATCGCCGACTGGCCGGTGCTCTCCGCGCTCCTCAACGCCGCGCAGGGCGCCAGCTGGGTCGCAATCGGAAACGGCGGAGGGGTCGGCGTAGGCCGGTCCATCCACTCGGGGATGGTCGTCGTCGCCGACGGCAGCGACCTCGCCGAGCGGAAGATCCGCCGCGTCTTCTGGAGCGACCCTGCGCTGGGCGTCGCGCGCTACGCCGACGCGGGCTACGCGGAGGCGCTCGCCGAGGCCGAGCGGCATGATCTCTCCCTGCCGACCGGCGGCCTTTGAGCTTCCGCCTCGAACGCCTGCTCCGGCCGGACGACCTGGCCGAGCAGCTCCGCCGCGAAGTGCGCGAAGGACTGACCGCGACGCCGAAGCGCCTCCGCTCCCGCTGGATCTGGGACGCGCAGGGCTCCGCGCTGTACGAGCAGATCATGGAGCTCCCGGAGTACTACCTCCCCGCCGCCGAGCGCTCGATCCTGCTGGCCCGTGCTGGGGAGATCGCCGAGCTGGCTCGACCGCGCCGCGTCGTCGAGCTCGGCTCCGGATCGTCGGTGAAGACAACGATCCTGCTCGACGCTCTGGGCGGGCTCGAGCGGTTCGTCGCCGTCGACGTCAGCGATGAAGCGCTCTCGGAGGCCGGCCCCCGCTTGGCCGAGCGTTACCCCGGCCTCGAGGTCGTCGGCGTCGTCGGCGACTTCGAGCGCCATCTCCCTCCACCGTCAGCCGGAACACTCGTCGTCTGCCTCGGCTCAACGATCGGCGCCCTCGAGCCGGACGACCGGGCTGCGCTTCTCGCGGCCGTCTCGGCCACCCTCGATCCGGACGGCGTGCTCCTCCTCGGGCTCGACCTCGTCAAGCCCGTCGAGCGGATCCTGGCTGCCTACAACGACGCGCAGGGCCTCTCCGCGGCGCTGATCGCGAACGTGCTCCCCATCCTCAACCGCGAGCTCGGGGCCGACTTCCGCCGGGAGCGATTCCTGTCGGAGGCGGCCTGGGTCCCGGAGCTCGAGCGGATGGAGATGGTCGTCCGCTCGCTCGAGCGGCAGTCGGTGACGCTGCCGGCGATCGACCTCGTCGTGGAGTTCGCCCAGGGCGAGACGCTCCGCACCGAGATCTCCACCAAGTTCCGGCGGGAGGGCGCCGAGCAGGAGCTCGCTGCCGCCGGCCTTCGGCTCGAGGCCTGGTGGACGGACGAGGCCGACGACTTCGCTGTCTGCCTCGCGCGGAGGCCCGCTTAGCCGTCGCGGAGCTCGGGGAGACCGCGGAGCACGCGGTCTCGCCTGTCGGTGAGGGCGGCCGCGTCCGCCGCGGCGTACTCCCCGCGCAGGCCGCGCCCGCTCTTGACGCCGAGCGCTCCTGTATCCAGGGCGTGCCGGATCGCCGCCGCGGGCTCGCTCTCGCGCGAGAGCTCCGGCCAGAGGTTGGCTGCGACCGCCGCGTGCACGTCGAGGCCGGCGAGGTCCATCGTCTCGAAGGGCCCGATGGCCGCCCAGCGGGGGCCAAGCCCGTGGGTGACGGCACGATCGACGTCCGCGAACGAGCAGACGCCGGCCTCGACCAGCGCGTACGCCTCGCGGAGCAGCGCGTACTGAAGGCGGTTGGCCACGAACCCCGGGACGTCGCGGCGGACGACGACCGGTGCCTTGCCCAGGTGCCGGGCCCAGTCCACGAGGACGTCGAGCGTCTCCGGCGCAGTGCGCTCGCCGCCGACGACCTCGACCAGCTCGACGAGCTCGGGCGGGTTGAACCAATGGACGCCCGCGAAGCGCTCGGGCCGCCGGAGCGCTCCCGCCAGCGCGGCCAGGGGAAGAGACGAAGTGTTCGTGGTCAGGATCGCGTCCCGCGCAGCGAGCTCCTCCGCCCGGGCCAGGACCACCCGCTTCGGCTCGGCCGCCTCGACGATCGTCTCGACGACGAGCCCGGCCCCCTCCAGAGCCTCGTCGACTGACGTCGTGAGGCGCACACGCTCGGCCGTCTCGCCGAGGCGGTCGCGTGTGGCCTCGAGGCTCGACTCACGCCTGGCACAGAGCCGCACGGAGGCGCCGGCCTCCGCGAAGATCCGCGCGATTCCGGCGCCCATCGTCCCGGCGCCGACGACGGCCACGTGCTCGGGAAGCTGCACCGGGGGAGCGTAACCGGCAGCGTTATGATCCCGGGCCGTGGCGGTCGAGGTCGACTCCCTCACCCATGTTCCTCTGCTGGCCGGGCTCGAGCGGGCGGAGCTCGAGCGGCTGAGCACCCTCTTCAAGGAGCGCACGTTCCCCGAGGGCGCCGTCATCACCCGCGAAGGCGAGCGTGGGGCCCGCATCCTCGCCTTCTTCGTCATCGCCGAAGGAAGCGCATCCGTCACCGTCGCCGGAGAGCAAAAGGCGGCGCTGGGCCCGGGCGACCACTTCGGCGAGATCGCGCTCTTCTACGACCAGCCGCGCACGGCGACCGTCGTCGCCGAGACCGAGCTCCGCTGCTTCGCCCTCGGCGCGTGGGAGTTCCGGCCCTTCGTCGAGTCGAACCCCGAGATCGCGTGGCCGATCATGGAGAGCATGGCGCAGCGCCTCGCCGTGAACGAGGAACGGTAGCGGCGCAGCGTGCTGCAGCGCCACCTGCGCTGCAGCACGCCGGGCCGGGTTAGTAGCTGTATGGATTCTGATTCGTGCTGCCCCCTTGGCTGGGGCTCGGGGCGCCGCCGGCCTTGACGACGTGCCAGGTGAACTGCTGGCCGTCGAAGGCGTCGGAGAACCCGTCGCCCGTGACCTCTCCGGGCCCGTCCTGGACGAACGAATACAGCCGGCGTCCGTCGAGGGTGACCTGCCTCGTCCCATCGGGCCGCTCGGCCACGCCGAGCTTGCCCGAGACGTCGCCCGTGGGAGCGTCGGAGTCGATGGTCAGCGGCTCCCAGAACTCGGTGCAGGCGCCGGTGCAGATCACGCTGCCGTCCGCCTCTTCGTCCGATTCGTAGAGGGCCTTTCCGGCCGAGTCCACGAGCACACGACCCGAGTCGCCGATCTTCTCGACGGACACGGTCGTGGTCCCGTTGCTCGGCATCGCGGACGAGTTGCTGCCGCCTCCCCCACCGCACGCGGCGAGGGCCAGAACCGCCACGACGGCGGCGACGGCGACGATGAGCAATCGTTTCATCGAGTGACCTCCTGTGGTCAGTGTGTTCTCGTCCTTCATGAGGTGCAGACGCCCGCGTAGCGGCAGTCCTTCCCGACGATGACGAGGAGGCCGCGCAGGCTCGATCCCGATCGGGCCGTCGAGCATCTGCCGCGTCTCTATCGCGCTGCCCGCGCGTGGGTCGGCTCGCGCGAGGAGGCCGAGGACCTCGTCCAGGACATGTACGCACGGGTGCTCGCCCGACCGCGCTTCCTCCGGGGAGAGGACGAGCTGGGGTACTTGCTGCGGGCGCTGCGCAACACCCTCGTGAGCCGGCGACGCGCCGCCGGACGTCGCCCGCAGACCGTGGAGCTGGTGGAGGACGAAGCCTTGGCCGGGCACTCCGGTCAGGACCCGGCCGACGCGGCCGAGAGCCGCGAGGTGTATACGGCCATCCACGAGCTCCCCGAGGAGTTCCGGGACGCGCTCGTCGCCGTAGACGTCGTCGGGCTCTCCTACGGCGAGGCTGCGCGGGTGCTGGGCGTCCCGGAAGGAACGGTCACGAGCCGCCTCTTTCGTGCGCGCGACCGAGTCGCGCGCACGCTCGATCAGTAGCGCAAGGTTCCGTCGCCTCGCCAGCTCGCAAGGGTGAGCAGCTCGTCGCGGGGCGCGGGCCCGACGAGGATGCAGGTGCGCCCGAGGCGACGCCACGTCACCACGGGCCGACCGTTCACCTCCAGGGTCTGGAGGAGGATTCCGCTCCGCGTCGTGCTCGGCGCCCCCGAGGGACGCGGGAGCCCATCGCCGGCGACGATGACGTACGCAATCCGCGTTCCCTCCTTCTCGTAGAAGACCGTGGTCGCGTCGCGACCGTCGATCTCGTCGTGGCGCACGCCGACGGCTCGCCACCCGTACGACTCGAGGAAGTCGGGAAAGACCACGCCTTCGACGTCCAGGTCGAGCTGCGTTCCCGCGGCGCCCACCGGGCTTGGAGCCGGTCCGGTGGGAGACTGCTGGGCCAGCGCGGCGGCTTCGGCCACCGTTGGCCCCGCCGGTCCTCCGCCCAGGAAGGCGACCACGACCACGGCGGCGACGGCCACCGCGCCCGCGAGCGCGAGCCGCGGCGCCCAGCGCCGCCGGACGGAGACTGCGCGCCGGCGAGGCTCGACGGCCTCGCGCAGCGATTCCGGCACCGGCTCGTCGGCGAGGACCTGCGTCGCCGTCACCGACCGGCGCTGCCGGTCGAGCAGCTGCAGCAGCTCCGGAGAGCCCGCGACCCAGGCCTCGACCTTCGCCCGCCGCTCGACCGGGAGCGTCCCGTCGGCCAGCGCGGCCAGATCGGCCATTTCCTGCTCCGTCAGGCGCGACGCCGGATCGCTCATCGTCGGTTAGATAGCACAGCTTCTCGCCTTACCTCCGCACGGTCGCGAACCCGGCAACGAGGTAACCGGCGAGGCTGAGGACAGCGACTGCCTCGGCGACACGGGACGCAAGGATCGCTGCCGGGTCGTACCCCGGCTCCATGAACCCGAAGAGCGGCGTCCGCTCGCTGATGAAGAGGAAGACGAACGAAGTTGCCGCGAGGCCGATGCCGCCGACGGCGAGAAGCGCCGGGAGTACGCCGGCCGGGCGATCGTAGAGGCGCTCGACCGGGGCCAGGAGCCCCAGCCCGATCACGGTTGCGCCCACGAAGTTGAGGACGAACAGCGTGCCGATCGTCGGAATCGACGAGTAGAGGCTGAAGTACTGCTGCAGGTGGACGGCGCCCACCGCGAGCACGGACAGTGTCCCGAGGATGCGGAGCGCCCATTCGACGGCGGACAAGGAGGACGCGGTCGTCGCCGACAGCGTCGACTCGGGGCTGTGCTGGAAGACGTTCATCGTATGACCTCCGAACAGTGGACTTCATAGATCGAGGACGCCCACAAGCGCCGATTTCGTCCAGCCGCCGAGAAGTCGTGAACAGACCGGGCCACCGCGGGGCGGCCCCTCCTCGTTCGGGCGCTAGGAGGGTTTGGCGAAATAGACGGCTGTGACGAGCGACATTCCGCCAAACCCTTCTAGAGCACGATCCCGGCCGGAGAGTCGCGTCCAGTCGCCTCGCCGAAGGCGGTGGCGCGCTCGACGGTCCTGAGCCACTCGTAGGCGAGGCCCTTGACGCCGACGAGCTCGAGACCGGCGCGCGACAGGCGCGCGAGCCCCTGCTCGTGCGCTCGGCCCGGCGCCCCGACCGCGTCCTCGACGACCACCACCCGCAGCCCGCAATCCAGCAGGCCGAAGGCGGACTGCGCGACGCAGACGTCGGTCTCGAGGCCGCACAGAACGACGGTGTCCAGGTCCAGCCGGGTGAGGTCGACCAGGATCGCCGGGTTGGCGGCGAGATCGAAGACGGGCTTCGGGTGCCTGACCGTCCCGGGCGCGAGCGCGCCCACGATCGGGTCGGCGGTGGCGCCGTTCCGTTCCGGCTCCTCCTCGGTGACGACGACCGGCACGTGCAGCCACCCCGCGAGCCTGCACAGCCAGCGGATGCGGTCGACGAGCTCGGCGGCGTCCGCCTCCGGAAGCTTGCGCAGGAAGCCGTCCTGCGTGTCGATCACGGCCAGGACGCAGTCGTCGGCGTCGAGGAGGCGCCCCACGCGCCGGATCGTGCCTCCGGCTAGGCGACCGTGGCGGCGAGCGGCGGGCGCTCGGCGACGCCGGTCTTCGCGACAGCGACGGCGACGACCTTGTACTCGGGGCAGCTCGTGTTCACGTCCGCCGAGGGGCCGACGAGCAGGTTCGTTCGCACCTCGGGGAAGTGGAACGCGGTGAAGACGTGCCCCGGCTCGATGCGCTCGGTCACCTGCGCCTCGATCTCGATGTGGCCGTTCCTGCTCCGCACGTCGACCACGTCGCCGCTCGCGATCCCGAGCTGCTCGGCGTCCTCGGGGTGGATCTCGAGCCAGTCGCTCGCGAAGAGGGCGAGGTTCCCGGTGCGGCGCGTCATTGTGCCGACGTTGTAGTGCTCGAGCCGCCGGCCCGTGACGAGGATCAGCGGGAACTCGTCGCTCGCCTCGTCCCCCGGAGGCTTGTAGGGGAGCGCCGCGAAATGCGCCTTGCCGCCCGGGAGCTCGAACTGCTCCGTGTAGAGGATCGGCGAGTCGGTCCCGTCCGGAGCAACCGGCCACTGGAGGCCGCGCCGTCCCATCCGCTCGTATGTGACGCCGGCGAAGTGCGGCGTCAGCTCGGCGATCTCGGCCATGACGTCTTCGGGCCCGTCGTACGGCAGCTCGGACCCGAGCCGCTCCGCCACGAGCTTGTAGATCTCGAGGTCGGTCTTGGCGGCGCCCGGAGGAGCTGCGGCGGCCTCGACGACCTGCATGCGCCGCTCGGCGTTCGTGAACGTCCCGCTCTTCTCCAGGAAGGACGCCGCTGGGAGGATGACGTGCGCGAAGCTCGACGTCTCGTTCTCGAAAATCTCCTGCACGACGAAGAACTCGAGGTTCGAGAGCGCGGCGACGACGTGCTCGACGTCGGGATCGGACTGCGCGATGTCGTAGCCACAGATCCACATCCCCTTGATCCGCCCCTCGACGGCGGCGTCGAGCATCTCGGGCATCTTCATCCCGCGCTCGCGGCCCATTGTCACGCCCCAGCGGTCTTCGAAGAGGCGCGCCGTCTCCTCGTCACCGACCGAGCGATACGCCGTGAACGTGTCCGGCAGCGCGCCCATGTCCGAGGAGCCCTGGACGTTGTTCTGACCGCGGAGCGGCATCAGCGCGCAGCCCGGCCTGCCGATCTTGCCGGTCATGAGCGCCAGGTTGCAGATCATCTGCACGCACTCCGAGCCGTAGCGCTGCTCGGTTACGCCAAGGCCCCACGCGATCGACGCACGGTCGGCCTCGCCGTAGATGTGGGCGGCGGCCTCGAAGTCGGCGGCGGGGACTCCGGCGATCCGCTCGACCTCGGCGGGCGTGTAGTCGGCGACGAGGTCGGCCACGGCCTCGAACCCTTCGGTGCGTTCGGCGATGAACTCCTCGTCGACCAAGCCGTCACGGATGAGCACGTGCGCCAGGCCGTTCAAGAACGCCGCGTTCGTGCCGGGCCGCATCCCGCAGTGGAGGACGCCGTAGTCGGCGAGCTCGATCCGGCGCGGGTCGGCGGTGACGAGCTTCAGACCCTTGAGCGCCGCCTGCTTCATTCGTGCGCCGGCGACCGGGTGCGCGGCCGTCGGGTTGGCTCCGACGATGAGCAGAACCTGCGCCGCCTCGATGTCGTCGAAGGACCCGGTGCAGCCCGAGAGCCCCAGCGACTTGCGGAGCGCAAACGACGTGGGCGAGTGGCAGACGCGCGAGCAGTTGTCGATGTTGTGCGTGCCGATGACCGCGCGGAAGACCCGCTGCATCACGTAGCAGTCTTCGTTCGTCGCCCGCGAGGAGGCGAGGCCGGCGAGCGCGTCCGGGCCGTGCTCGGCCTTGATGCGCAGGAACTCCCCGGCGACGCGGTCGAGCGCCTCGTCCCAGGAGCCGATCCGGAACGCGCCGCTCTCGCGGATCAGCGGCGCCGTCAGGCGGTCCCGCGCCCGCGTGTACTGATGGGCGAAGCGCCCTTTGAGGCACGTGTGGCCTTTGTTGGCGGGGCCGTCCTCGGCGGGGCTGATGGATACGATCCGGCCGCCGCGCGCGTGTGCTTCGAGCCGGCACCCCACGCCGCAGTAACCGCACGTCGTCGTCGTGGTCGAATCGAATCGCCTGTCAGCGCTCATCACTCACTTCCTTCGGCGAGATCGAGGAGAACATGCTCGGTGATCGCGTCGGTCGGACACGTATCAGCACACGCCCCACAGGATACGCAACTCGACTCCTGAAATCCGGAGTCGAGACCGGCGGTCACATTCGAGTGGAACCCCCGTCCAGTCGCGGTCAGCGCGAACGCGCCCTGGATTTCGTCGCACGCGCGCACGCAGCGGCCGCACGAGATGCAGAACTCGTGCTGAAAGATGAGATAGGGATGTCGCGCGTCGTGCTTGGCCTCGTGGACGGCGCCACGCCAGCGGGGCTCCTCGACACCCAGCCGTCCGGCCACCTCCGCCAGCTCGGTGTGTGCGGCGGGCGGCTCGGGCAGCTCCGAGAGGACGAGCTCGACGACGTTCCTGGCGATCCGCTGCGCGCGCTCGTCCGCCGTCTCGATCCGCATCCCCTCCCGACAGATGGTCGTGCAAGAGGCAACGGGCGCGCCCTCGATCGCCACGAGGCAGACGCGGCAGGCGCCGAAGGGCGCCATGCGGTCGTCGAAGCAGAGCGTCGGCACCCACTTGCCGGCCAGCCGCGCGGCCTCGAGGGCGGTCGCGCCCGGCTGAACCTCGACACCGACGCCGTCGACGAAGACTTCCATCACGCCACGCCCAGTTCGTCGGGGAAGTGCGCGATCAGGCTTCGGATCGGGGCCGGCATCCCGCCGCCGTGGGCGCAGAGGCTGGCGACCTCGAGCGTCTCCAGGAGCTCCTCGAGCTTGGCGCGGTCGACCGGGCCCTCCGCCTCGACCATCTCCAGCCCGCGGAAGAGCCCGATGCGGCAGGGGAAGCACTTGCCGCAGCTCTCGTGGGCGCCGAAGTGGAGCAGGTGCTTGGCCAGTTGGCGCATGTCCGTGCGGTCGTCGAAGGCGACGACGCCGCCGTGGCCGACCATGCAGCCCTCGGCCGCGAGCTCGTCGAAGTCGAACGGCGTGTCGAGCTTCCAGCCGGGGAGGATCCCGCCCAGCGGGCCGCCGATCTGGAGCGCCTTGATCGAGCGCCCGTCCGTGAGGCCGCCGCCGAGCTCCTCGCAGATTTCCCGCATCGGCGTCCCGAAGCGCACCTCGACGACGGCGGGGCGCTCGAAGCGCTCGTTCAGGCAGACGAGCTTCGTGCCGGGCGTCGCGCCCGGGCTGAGCGCCGCGTAGGCCTCAGCGCCGTGGAGGGCGATGAAGGGGGCGTTGCAGAGCGTCTCGACGTTGTTGACGACCGTCGGAAGGGCGTGGTAGCCCTTCTCGGCCGGAAACGGAGGCCGCGCCGACACCGTTCCGCGCATGCCCTGGAGCGAGTTGAGGAGCGCGGTCTCCTCGCCGACGACATACGACCCGGCGCCCTCCTCGACATGGACGTGGAAGGAGAAGCCGCTCCCGTAGATGTCGTCGCCCAGGTCGCCGGACTCGTAGGCGCGCGCGACCGCTTGCTCGAGGGCGGGCTTCGAGCGCGGGTACTCCGAGCGCACGTACACGAGGCCGGTGGCGGCCCCCACGGCGTAACCGGCGAGCGCCATCCCCTCGAGCAGGAGCTCGGGGCTCCATTCCATCAGCTGCTTGTCGATGTATGAGCCCGGGTCGCCCTCGTCGCCGTTGACGACGATGAACTTCTCCTCGGCGGGGTTCTTGTAGGCGAACTCCCACTTCAGGCCGGCCGGGAAGCCGGCGCCCCCACGGCCGCGGAGGTTCGCCGCCTTCACCTCTTCGCGGAGCTGCTCGGTCGAGAGCTCGGCCAGGGCGCGGCGCAGGCCCGACCAGTCGCCCGGACGGATGAGCACGGGCTCGTCGAGCACGCTCCGCCAGTCGGGCTCGGGCGCCGCCGCCGCCGTGCCCGAGAGGATGCGCTGGAGCGCGCCGGGACCGGCGTCGACGACGTCGCCGTCTCGGAAGGAGGGGCTCGAGTGGCAGAAGCCGAGGCAGACCGTCTCGGCGAGCGAGAGCTCACCGTCCTCGGAGCGCTCGCCCATGCGGAGGCCGAGACCTTCCTCGAGCTCGCGCACCTGCGCGTCGAAGTCGACGGCCCAGCAGGCCGTTCCCGTGCAGACGCGCACGTGACGGCGTCCTTGGGGCTGGGTCAGGTCGTCGTAGAACGTCGAGACCCCGTAGACGGCGGCCTCGGGCAGGCCGGAGAGCTGCGCGGCCACCTTGCGGTCGTCGTCGGTGACCGCTCCTCGCTCGTCCATCGCCTCGCGCAGCACCGCGAGCGCGGTCCTCGTCCCGCCGTTGGCCCCCTTGCGGGTGAGCAGCTCGATCAGGTTTCGGGACACGATCCCTTCGACCTTACTCCACGCAGTCGGGCTACGAGCAACGCACTGCGGGGGCCGGGGTCAGAGGGAGGAGCTGGCTCTCGGCTCGCCCAAAGACCCGGTAGTGGACACGCACGTCGCGAAGCACCGAGAGCCGGTCGCCAGAGCAGTCGGCGAGCCGCAGACGGAGGTCGAGGAAGACGGAGTCACGACCGTCGAGCACCCTGTCAACCGGGGAGAAGCCGGACAGCGCGAAGCCCGAGCCTTCGGGAATATCTACTTCCAGCCCAGTCAGGTCGGCGAAGCCTGCGTTCCGGACCTCGATCGTGTACCGGGCAGCCGTCCCCGGCGAGCCCCGGAAGATGTAGTACTCCTCACCACTGGCCCGCTTGTAGGAGTAATTGGAAGGCGCGTAGTCAACTGCGTAGCCGCTCGTGAGTGGATGCGTGAGCCCGTGCGCGCCGGCGACGGCCAAGCTGGCCGTCCAGGCAGCCACCCCGGCCAGGACAAGACCGCGCCAGACGCCGCTCTCGACGAGGCGCTCGCGGAGGTCCCCGAGGGCGAGCGCCGCAGGAGTATCGCCCACCGCCTGCCAGCGGATGAGCGCGGCCGCCACGAGCAGCCCGACGAGGCCCGAGAGCCGAAACCGGCCCTCCAGCGCGAGGAAGGGCGCGTAGCCCGTTAGGCCGAGCGCGGCAGCGACGAGCGGAAGCGAAACGGGCTCTTGCACCCGGTCGGCGACGACACGGCTGACCGCCCAGGCTGCGAGCGCGACGATCGTGAACGCGACGGCGGCGTTCGCGACCAGCGACCAGACCCCGTCGACTACGTAGGGCCCTTGAAGGACGGAGTCGGAGGCACGGTTCTCGTTCCAGCTGGCTAGGCCGAGCAGAACTGCCACGGCCGCGAGCACGAAAAGAATGAGCGCCGCGAGGAGATAGCCGAGGAAGACGCCCAGGACGACCGGCCACCAGCCCGGCCGCACGGGCGGGGCCGGAAACGCGCCTGTCGACGCGGTCGTCACCTTTCAAGCCTAGCGTTGGCTAGGCTCCTCGTCATGTGTCGGAACATCCACACGCTCTACAACTTCGAGCCGGAAGCGACGGATGAGGAGATCCGCAACGCCGCGCTCCAGTACGTGCGCAAGATCAGCGGCTTCACGAAGCCGTCCCAGGCGAACGCCGAGGCTTTCGAGCGCGCCGTCGACGACGTCGCCGCCGTCACGTCACGGCTGCTCGAGGAGCTCGTGACCACGGCGCCGCCGAAGGACCGCGAGGTCGAGGCCGCGAAGAAGCGCGCCCGCTGGCTCGAGCGCCAGGCGGTCTAGTTAGAACCCGTCCCAGGATGAAGCCCTGTGCCGCCGGGCGGCGCTGTTCGCGCTGAGGAGTGCGTCCTCAATCGCGCCCGTAGCCTCCGGCTACGAGCACTCCCTGCGTCCTTGCCTCGGAACGAACATCGCACCCCGGCGGCGAGGCGTCATCCTGAAACGAGTTCTAGGCGTCCGCGGCCGCCCAGCCGCGCCACTCGACGACGTCCACGGCGAGCACCGGGAGCCCCGGCGGTGCCTCGAGATACTGCGCGTACTTGGCCGTGAGCGCCTCGAGGCCGCGCTTGGCCTCCTCGCCCTCGTCCAGCACGCGCGCTCGGCCGCGGATGCGTACCCACCAGAGGCGCGTCCAGTCGTCCTCGTAGTGGTCAACGAGCACGGTGACGTCCGGGCGCGCACGGGCGTTCTCGATCCGCCGCAGCGTCCGTGAGCGCTTCGGCTTCGCGTCGACGGCCGTATAGAGGGTGTCGCTGACGAGCGCGAACGTGATCGGGACCAGGTGGGGTCGACCGTCCGGGTCCACGGTTGCGAGCCGGGCGACTCGCTCAGCGGCCACCCGGCTGCGCAGGTCCTGCATCGATCTAGCGCGCGGCAGCCGCGCGCCGGCGCTCGAAGCGCTCGATCCGGTCGCTGCGACGCACGCGCCGCTCCTCGCCCGTGTAGGCGGGATGGCACGCGGAGCAGACCTCGACCTGGATCGACGGCCTGGTCGAGCGCGTCTCGAAGCTCGTGCCGCAGGTCGCGCACGTGACCGTTGCGACCTGGGTCTCGGGATGGATTGCCTTTCTCATGAGTGTCCTTGGGTCTGGGTGCTTACGCGGAGAGCGCCAGCTCGTCATCGTCGCCGAGGGTCTCGGCGAGCGTCGCAAGCGCGTCGCCCTCCAGGCGACGGATGCGCTCGCGGCTGATGCCCAGCTCGGCGCCGATGGCCTCGAGCGAGTGAGGCTCGCCGTCGATGCCGTAGCGCAGCTCGAGGATGCGCCGCTCGAGCTCCGGGAGCTCCGCGAGCGCCAGTCGGACCGCACGGCCCCGGAGCAGCTCGTCGGCGAGCTCCTCGGGATCGTCGGCGTTTTCGTCGGCGAAGAGATCACCCAGCTCGCCGTCGTCCTCGTTGCCGATCGGCCGGTTCAGCGAGACGCGAGCCTCGACGACGTCGAGCGCCTCGTCGACGTGCAGGAGCGACAGGCCGGATGCCTCCGCGAGCTCCTCGTGCGTCGCCGGGCGCCCGAGCGTCGGCTCGAGCTTGCGCGCCGCCGCCGCCAGCTTGTTGCGGCGCTCGTGGACGTGGGTCGGCACGCGGATCGTGCGCGACTGGCCCGCGACCGAGCGCTGCACCGCCTGACGGATCCACCAGGTGGCATACGTCGAGAACTTGAAGCCCTTGCGGTAGTCGAACTTCTCCACCGCGCGGTTCAGGCCGACGACGCCGTCCTGGATCAGGTCGCCGAAGGGCACGCCGCGACCGCGGTAGCGCTTGGCGATCGACACGACGAGCCGAAGGTTGCAGTTGATCATCCGCTCCTTCGCCTCGCGGTCTCCGCGCTCGACGGCCTTGGCGAGGATGACCTCCTCGGCCGCCGTCAGCAGCGGGTACCGCCCGATCTCGTTGAGGAAGAGGTCGAGCGAGTCGGCCGAGCTGGGCAGCGAGACGCTTTCGATCTCCTCGCCCAGGTCGAGCTCCTCTTCCACGGCGGGGCCGGCCTCGTCGGCGACGAAGCCCTGCTCCTCCTCATCGTCGAGCAGCGTCTGCAGGTCGGAAGTCTCCATGATGGTCTGGATCGGTAGTCCTTTCGTACGTGAGATTCGGCAGCCGCCCCGTCGGAGGGCAGCCGCCACCGAACTGTTAAACGCGGGCGACCGCCCAGGCATTCCAGCCCGCGCGGGGGATTAGGAGGGTTTGACGAAATGACGGCTGTGCCGCCGGGCAGCGCTGCTCACCCCGAGGACTGCGTCCTCAGTCGCGCCCGTAGCTCATTCGCCACCGGCGCTCCCTGCGTCCTTGCCTCGGAACGACCAGCGCACCCCGACCACGAGCGACATTCCGTCAAACCCTCCTAGATCCCGCGCTGGAGGCGCCGTTCCTCTTCGACCGTTCGCTCGGCGAGCGGGTAGGCCTCGAGCCGCTCGTCCGGGATGGGCTCACCGCTCTCGACCGAGAGCCCGTACGTGCCGTCGACGAGGCGCTGCTCCGCCCGCTCGAGCGCCTCGAGCTCGCGGCGAACCTGCTCTCGGAGGCCGTCCTCGAGCTCGCGCTCGTACAGCTCGCTCCCGTGATCGGCGGTGTCCTCCACGCTCGAGATGTCGTCCTCCACCGTCGTGTCTTGCAGCTCGCGGAGCGCGCGCTCGATGCGCGCCCGCTCGACGGCGAGGAGCTCCTGCGCTCGCTCGGGGGTCATGGAGAGGATCCTACTGCCGGAGACCTCGGCGACCGCCCGGCGGCGTCGGGATCACGAGCCAGACGTCCGCTCCGCCGGCGTCCCGGTTGGCGGCGCGGGCGGAGCCGCCGTGCGCGACGGCGATCGCCTGGACGAGGGCCAGCCCGAGGCCCGCGCCCCGCCCCGACCGGGCCTCGTCGGGGCGGCTGAAGCGCTCGAATGCATGCGGGAGGAACTCGGGCGGGAACCCCGGACCCTTGTCCCGGACGTGCAGCTCAACGGCCCCGTTCCCGGCGACGGCGCTGAGCTCGACGGGAGCACCGCCGTGACGGAGAGCGTTGTCGACCAGATTGCCCAGTGCCTGCTCCAGGCGGGCTCCGTCACCGATCACCTCGAGGCCGTCCGGAACCACCACCTCGACCTTCCCGCCGAAGCGTTCCGCGACGTTGCCGAGCAGATCGGCGGCGCCAACGGGTTCCGGACGGAGCGCCAGGCGGCCCTGGTCCGATCGGGCCAGCACGAGCAGGTCCTCGGCGAGCCGGACGAGCCGATCGGTCTCCCCGGCCGCCGAGCGGAGCGCCTCTTCCAACTCCTGTTCCGACCGCGGACGGCGGAGCGCAAGCTCGAGCTCGGTCTTCAGGAGCGCGAGGGGCGTTCGCAGCTCGTGGCTTGCGTCGGAGACGAAGCTGCGCTCCCGTTCGAGGGCGTTCTCGAGCCTGCTCAGCATGGCGTTCAGGGTCTCCCCGAGCCGGCGGATCTCGTCGCGGGAACGCGGCAGCGGCAGCCGCCGGCCGGGCTCGGCGCCCGAGATCGCCGCCGCCTCGGCGCGCATCGACTCGACGGGACGCAGGGCCGCCGCGGCCAGCGCGTACCCGAGCAGGGAGGTGACGAGGAGTGCCGCGGGGCCGACGAAGAGCAGCTCCACGAGGAACCCGTGGAGCGTGTCGTTGCGATCCTCCAGCACCTCGCCGACGACGACCACGACGGGGCCGTCGGGGCTCTCGGTCGGCCGCTCGAGCGTGCGTGCGGGGCCCTCGAAATCCTGCGGGGTCGACTCGAGGACGCGACCGTCGGGCGCGAGCACCTGGATGTAGCGCTCGTCCGCCGGCACCGGAATCTCCGTAACGGACTCGCCTCGTTGCACGTCCGCCACGGCTTGGGTCGCCAGCGCCTGCAGCGCCTCGTCGATCCCTTCGTCGAGCGAGGCCGCCAGGCGGAAATAGAGGACCGCGCCCGTCGCTGCAAGCACAAGCGCCATCGCGAGCGCGAAGGCCAGCGCGAGTCGCAGTCGGATCGGTAGCCGGCTCATCGCAGGCGGTACCCGACGCCGCGCACCGTCTCGAGCGAGTCCCGCCCGAACGGCCGGTCGACCTTGTCGCGCAGGTAGCGCACGTAGACGTCGACGACGTTCGACCGGTTCTCGTAGCCGTAGTCCCAGCAATGCTCGAGCAGCTGGTACCGGGAGAGCACCTGACCGGGCCGGCGCATGAACGTCTCCAGCACTGCGAACTCCTTGGCGGAGAGACCGATCTCGACGTCGCCCCGCCAGACCTGGCGGGTCGACGGGTCCATTCGGAGGTCGCCCACCTCGAGGACCGCGGGGCGCTCAAGAGGCGGGCGCCGGGCGAGGGCCCGGAGCCGCGCGAGCAACTCGGCGAACGAGAAGGGCTTCGTCAAGTAGTCGTCCGCGCCGGAGTCGAGGCCGGCGACCCGGTCGCCCACGGCGTCGCGGGCCGTCAGCATCAGCACCGGCGACCAGACGTCGGCTTCCCGGAGGAGCCGGCAGACCTCGAAGCCGTCCGTGCCGGGCAGCATGACGTCGAGGACGATCGCGTCGTACTCGGTCGCCCTGGCCATCCAGAGAGCGTCGTCCCCTGTTCGCGCCACGTCGACCGCCAGGCCTTCCTCATGGAGGCCTCGGCGAAGGAGACCCGCCATCTTCACCTCGTCTTCGACGATGAGGAGGCGCATCCCCACATTGTCGCTCCAAAGATGAGAGTTTGATGAGAGCGGCTTCTCACGGCCGTCTCATCCCTCGTCCGTATGGTGATCTCCGTCAACCCCAAGGAGATCGCCAATGACCCGCAAGCTCGTTCTGATCGCCGTCCTCGTCGTCGCACTCGGCGCGATGTCGACCGGCTTCGCGATCGCGGCCGCCGGCGGCGGCGAGGACCCGCTCACCGGCACGGACCTCGAGAAGGCCACCAGGGCCGCTCTCGCGCACACCGGCGGGGGCACCGTGACCGAGACCGAAACCGGAGACGACGGCGCCGCCTACGGCGTCGAGGTCCGCCTCGACAACGGCACCCAGGTCGAGGTGAACCTCGACGAGAACTTCCAGGTCATCGGCCAGGAAGCGGACGACGACGGCGCCGGAGACAACGAGGGCGCCAACGACGACGACTGAGCAGCAGGCCGCACCCGAAGCCGCTCATCGTCGAGCCTGGAGCCCGAGTCCGGATAGGCTCCGGCCGTGGCCGACCGGAGCAAGCAGGAGCTCGACCAGGAATGGAGCGAGCTCGTCGAGGAGCACCGTCTCGCCATGCCGGGCGTGCAGGTGCTCTTCGCCTTCCTGCTCATCCTGCCGTTCCAGAACCGGTTCGAGCGGCTGACGGACTACCAGGAGTACGTCTACTACACGGCGCTGCTCTGCGCGACGGGCGCGATCGTCCTCCTGATCACGCCTACCGCGGCACACCGAATCCGCTGGCGCCAGGCCGACAAGGAGGCGCTCCTGCGCATGTCGACCCACGCGGCGATCGCCGCCACCGTCTTCATCGCCGCCGCTATGACGGCGTCGGTCTATCTGATCACCGACGTCCTCTTCGGCGAGCCGGCGACGGTAATCGTGTCCACGCTCGTGGCAGCTGCCTTCGTGTTGTTCTGGTATGCGGTCCCGCTCTACCGGCGCTACAGGAGTCGCTAGGCCCCGCCGGAGAGGCGGAACGAGCAGGCGCTTGGGGATCGCCCGCCCGCTCTGCTGAGGCTCCCGGGCCCCGCGCCGCCCTGCGGCTCGACGGCGCAGCGTACTCCAAGGTGCTTCGAAGGCATTAAGTGGTGCTTAAGTATTAGCGAGGCTAAACGGCGCCGCGGCCCCTGTCAAGACAGGCGCGCGAGCTCCTCGTGGACGAGCTTGAGCGCCGTCTGGAGGCGCAGACGGTTCGCGTCCTCGTTCAGCCAGCCGCTCGCGCCGGATGGGTGCGGGAGCGGGACGGCGACGGCCTCGCCAAAGGGAATGCGCTCGCCGATGGCCTCGGTCAGCCGAGCCCGGCCGAGCAGGCGGCGCAGAGCGAGGCCGCCGACCGGGAGCACCAGCCGGGGTCGAAGGAGCCGGAGCTCCCAGTCGAGCCAGAACGCGCAAAGGTCTTGCTCCGTCGGCGTCGCCGGCCGGTCGCCGCGTCCAGAGGGGTGTCTCCCGGGGTAGCAGCGCGTCACCGAGACGCAGGCGAACGTCTCGTAGAAGTCCTCTTCGTCCACCTCGAGCCAGCGCCGCAGGGTCCGGCCGGCGCGCCCCCGCCACGGCCGGCCCTCGGCGCCCTCGACGGCGCCCGGGGCCTGGCCGACGATCATCGCCCGCTGGCCGGGGCGGGTCTCGAAGACCGGCAGAGATTCGAGCGGGTAGCCCGCTTCGAGGCAGGCGCGGCAGACTCGGTTGTCTCGCTGGAGCGAGGCGAACGAGCGATATCGCGAGCGCCGCCTGATCTAGCTCTTTTTACCTGCGACCGCGCGCTGGAGCTGGGCCTTCGTCATCTTCGAGCGGCCCTCCACGCCCAGCCTCTTGGCCTCGGCGTAGAGCTGCTCCTTCGTCCGGCCCTTCGGCCGGTCGGTGCCGGAGCGAAGTCCGCCTCGGCGGCTGGACGAGATGTCCCGCGTCGACGTTCGGGAGCGTGTTCTCGACTCGCCCGAACGGGCGCGCTCCTTGTTGACGGTGCGGGCGGCGATCTCCTCGGCGCGGTCGGCCGAGGCGCCCTGCTCCTTGGCGCTCTGCTTGATGTGCTCGTACTGACGGGCTCGCTTCGTGCCCTTTTTGACTCCGCGTGGGGGCATGAGGATTCCTCCTTCGTGGACCGTGCGTCCACCCTCTTGCCGCGCGCACCAAACGCGAAACGCGGCAAGCTACGATGGGCGGGCCGCGGAGAGGTGTCCGAGTGGCCTAAGGAGCGCGACTGGAAATCGCGTACCCGGTGAAAGCTGGGTCGCGGGTTCAAATCCCGCCCTCTCCGCCTCACCCCCGCGGATAAGAGGAATCCGCTCCCGGCTCTACCAACGTGGAGGGTCGGAGCGCGCAAGTTCTTGACCCATTCCGAACCTCATCGCGACCATTCGCGAGGGGGGCGACCCTGATAGCGCGTTGCGCGTTCGAGAGCCGCCGACGTCATCTGTCCGATGTGGACGAGAACAGCGTTGTCGAGCTCGGTGAAAGGGGATTCGGCGCTCCTCGCGACCGCAAGAACGCCGATCGGGTCGCCCTCGAGCGTGGTCAACGCGACCGCGCCGACGACACCTGAAGGAGAACGGGCCTGGACGCTGACGACGCGCGTGTGGGCCGTTCCAGTGGCGACGGCGCCAAACGCTTCGCGGGCGAGCTCGAGAAGAGCCGGCTGTGGTACTCCGGTGTGGGCAACCGTCGGGCTCGGATCGGCCGACCCGCCCACCAAGCAAGCGATGCACCACGGCGCGCCCGTCAGCTCGCGCGTCTGCTCGGCGACGAGCTGCAGCACTTCCTCGACCGACGAATTCGCGTGGTTAGCCAGGGATGCGTCCGCCAGCAACGTCGAGAGTTGTCGCAGCATTCGTGCCCGGCGCCGCTCGGACGCAACCGCCTCGCGCGTCTCGGTAAAACCGCGCTGAACCATCTCGTAGGCTGAGAGGGCCTCGACCATGAAGTCGGCCCCGGCAAGCGTGATGAAGTGAACATCCTCCACCCTGCCGGATCTCGCCAGCTCAGCCAGCAGTGCCTCGTGATGAACCTCCGCCAGCTCGAGGAGACCGAGGGAACGCCCGACGGCCTCGCGCCCGAGCTCGTAGCCCGTCCGTCGACTGCTCTCCGCATCGTCAGAGAGGAAGGCGCGGAACGCGTGAGCGTAGGCGCCTTGAAAACTCGCCGTGGCCGCATTCATGTGCGTGGTGCCCGATCGAGGACGGACTAGCGTCCCTGGTCACGACGGCGTTTTCGCAGGAGCTCGAGCTCGTCGAGCACTCTCCACTTCGTCATTGTTACCCTCGTGCCCCGCTCGGGCCCACAACTAACCTCAAACTCGTCCATGAGCCTGCGTGCCCCCGGAAGTCCGAGTCCGAGTCCACCCCTCGAGGCGTTGCCCCCGGCAAGCGCTGCATCGAGGTCGCGGATGCCTGGGCCTTCGTCTGTTGCGACTGCCACGAGCCCGTGGCGGCGATCTTCCTGAACAAGCCGCATGGCGATCTGCCCGCGTCCGACGTGAACGACGATGTTCCGTGCAATCTCGGAGATGGCCGTCGCGATGAGCGTCGCGTCCGTGCGGGAGAACCCGAGGCGCGCAGCGAGGGCGCGGGCTTCGGCGCGCGCCGTGACGAGGTCCGAGTCGGACCTGATTTCGACGACGACGTCATTCTCCATCGACGCCGACCCTGACTTTTTCCTTATCGAGCAGTGTGCGCGCCTCGTCGAGGTCAAGAGCCGTCTTGAGTGGACGGAGGTCGAGGTTGAACTGCGCGATCGCGATCGCGACGTCGGGCCGAATTCCGACAACGACCGTGTCCGCGCCGCGCAGGCGGGCGAGCGAAGCCAAAGCCTGGAGCGACCGGGCGAAGAAGGAGTCGATTACATCGAGCGCGGACACGTCGACGATCACCCCGCGCGCACGCTCGCGCCCGACGCGCTCGGCCAGCTCCTCCCGGAAGGTCAGGAGCTCGGAGTCGCTGAGATCGGACTGGATCGAAGCGATCAGATGATCGCCCTGATGGAGGATCGCAACTGGCATCTCGGGCCTTACGTCTCGTACGCGCCGGCGCCACGCTCGGCGCCGTACGTATCGCCGACGAGGAGGCGCTCGGCTTCCTCGAGGCCGCCCTGGAGATCGCCGACGGTCCTCATCATGGCGAGGTCGACGCCCAGGTCCACGAGCGTCTGGGCGATCTTCGAGGAGAGACCCGTGATGATCGCGCCGGCACCCATCAGTCGCGCCGCCTCCACCGTCTGAACCAGGTGGTTGGCGACCTCGACGTCGATCGTCGCGACGCCGGTCACGTCGATGACGACGACGCGCGCCCGGTTCGCTTGAATCGCCCCCAGGAGCTGCTCGGTCAGCTGCCTCGCCCGCTGGGCATCGAGAGCGCCGATGATCGGGAGGATCAGAAGGCGTTCGCGTACCTGGAGAACCGGCGTCGAGAGCTCGCGGATGGCTTCCTGCTGCTCGCGGATGACGCGCTCCCGTTCCTCCACGAAGCTGACGCCGACGGTGACCATGATCCGGTTCGCGGCGGGCTCGTACGCGTCGAGGATCCGGTTCAGGAGATCGGCGTCGTCCCGGTAGTTCGCGAACAGCGAGCGTGCGAGGACGTCGCGGAGGAGGAGCACGATACCGAGTACTTCGTCCGTCTCGACCCCGCGCGGGATGATGCGCTCGGAGAGGTCGCGCGCGTAGGCTTGGAGCGACTCGATGCTGCCCGTCTCGAGCGCATCCACGTAGGTGTCGTAGACGGCTGTCACCTCCGAGAAAATTTCCTCCTGTGTCATGACGCCGAGAAGCCCCGCGTCGGTGATCCGTCGAACCCACTCCTCGCGCAACTGCGTGCGATGCTCGCGAAGGTGTCCTACGAGTTCGTGCAGGAGGCCCTTGTTCATGTCCGGCTCGGGGAGAGCCGGCTCCGTACGTTCGCTCTCTTGGCGGTTCATCCCGTCCTCCTTGATCTCCGCGCCGAGCTTCGCGCGCGTTCGAGACGAGTTGGGTCCGGTTCGGGCGCTACGAGCGCACCCTCGAGAAGCAGGGTGCTGATCGTCGTGACGAGGTCGTCGCGTCCGAGCGAGCAGTTCCGCATCACGCCGGCAACGGCGCCCAGAAGCGCCTCCGCGAGCACGACCGGGGGGATCTCCGAGCGGATCCGCCCCTGTGAGCGACCGATGTCGAGCATGCGTTGAAGCGGCGCGACGACGAGGTGGTCGAAATCGGTTCCTTCCGAGCGCCGACGCTCGTGCACCAGAACGACGAACGCGTCTCCCTCGTCGACGAAGGCTCGCATGGTGCGTGTTATGCCCTCCTCGAGAGCAACCTGATCGATACGCGCTGTGAGCAGACGCTCGTGGATGCTCTCGGTTGCGCGCCGTACGAGCTCCTCCACCAGCCGCCGACGGTTCGGGTAGTACCTGTACACAGTCGCCCGTGCGACGCCGGCTGCCTCGGCGACGTCGGCCAGGTTCGCGCGGTCGCCGTGGGTGGCGAGAATCCGAGCGGCCGCGCTCAGGATTTCAGCGGAGACGCGCTGCTGAAGGGCCTTCCTCGCCGGTAGCGCGCTCGGCTCTGGAACCGCATCGGGCATCGTCGGGTTGCCAAGTGTACGCCTGGCGTTCTGGGATCGGCGCTCGGCGCCTTGCCGGCGTCGGTCGTCCGCTTCACCGCGCATAAGCGGCCCAGGGTCGTGTCGAGGCCATGTTTCAAGGGTGTTCCACTGGTGAGACTTCAAATCTCAGTAAGAGAACATCTATCGGAGTAGATAGGAAGGATATCTCATGTATGACGATGTGCTTGGCACGACTGCGGCCGGCGGAACCGCTGCAGCAGGCGGTGCAGCGGCGACCGGAGCCCTTCCGTTCACCGGGTACGGCATCACGATCGCCGGTGTCACGCTCACGCTCTCTTGGATGATCGCTTTCGCCCTCGTGGCGGTGGCGGTCGGCGTCCTTCTCATTCGCTGGGATGCGAGACGCGGATAGGTTCGTCGCGATGGCGGCGGTCGTCGTGACCGCCGCCATCGTGCTCGTCTTCCACGTCGTCTACGCCCCGCCGGTGACGTTCAACGTCGCCGTGGCCTTCTACCTTCTGGCGACCGGCATCCTCGTTTGGCTCCTGGCTCTCGCGTGCAGGCGAGAAGAGTGGCGAACGCTCGAGCCCGCAGATGGACGAATCGCCGCGGTGATTCCAGCCTACAACGAGGATCCTGCCGCTCTTCGCGCGTGCATCGAGGCGCTCTTGACGGGGAGCGTCGTGCCCGACGTGGTCCACGTCGTCGACGATGGGAGCGCGCCGGCCCTCGAACCGTACCGCCACGAGCTCGTTCGGTGGCACCGGCAGACGAACCAGGGCAAACGGTGGGCGCAAGTGAACGCGCTTCGCGACGAGACGGCCGACTTCATCGTCACGCTCGACTCGGACTCCGTGCCGCACAAGCACGCGCTGCGCGAGTGCCTTCGTCCGCTGCGCGACCCGAGCGTTCAGGCGGCGACGGCGACGGTCGCCGTCCGGAATCGTGGACGGAACTGGCTGACGCGTCTCGTGGATCTCGAGCTGGTCTATGGCTGTCTCGTCCATCGACGGGCACGAAGCTCCCTCGGCGCCGTCGCCCCGACCTCGGGCGCGTTCGCCGTCTACAGGGCGCCCGTCTTCTTCGACAACATGGTCGATTACGTGTTATCTGGCACTGCCGGCGACGACAGGCGGCTGACGAACTACGCGCTTCTGCGCGGCCGCGTCCTGGGGTGTTCTACGGCCTGGGTACACACGGACATGCCCGAGTCGCTCGGGCAGACCTTCCGCCAGCGTGTTCGCTGGTTCAAGTCGTACTTCCTCTATCTCCGCTGGGAGCTTCGACATCTCTCGGGCGCTGCGTTCTGGTTCCGAGCTTGGTCTCTCGCAATGGCGCTCGTCTTTCCGCTTCTTCTCTTCTGGACGCTGATCATCATTCCGTTCGGCGCGGGGTCTTTCTTCTGGCAGCCGTTCGCGTACTGGGTCGTCCTCATGTACGCGCAGACGGCCCGCTACGCCGTCAATCGAATCGACATGTCCAGGACCCACCGCGTGATGGCTTGGCTCGTCTTCACGCCACTCTTGATCCCCTGGAACCTGCTGATGGTCAAGCCAGCGCTCTACCGCTCGATTCCGCAGGCTCGGAACTTCGGCTGGCACACCCGCTGATGGAGCGCGGCCCCGCACCGACCGAACCGCGAATGCGCGCGACCGAGAAAGGAGCAGGCGTCCCTGAGGACGATGCCAGAGAGGAGGAAGGCTGATGAAGGCGCGGCGCAGCGGCATCGTCCTCGTCGCGGGCGGCCTTGTCGTGCTCATCTACTTGACGGCGGTCCTGTTGTGGCGCGACCCGGCCACCGACGTCTACAACCGCTACCAGCAGAACCGGCTCGAATCGGCGCTCGAGGAGGAGTTTGCCGCCTGGGACCCTCCGCGCCCCGCGGCGGACGACGCGGTGGAGGAGGCCGGCGGGTCACCGTGGGCTCGGACTGCGGCGGCGCGCGCCGACACCGTCCGCGACGCCCGGCGCTTCCGCGCCGACCTCGAGCTCGGTCAGGCGTTCGGCCGCATCGAAATCCCGCGCATCAACCTCGACGCCGTCGTCGTCCACGGCACGCGCTGGGGCGCCGACCTCTCGCGCGGTCCCGGCCATTATGAGCAGACAACAGTCCCGGGCCTCGGCCGGACCGTCGGCGTCGCCGGGCATCGGACGACGTTCGGAGCGCCGTTCCGGCACATCGACGACATCCGCACCGGCGACGAGATCGTCCTGGAGATGCCCTACGGGCGCTTCCGCTACCGCGTGTTCGGACACGAGATAGTGGACTCGGACGACTGGAGCGTCATCCGCGACCGCGGCTTCGACACGATCATGCTCTCCGCCTGCCATCCCCTCTACAGCGCGGACCAGCGCTGGATCGTGTACGGCCGCTTGGTCGAGGTGCGCCCGCGGGGCGGGAGCCTCTACCGGCTCACCCACGCCCGCTGACCGCTCGTCAACACGGCCCGGTCCACGGGGCACCGGAGGAAGTCGACCGGCGGCTAACCCTCGGAGGCGACGACGAACGCAGCGACGTCCTGGATCTGCTGCTCGGAGAGCGTGCCCTGGAAGGCAGGCATCACGTCGCCGCCGTTCGTGACCTGCTCCACGACCGCCTCGTGGTCCAGCGTCACCTGGTCGAGGTCGGGGCCGACGGTCCCGCTCGTCCCGGCCTCCTGGAGCGTGTGACACGTGCCGCAGTTCGCGACGAAGATCTCCCGCCCGGCTTCGGCGTTGCCGCCGCCTCCGCCGCCGCCGCCGGTCGCCGTCTCGGCGGGCCTGCTCTCGCCGCCTCCTTCCCCGCCCTCCTCCTCGTGCGTCTCGCCGAAGACCTCGACCGAGGCGAGCGTGATGACCACGAGCCCTGCGGCGACCGCCGCGAACACGCCGATGTTCCGCCCGGGGAAGCCCGGGTCCCGCCGCGGGATGACGATGGAGACGACGAGGCTGAAGACGATGAGGGCAAATGCTGCGACCCCGATGATGACGTCGTTGCGGCTCACCGGCGCCTACGATAACCCGTCCATGCGTCGCGTCGGCATTCTTGTCGTCGCCGGCGGGGCGCTACTCGTCGCCGTCGGCCTGACCATCGCCCAGGTCGGTGAAGAGCCCGGCGTGCTTCCCGACTGGCAGGCGCTCGTGCTCGGCCTCGTGCAGGGGCTGACGGAGCTCCTCCCCATCTCCTCCTCCGGCCACTTGATCCTCGTGCCGTGGCTGTTCGACTGGGACTACCTGAAGACGCACGACGAGTTCAACCAGACCTTCGACGTCGCCCTGCACGTGGGCACCCTCGTCGCGGTCGTCTCCTACTTCTGGGCCGACGTGAAGCGCCTGGTCGCCGCCTGGGTGGGAAGCGTGCGTCGGCGACGGATCGAGACACCCGACGAACGGGTCGCCTGGTTCGTGGCCGTCGCCACCGTCCCAGCCGCACTGATCGGAGCGCTCGGCGAGGGCTTCATCGCCGACCACCTCGGCGAGCCCTGGCAGATCGCGATCTTCCTCGCCGTCTTCGGCGTGCTCCTCTGGGTCGCCGACCGCACCCCCGCGCGCAAGCAGATGAGCGACCTCGGGCTCGGCACGGCGATCGTCGTCGGGCTCGCGCAGTCCCTGGCTCTCATGCCCGGAGTCTCGCGCTCGGGAATCACGATCACGGCCGCCCGCTTCCTCGGGCTCGACCGCGACTCGGCGGCGCGCTTCTCCTTCCTCCTGCTGATCCCGATCGTGTTCGGCGCTTCGCTCTGGGAAGGCGTTAACGACGCGCTCCTGGGCGACCTCCCGCCGGGCTCGACAGGCCCGTTCCTCGTCGGGATGATCGCCTCCGCCGCCAGCGGGCTCTTCGCGATCTGGGCGCTTCTCGGCTACGTGCGCCGCCACGACTACACGATCTTCGTCGTCTATCGGCTGGCGCTCTCCGCCTTCATCCTCCTCCTGATCGCGACGAACTTCCGCGAGCCGACGTTCTAACATTCAGGAGGAAGGAGAACCTACGGCAACGCTGGCGAGACTTGCACCGCGAGCGGCCCGCGGTCGGCTCGCTCTGGCACTCTGGGCGCTGCTCCTCGCAGCGGGCGTCGTCATCGCGGTGACCTGGGTCGCCGGCGGGATCGCCCAGAGCCAGGAGCGGGACACCGTGGACACTCGCCTGGCCGCCAACCTCCGCGTCGGCCGAGAGGAGTTCGCGAACACCCTCGGCGACGCCAAGACCCGAGCCGGCCGCGTCGCTGCCTCGCCGGCCGTCCAGCAGGCGCTCGCCGACCGGAACCGGGCGGCGGCGGAACGAATCGTCGAGGACCAGCTGAATATCGGCCTCGTGGCCGGGAACCGTCTCCTCGCGGGCGACGATTCCTGGATCGCAAGCCGCGCGGTGGACGTGATCGACGACAAGGACGACACGGTGGGCAGGGTGGTGGCCGGCGTCCCTTTGAATGACGAGCTCGCCGAACGGCTGGCGCAGGGAGCGGGGCTGCTGGAGACGGACGCGCTCGCGATCTCGGACGACGGGCGGCTGCTCGGCTCGTCGGGCGCCCTCGCGTCCGGCGCGAGCTTGCCGGCAGGAGAGCAGGGGACGACGGAGCAGGGCGGGGAGTCCTATCGGTTCGTCTCGACGCCTCTCCTGGAGCGGACCGGGGTCTCCCTGATGGCGCTCTCGCCCGAGGCGCCGATCGCGGACGCCGTGAACGACACGCGCCGGCGCGCATTCCTCGCCGCGCTCGCCACCGTCGGGCTGGCGCTCCTGCTGGCCTGGACGGTCGCCTGGTTCCAGCGCCGCCGTACGGCCGAGGCGCAGGCGGCGGAGGAGGCCGACCGGCGACGCCGCGCGCGTGACGTGCGCCGCGCCGCGGACGAGCGGCGGGTCCGCGAGGCCGTTGCGCTCGTCGGCGAGGCGCTCGCCGCCACCCACGATCCCGAGGCGCTGCTCCCGGTCATCCTCCAGAGCGCGATCGAGGCGACCGGGGCAGCCGGCGCCAGGCTCGTCAGCGGAGGAACGGAGGTCGTCCGCGTCGGCCATCCCGAGGAGGGAGGCGAGCCGCTCTCGCTGCAACTCGGCTCGGACGAGGACGGAATCGGTCGCCTGCTCCTCTATCCGCCCCGCGGCGGCTCATTTGACGCGGAGTCCGAGCAGCTGGCCCATTGGCTGGCCGCGCAGGCGTCGATCGCGATCGAGAACGAGCGTCTGCACCGGACGGTCAAGCGGCAGGCGATCACAGATGAGCTGACGCAGCTCGCCAACCGGCGCCGGTTCACGGAGACGCTCGCGGTCGAGGTGCGCCGCGCAGAGCGCTTCGCCGACCCGCTCGCCCTCGTCCTCGCCGACCTCGACGACTTCAAGCTGATCAACGACCAGTACGGTCACCAGACGGGAGACGAGGTCCTGCGGCGGTTCGCGGACGTGCTGCGGGAGAACGTGCGCGACTTCGATCTCCCGGTGCGCTACGGGGGCGAGGAGTTCGCGGTGCTGCTCCCCGAGACCGGCCTCGACGGCGCCGAGCAGCTCGCGCGGCGGCTCCAGGCCGCTCTCCTGCGGCTCCGCATCGCCGAGATCGGCGGCGACCGGCCGCCCGTCACGGCCAGCTTCGGCGTCGCCGCGTTCCCGGCCGCGCGGAGCGCCGAGGAGCTCATGTCCGCTGCAGACGGCGCTCTCTACCGGGCAAAGGCCGCCGGGAAGAACCGCGTCGCCAGCGCCTGACGCGAAATTCTTTCCAAAAACTCCACCTCCAGCCTGATATAAGTCAGCCGTGAACTGTCGGGTATGCGGCCGCCAGTTCGACCCGACGGGGTTCCAGATACTGGTGCCCGCGTTGAAGCTCGGCTTCGATCGCGTGGAGTGCGCCCTCGAGGCGAGCGCGCTCGGCCTTCCGCCCGAGCAGAGCACGGAGCCCGCCCCGGATCCCGCCCGATCACTCCCGGCGCCGGCGGCCGTCCCCGCGCTTGCAGGCGGCCCTCCGGTGGCGATGGCCGGCGAGGCCGGCCTGCGGCCACAGGTCCTCGCCGGGGCTAATCTCGCCGTCCTTGCCGCGGGGGCCGCCGCGACGATCTACCTCTGGCTCCGAGTCTTCGGCCCCGACCTCGGGCCGATCTTCCCGGCGAACAACGCCGCGCCGGCCTTCGAGCGGTCGACGGTCGCCGCGGCGATCGACCTCACGCCTCCTCCCGAGAGCCGGCCGCTGCCCGAGAGCGCGGTCGGCGGCGGCGGCAGCCAGCCGGCCGCGGCGCCGACGCCGACGCTCGTCAGGTCGGACACCGGACGACGGACGGTCGACTCGAACCCCCCGAAGCCCTCGGAGCAGCCGGGAACGCGGGGAAATGGCGGTCCGGCGGTCCGGCCGAGCCCACCGCCGCCCCCACCCGCACCGCCGGCGGACCCGACGCCGCCTCGATCGGCGCCGGTCCCCACGTTCCCCGTGCCCTCCTCGCCACCGGACGACCGCGTACCCGGCCCGAGCCTCCCGGGCGGCGGAGGCGGCACGAATCCGGACATGCCGTCGCTGCCCGGCAGCGGCGGCGGCCGCCCGTAACCAGCCGCCCTTCTTCTGACGCGAGCCCTGCCGCGTCGTGTAGACAAGGGGGGAGATGCGCTGGCTTGCGGTCTTCGCCGTCGCGGCCGTGGGCGTCGCGCTCAGCGCGGCAGGCCTCTTCCTGCTCCGCGACGACGGGCCGTCCGCGCTGCTGCCCGACCTCGACCAGGCACTTCCGTCGAAGCTGGAGATCGTCGAGGAAGGCGACACGTACCGGCTCGTCTTCGCCTCCGCGGTCGACAACGTCGGCACCGGGCCCCTCGTGATCGAGGGCGAGCGACCCGACCGTGGCACTCCGGCGATGACCGTGCGCCAGCTCGTCCGGCAGAGCGACGGCTCCGCGCGCGCCCGCGCTGTCCCGGGGGAGATCAGCTACGTGACGTCGGAGACTCACGAGCACTGGCACCTGCTCGGCTTCGAGACCTACGAGCTCCGCCGGGCGGCGGACGGGAGGCTCGTCCAGCCTGATGCGAAGACGGGCTTCTGCCTCGGCGACCGCTACGAGACGCCCGGTGGCGACGACCTCCCGGGAAAGCCGGACCGCGCGGTCTGGACGGAGGAGTGCGGCCGCGACGAGCCGGCGTTGCTCGAGGTCCGTGAGGGGATCTCGCCGGGCTACGGAGACGACTATGACCCCGCGCGCGAAGGCCAGTACCTGGACGTCACGAACGTGCCGGCCGGCCGCTACCTTCTCGTGCACCGAGCCAACCCGGAGCGAATCCTCGAAGAGGCCGACTACTCGAACAACGGCGCATCGGTGCTGATCCAGCTGCGGCGGGCGGGCGCCATCCCCAGCGTTCGCGTCCTCGCGCGCTGCCCGGATGCCCCGACGTGCTCGCGAGATTAAGGTCACGTTAGGTCCCGGCACGCGGGTGTCGACGTACGCGCGCGCGAGGCTACGGTGACGACGCAGGCTCCCTCTCGAAGGTCGAAACATGCTGGACCCTCTGATCGATCTCCTCAACTCGAAGACTCCCGTCTACTCGCCGTTCGGCAGCATCCTGGTCATCGCCGGGGTCTTCGCCTTGGCGTGGCTCGTGGCGCGGTCAAGCGGCTGGCTGGCCCTGCGCGTCCTCGCCTGGCACGACCGCAGGCAGAGCTCGGCCGACCTCGCCGCGACCGGGAAGATGCTCAACCTGAAGCGGCGCGAGACGCTCGTCTCCGTCATCCGCGCCCTGCTCATCTATGTCGCCTTCGGGACGGCGATCGTCCTCTCGATCGGCCAGCTCACCGGCGGAGTCGACCGCCTGACGGCCATCGCCGGAGCGTCGTTCCTGATTATCGTGGCCGGCTTCGCGACGCAGAGGATCCTGGCCGACCTCATCGCGGGCCTGACGATGTTCGTGGAGCGCTGGTTCTTCGTGGGCGACACCGTGATCGTCCACGCAGGCCTGGAGCTTCAGGGCGTCGTCGAGGACATCTCGCTGCGGCGCACCAAGCTGCGCTCGGTCACCGGCGAGGTGATCCACATCCACAATTCGCAGATCCAGGCCGTGCGCGTGCTCCCGCGCGGCGTCAAGGAGCTCGCCATCGAGCTGTTCGTCAGCAAGCGCGAGGCCGGCGAGGAGCTCGTCAGGGAGGTCTCCTCGATCCTCCCGGAGGAGCCGACCACGTTCGTGCGCCGGCCGTGGGTGGAGCAGGTCGACGAGCTCTCGGTCAGCCTGACGCGGATCCGCATCCGCACCACCGTGGCGCCGGGTCGCGAATGGCTCGTCGAGGGCTTCCTCTCCGACCTACTCAAGGAGCAGGCCAGCGACTCGCTGATCGTCCACGGGCCGGTCGTGCTCGCGGTCGACGACCGGGCCACCTGGAGCTTCGCCCGCGCGAGCGGCGCCACCCGCGGGAGCTTCGCCCGCGCCGGTCGCTCGCCGGCCCGCGTCTCGTAGGAACGGGCACGATGGGCGCATGCGGAACGCGCCTGTCCTAGCCGGTCTTCTCGCCGCCGCGGTGCTGACAGGCTGCTCGGCGTCGGACCCGCCGGAGCGGGAGCGGCTCGGCGACCTCGGCGAGGCGCTCGTGCCGGCGGGCGCCGAGCTGGTCGAGTCGAGCGAAGGCTCGTGCCCCCAGGTCGCCGGCAACCCTTCCTGCGCGCGCGTGTTCTTCACCAGCGACTTGCCCGAGGAGGAGCGGGCAGACGCTCTCGAGGATGCTGCGCGCGCCGCGGGGTGGGAGGTCGTCTCGCGGGAGCCGCGCGCGGACGGCGTCCTCGTCGAGCTCGGCCGCGAGGGCTACCGCGCCTTCGCGGCGATCTGGGAGGATGCCCACGCGGCCCCGTGCCGGGAAGAGCCCGAGGTCGCGTGCGCGGACGAAGTCCAGGTCATCGAGGACGTGTGATCAGGCCGCTCACACCAGCCGACGGGCCGGGCTGCGACGCCGTCGTCCTAACGCTTCCTTACCACTTCGGGCACGAGGGCGGCCGGGCAGAGTGCGCGCGGGCGGTCAGGACGCAGGCCGGGCTCGTGGCAGTCGAGGACGACGAGATCGTCGGCTTCCTGACCCTGGCGCGCCACGACCCGGCGAGTGCCGAGATCACGTGGATGGCGGTGCGGGCCGACCAGCGCAGGCAGGGGATCGGCCGCCGGCTTGTCGAGCGCGCGATCGCTGACCTCGCCGCCGACGGCGTCGAGCTCCTCTCGGTGCTGACCCTGGCCGAGTCGGTCGAGGAGGAGCGGGATTCCGACAACTACGCGGAGACCCGCGCCTTCTACCGCGCCCTCGGCTTCATCCCGCTCCGTGAGCTCGTGCTCGAGGACTGGGACGACGACGCGGCCGTCATCCTCGCAAGGCTGGTCCCCTAGGGGGTCAGCCGGCGAGGATGGGCCCGAGGCGGGCGATGCCCTCCTCGAGGAGCTCCTCCGAGGCCTGGCTGTAGGAGATGCGCACGTTGCGCTCGCCGCCACCCGTCGCGAAGAACGGCGGCCCGGGGACGACGGCGACGCCGGCCTCGAGCGCCCGGCGAGCCACGTCGACACCGTCCTGCCCGGGGAGCGTGAGCCAGGTGAAGAAGCCGCCTTCGGGCCGTGTCCAGGTGGCGCTGTCGCCGACGTGGCGTTCCAGCGCCGCCATTGCAGTGTTCCGCCGCGACCGGTAGACGTCTCGCGCGCGCGCGATCTGCGCGTCGAGGTGGCCGCGCCGCCCGTACTCCTCGAGCAGTCGCTGGCCGAGGGCGCCGGCGCACTGGTCCGTGTTCTGCTTCGCCCAGACGAGCTTGGCGACGAGCTCGGCCGGCCCGGCGGCCCAGCCGAGGCGCACCCCTGGGAAGAACGTCTTCGAGAACGTCCCAGCCTGCAGGACGACGTCGGGGGCCAAGCTGAAGAGGGTCGGAGGGCGCTCGTCGCCGAAGTGGATCTCGCGGTAGGCGATGTCCTCGATCAGGAGTAGGCCGCGCCGGCGCGCGAGCTCGACGAGCGCCTCGCGCCGCTCGGTCGTGAGCGTGACGCCGGCGGGATTCTGGAAGTCTGGGATCGTGTAGAGGAGCTTGGGCGCGGGGCCCGCGTCGAGCAAGCGCTCGAGCTCGTCGACCGCCAGGCCTTTCTCGTCCACGGGGGCCCCCTCGACGAGCGCCTCGAAGCTCTGGAAGGCCATGATCGCGCCGAGGTAGGTCGGTGCCTCGACGAGCACGCGGTCGCCCTTGTCGACGAGCGCCTTGCCGAGGAGCTCGAGCGCTTCGATGGCGCCGCTCGTGAGCATGAGCTCGCCCTCTCCCGGCCGGCGGCCCTCGCGCTCGATGCGGTCGGCGACGTACTCCCGCGGACCCGACAGCCCGTCGGTCGGCGCGTACTGAAACGGCGAGGCGTCGCCGCGCTCGGCCACCTCACGCAGGATCTCGGCCACGGCCGCGCCGGGGAACGTCGCCGCGTCCGGAAAGCCGCCTGCGAACGAGATCACGTCCTGCGCGCCGGCCAGGGCGAGGATCTCGAGCAGGCCCTCACCCGCGCCGCCGCGCGTGCGCGCTGCGAAGAGTGCGTCCCACCGACGGACTTCCGGCTCGACCGCCACCCGGAGATTCTAGGGTCAGGCGGAGGGAGGCGAGGCGGGATCGGGCCGGTCGAGCAGCCGGCTCTCGATGCGCCGGGAGCGGGCCCGGAACGCGAGCCAGAGGAGCACGAGCAGGAGCAGGATCGGGCTCGCGACGATCAGGACGAAGAGCGCGATCGCCCCGGCCGCGCCGAGGAACTCGAGCGCGTCGCGGGCCACGCCGGTGACTCCGCCCTCGTCATTGTTCTGGGCTGCCGCAGCCTCCCGCGTGTGCAGGGCGAGCGTCAGCTCCGAAGTCGCCGCCTCGCGCCGGTCGGCGAGCGTCGCGCGCCGCAGGTCCTTGATCTCGTTCTGGTGCCGTTCGATCCGCAGGCGGATGCGGAGCTCCTCTTCCGGAGTCAGCGTGCCGCTCTCGAGCCGCAGCTCGAGGATCCGGACGGCGCTCTCGAGCCGCTCGATCCTGTTCGTGCGGCGGTCGATGTCCGCCTGGAGGTCGACGGTCTCGATCTGCTGGCCGGTGACGGTACCGAGCTCGCCGAGTTGCACCATCGCGTCCTCGAGCTTCCCAACGGGGACGCGGAGCGCCAGCTCGGCCGTGCCTTCGCTTCCCTGGGTGTCGATGTCGGAGGCCGCCACCCAGCCGCCCAGCTCGCGGGTGATGCCCATCGCCTCGTTCGCGGCGCCGGAGAGCTCCTCAGCGTCGGCGAGGCGGATCTCCATCCAGAGGTCGACGTCCGTCGCGCGGCCGGAGGAAGCGACCTCCGTAGCCGCGGCCCTCTCGAAGGACTGGGCTGAGTCCATCTGACTCTTCGAGCGGAGCGGTTGGGCAGACGGAGCGACGGACTCCTCTGCAGCCCCCCCGTGCGCCACGTCCATCGAAAACCCGCCCGGGACAGTCGCCGCTCCGGCACTCGGCTTCGCAGCGGTCGGCTCGCTCCCGCCGCGGAGCGCCAGCCCCGCCCCCACTCCAGCCACCGCGAGCAGCACGAACGCGAGCGCGAGCGCCGTGCGCCGCCGCGGCAGGGTTCTGCGGCGGTGCGCAGGCTGCTGGCCGAGGCCGTGCACGCGCGCGCGCAGCGAGGCAGGGGCCGCAGGCGCATCGGCGCGAAGCTCCCGGACGAGCCCCTGCAGGCGAGCCTCCCGCTCGCCTTCGGGGAGGGCGCCGCCCAAGAGCTCCTCCAGACGGTCCGGAGCAATGAGGTCAGGCGAGGGCATCGAGGGCCATCCTCTCTTCGAGCTTCGCGAGCGCCCGCGCCAACCGCATCGAGCAGGCGGAGCGACCGATTCCGAGCACACGCGCCGTGGCGTCGGCGTCCAGGTCGAGGACGACGCGCAGTGCGAGCACCTCGCGCTCGCCGGCGCTGAGCGTCGCGAGCGCGGCGTCGAGCTCCGGCGAGAAGCCGAGCTCGGAAGCTGCTTCCTCACGCCGCTCTTCGAGGGCGTAGCGGTCTTCGCGACGGCGGCGGCGTGACTCGCTGCGGAAGTGGTCGAGCGCCAGGTTCCTGCCGATGCGGCAGAGCCAGGTGCGCTCCGAGCTGCGGCGCGGGTCGTAGCGCCGCCAGGAGCGGAACGCCTTCTCGAAGGTCGCCGCCGTCAGGTCTTCTGCGAGCGAATGGTCGGCTGTGAGCATGAGCAGGTACCGGTGGACGTCGTCGAGGTGCTCCTCCGCCACCACGCCGAAGCTCCGCCTGTGCGGAGCGCGCCTCGGCAGCGGTGGCGCGAGCGCGTTCACGACCTTCATACGCTTCAGACGGCTGGATCCGTCACACGGTTCCCCACGTGGGGATTGTGACGCGTTACGACGGTGTGACCGGAGCCGGCTTCTCGAGGATCGCCCGCCGCTTGCGCTTGCGCAGTTGCTCGGCGGCGACGTAGCTGCCGAGCACGAACGCGAACGCCGCACCCTGGGCGAGCAGACCCTCCCACGTCGGGAAGATCCCCAGCCAGAGCCCGGCCCAGTAGGGGAGCTGCAGCCCCTCGACCGGGGTCACCGGCACCCAGCCCACGACCTGGAGCGTCTGCACGGTCGTCCCCACCATGACGACGAGCACCCAGAGGATGAGGAAGCCGGTCGCGACCAGCATCTTCTTGTGCGGCAGCTTGCGCTGGAGCTTGATGGTGAGAAAGCCGACGCCGAGCGTCGCAGCCAGCCCGATCGCCACGCCGACGAGCACGAGCCCGGCTCCCGCCTCGAGCACGATCGCCTGGAGGAAGAGCACGGTCTCGAACCCCTCGCGGTAGACACTCGAGAAGCCGAGCATGGCCAAGCCGACCAGCTGGGCGGCGGCGACGCCGACGCCGATCCCGAGAATCCGCTTCTTCCTCCCGTGGAGCCCGGCCAGGTGCTCGTTCCAGTAGACCCGGTGGTAGAACCAGTTGAGGATGACGAGGAGCACGGCGATGGCGACCAGCGACACGATCGCCTCGAGCTTTTCGCCGTAGCGGCTGAGGCTCCCGAGCACGGTTTGCGCGATCCCCCACGTGGCGACACTGGCCAGGAAGGCGACTCCGGCGCCGGCGAGGAGCGGCTTGCGCAGTCCGGCCTGAGCGCCCGTCATCCCGGCCATGAGCGCGGCGAGGATGAGAACGGCTTCCAGCCCTTCGCGGAAGACGATCACGGCCGTGTTCGAGACGACCGCGAAGGTCGAGGTGGGCCCAGCCCCGACGGCGAGCTCCGCGTCGGCGAGCGCGCCGTCCAGCGCCTGCCGCGTCTGCGAGACCTCCGCCGCCGTCGCCTTGCGCTGGACGAGCTGGGCGAGCCCGGGGAGGCCGTCGGCCCCGTACCAGAACAGGCCCTCGACCTCGACGAAGAGGCCGTTGGCGAGGCCGCGGAGCCGCTGCTCCGGCCCGAACTCGAAGAAGGCATAGGCCTCGAGGCGCGCCTGCTCCGCCTGGCTGAACTGCCCGGCGGCGATCGCCGCCTCGAGCCGGTCGAGGGTCGCCGAGATGACGTCGAAGTCGGCGGTCGCCCCGGCGTCCTTCCACTCGTCCGGATAGAGCGAGTCGATCAGCCCGAGGGCCTCGTCCGTCGCGGCCTGGACGTCGTCGGGGTTGGCAACGGCCTCGTGCCCTGCCGCGGCCGCGAGATCGTCGGCGAGCCCGTCGAGAATCGCTCCGAGCTGCCGCGTTGCCTCCTCGTCCTGCTGCGCAAGCACGTGCTCGAGGTCGCCGAGCGCCTGGGCGGCGCCGTCGCGGAACGTGACCGCCTCCTGGATCTCGAAGTCGAGGGTGACCTGCCCATCCTTGACGCCGCGCTCGTACTCGATCGGGACGAGGGCGAGGAACCGCTGGAGCTGGCCCGCGCGGCGCAGCTCCTCCTCCTCGGAGAGCGGCGCCGCGCGGAAGCCCTCGAGATCCGAGTCGACCGCCGCCAGTGCGGCCCCGACGCCCGCGTCGTCGCCCTCCTTCGCCGCGGCGACGAGCGCCTCGAACGTCGCGCTCACCTGCGCCGCGTCGGCGACCGAGCGTTGCTTCGCGTAGGCGTCGGCGAGCATCGCGAAGTACCCGCGGGCAAGCGCCGCCGCGCCGGAGCGGCTGATGTCGAAGCCCTGCGCGCCGGAGGCCGACACGGTCTCGAGCGAGGAGCGCAGGCGAGCCTGGTACGTGTCGAGGAGGTCGGCCCGCACCGCCGCCGCTGCAGCGTCGGCGCCCAGGCGGCCTTCCGCGAGCGCGCGCAAGGCGAGCGTCCCGTCGGCGCCCGGCCGCGTGAAACGGGTCGGCTTGCGGAACTCCCGGACGAGGAACCACGCCCTGGCCTTCTCGACGTCGCCCGCCGCCGCGGCCGCCGTCGCGCGCTCAACCGCCTCGCCGAGGATCGCCGTCCAGGTCGCCGCACGTGCGATCTCGAGCGCAACCGGGTCCCCGGCGCCGGCCGCCCGCACAGCGGCGGCAAGGCCCGGAGCCGCGGCGGGACCGAGAGCCCCGAGGTCGAGCGCCGCGGCCTCACGCGCGACCCGCTTGGCCTGGGCCGGCTCGCCGAGGACGAGCGCGCGCTGCGCCTCGGCCAACGTCGTGCGGACGTCGGCCGCCGCCTTCCAGGGCTCCTGGGCAGCCCCTGAAGCGGGGCCTCCGAGAGCCAGGAAGGCGGCGAACGCCGCCGCGGCGATGACTCCTCGCCTCATCTCCTACTGCTCGATCGTCACCCCGAGCTCGGCGGCTGCCTGCGACACCTGGCCGGCGATCGCCGTCGCCCGGTCCTGCGCCTCCGTGCCGAGCACCTCGGCCTGCTCCGGCTCGAAGCGCTCACCGGACTCCTCGCGCGAATAGAGGTCTTCCACGAATGCCCGGAGGTCGCTGAGCTCCCTTCCGGTCTGCTCCGCTTGTGCCGGGTCGACCTCCGCGAGCCGTTCCTCGACGCCTGCGAAGATGATCTCGAGGCCAGTGAGGATGTCGTGGATGTCGGAGAGCCGCGAGACGACGTTGAAAGACTCGGCTTCGGACGCCTCGCCGAGGACGAAGCGCGATTCCTTCCACTGCCCGAAGTACTCGCTCATGGTCGGCACCATCACGACGAGCGCCGTGAAGGCGTCGGACTCGCTCGGCGCCCAGGCTTCGGCGGATGCAGCCAGCTCGCCCGCGTACTTGTCGAACGCCTCGGCAGCGGCCAGCAGGAAGGGCGCGTCCGGCAGCACTTCGCCGAACTGCTCGGTGCCGTCGCCGTCGAGATCGGCAGGCGTGCTCTGCGGCAGCCCGTCCGGCAGCGTTCCCCAGAGCGCGCCCTCGGTGAGGTTGAAGAGGTTGCCGGGCTGCTCGATCGTCTTCCCGTCGGAGAGCCTGAGGTCGAACGGCACCGCGCTCTCCGGATCCTCGGCCGCGCTCGAGCCCGCATCGAGGATCACGTCGTACTCGGCCAGCGACGGTGTGCCCGCGACGGGGCCCTCCATCCGCTCGTAGTACGGGTTGCCCGCGATCCAGTCTGCCTTCATGTGCTCGAGGAGGGCGCCGACCTCGTCGCCGCTCTCGTTCCAGAGCGCCTCGTAGTCGAACCCGGACGCCTCGGCCAGGTCGTGGTAGGCCTGCGCGTCCTCCTCGAAGTCGGCCGTAAAGCCGGTCAGGAGGTCCGAGTGCTCGAGGACGTAGTCCTTGACGCCGCTGAGATCGGCCGAGGACGTTGTCTCGGTCGTCGTCGGCGCCGAGCTCGTCTCCTCGGCCGCCGAGTCGTCGTCTCCCCCACAGGCCGCCAAGGCGACCACTGCCAGCGCCGCAGCACTGAGCGACGCGATCGGTCTCCGATTCACTCGATCTCCCTTTCTCCCGTGGGCGTAAGGCGCACCTTACAAAACTCGTCAGGAAGAGGCGACGGCGTGCGTCCACCGCTTTCCGCTTTGCGGTCGAGCGGTTCCACGCCGGGCGGGCTGGCGGTGCCGAGCCTTTCTGATAACCCGTCGTCGGTTAGTCCGCGGACCTCAGAAGGAAGAGCTGCCCGTCCTCGAGCAGGAAGGGCGCGGGAACGGTCGTTGGGGCGGGCGTCTGCACATCGGCGAGCCACGTGTCGGCGCCAAAGAGCATCGAGGCGTCGATGATGCCGCTCACCTCCCAGTCTCCGACCCCGACGGGAACGCCGTCGCGCCCCGGAGGATCCACCTCGGCAATACGGGTCGCGCTCGAGGCGTCGACTCCGACCGGCCCGTGGGCGAGGTCGAAGCGCCAGATCGAGCCGTCGCGACCCTTCGCCTCCATGACCGGACTGCTGGCCGCCGTCCCGTCCTCGGCGATCATCAAGTCGTCCTCGTTCGTGTCCACGTTGTCGGGCGAGAGCGCCGTGTCGCCTCCGTCCGCGACAACGGTGTCCGCGTTGTAGACGATCGCCAGCGTCGCGTGCTTCAGAACCCTCGAGGAGTGCAGGCGCAGGGAGTACAGCCGCCCGAGCTCGTTCACGCCGTCGTCGACTCCTCCCGAGTTCCCGGTCGAGACGAAGAAGAGCTCGTTCCGGTTTCGCGGATTGAAGGCCCCGTCCTCGAGACGCACGAACGTCATCGCGTCCACAGCGTCGCTCGCGGCCTCGAGCTCGTCGTCCGTCATCGTCTCGGCATCGGGGATGAGGACCCATTCACCCTGGATGGAACCGCTGGTGAACGTCCGTTCGCTGTTCCGCAACGGGTGGAGCGAGCGAAAGACGTACAGCTCGCCGTTGTCGAGGCCGTTGCGCGCGAGAGCCGACGCTCCCGGAGAGAGGTCCTTCTTGCCGACGTACATGTAGAGCTGGTTGTTGAGGGTCGCCGGGCCGTCTTCGAGGGAGAAGATCACAGTCCGCAGGCGGGTACCGGCGACCTGGACGACGCTGTTCTCCTTCTCCATGCGGCCGAGCTTCGGCAGCCCATGGGCCTCGTTGTCGAAGATCGCGACCGAGAGGCCGCCGAGGGCGTCGAACGTCGCCCCGCCGGCTGCCTCCTCGTTCGCGAAGTAGATCGAGCGGTCGAAACCCACGTCGGGCCCCGCGAGGAAGCCGGAGCAGAAGCGCCCAAAGCCCCGCGTCGTGTTGCCGACCTGGGCAGCCGGCCCGACGAGCGTGTTCTCGATGAAAACCGTGTCGTAGGCACGCTCTCCCGACACCGGGTCGCCGTCGGCGTCCAGGATCCACTTGGAGACGAACGCTCCCCGGTAGCGCGGCCCGCCGACGAGCGGCTCCGACACCTGGGTCCGGTTGGCCTCGTGGCTCATGAAGAGCGTGTGCGTCCCATCGGCGTTGGGGTAGGCGCCGAGACCGTCGGGGATACCGACCATCCGGAACTGCCGCGCCGGATCGCTGGTCTCGGGAACGGCGTCGCCGGCGCTGAAGAGGGCGCGGACCTGGTACTCGGCGCCGACGGCCACGACGTAGGGCTTCACCGCGGTCTCGGCCGAGACCGAGCTTCCGACCGACATGACGACGGCAGCGACGGCGACCGCAGCGACCACCGCCACGATGCCGCTTGGCCTGCGACGGGACATCGTGATCGTGGCGGAAGTTACTACTCGGGTCGAGCGGGGTCAACGGTCCGAGCTTGGCGTAGCCGGCCCTTGACAGACGCGGCGGGAAGGGGCACGCTGGAGTGGCGAGCAACGAAGGGATTGCGTGCGCAGCCTCAGAGCGCACATCGTTGCTGCGGCGCTCGAAGACCAGCGGAGGCCGGCCGGAGGAGGCGACTACGTTCTCCCGGGTCGGAAAGCCGCGAGACTCGATCGTTTGCGAGCGCCTCGAGACGGATCGCTTGCTAGCCGCGATGGACGAGCAGCGCTCTGAATCGACGGCGACAGCGACGATTCGAGCCCGCCGGTTCGACGTTTTCCTCTCCTACAACAGCCGCGACAAGCCGAGCGTGGAGCGCATTGCCGAGAAGCTGAAGCGCGCGGGACTTGAGCCCTGGCTCGACAGCTGGTGTCTGACTCCCGGCGGTCACTGGCAGAACGAGTTGGCCGAGGGCCTCCGCGCCTCTGGCGCCTGCGCCGTCTTCGTCGGGCCCAGTGACCTCGGCGATTGGGAGAACCAAGAGCTGGCTGCTGCTCTCGATCGGGCCGCCAAGGAGCCAACCTTCCGCGTCTTCCTCGTCCTGCTGCCCGGCCTCCCGGAGCCCTTCGATCCGACCACGCTATCGCCCTTCGTGAGCACGCGAACGTGGGTCGATCTCCGCCGGGGGATCGGCGACGGGCGCGAGCTTCAGTCGCTCGTCAACGCTGTCAAGGGCGTCCCTCTGGGCCCGGAGGTTCCGCTCGAGCCCCGCGAAGACGTCTCTCCTTACCGTGGCCTCCAGCGGTTCGACGAGGCGGACGCCGAGTTCTTCTTCGGGCGCGACAGTGATGTGCAGCGCCTGCTCGAGAAGCTGAAGACGACACGCTTTCTTGCGGTCCTAGGCGCTTCCGGTAGCGGGAAGTCATCGCTTGTACGGGCCGGGCTTCTCCCCGCGATGCGCAGAGCTGCGCCACCCGTAAGCACGGACGCGTTGATAGCGGTGCTGACTCCGGGGTCCCATCCGCTCGTGGCGCTTGCGTCGCAACTCCTTCGGCTCCACCCCGCTGACGGGATGCAGAAGACGGTCGACGGACTACGTCACGATTTGCGCACGCTTCATCTCGCCGGCGGGCTCGCACTCGGCGACCGTCCCGCGGACGAGCCGATCGTCTGGGTGATCGACCAGTTCGAGGAGGTGTTCACGCTCTGTCGCGACGAGGACGAGCGGGCGCAGTTCTTCGCCAACCTCCTCTACGCAGCCTCGATCCCGGGCGGGCGAGCGATGGTGGTGCTGACCCTGCGGGCGGACTTCTACCACAAGTGTGCCGCCCACCCAGAGCTCTCGCAGCGGATCGCGGCACAGCAGTTCCTGGTCAGCCCGATTGACGGCGACGGCCTCCGCCAGGTGATCGAAGAGCCGGCCCGGCGCGTGGGGCTCGTCTTCGAAGAGGGATTGGTGGCGACAATTCTCGAGGAAGTCCACAACCAGCCGGGGGCTCTGCCGCTCCTCGAACATGCGCTCCTCGAGCTCTGGGAACGACGTCGAGGCGGGATGCTGACCCTCGAGGGCTACCGCGAGAGCGGCGGCGTCACGGGCGCGATCGCGAAGCGAGCCGATGAGATCTACTCACGCTTCACTCCGGATGAGCAGGCGATCGCTCGCCGCACCCTTCTTCGCCTCACTCAGCCCGGCGAGGGTACTGAGGACACACGCCGGCGAGCGACCCTGGAAGAGCTCGTGCCGCGCGCCGGCGAGGAGGAAGCGGTCGAAGAGGTTGTTCGGGCTCTCGTCGATGCCCGGATGCTGACGGCGAGCGCCGACGAGCTGACGGATGGGCGGTGGATCGACGTGTCCCATGAGGCCCTGATCCGCGGCTGGCCGCGCCTACGGGAGTGGCTCGACGAGGACCGTGCGGGACTCCTGGTTCACCGGCGGCTGACAGAAGCGGCTCAGGAATGGAAGCGGCATGACCGAGACGAGAGCGTCCTCTACCGAGGAGCCCGGCTGGCGGAAGCGATCGAGTGGAGGAGTGAGAACGAGGGAGCCCTGAACGAGCTCGAGCGAGAGTTCGTCGACGCGAGCGTCGCGCTCGAGGAGCGAGAGAGAAGCCAGGAGGAAGTACGCAGGCGGAAGGAACGGCGGGGCCGAGTCCTTGCGCTTGTCACCGCAGTTTCGCTCGTCGTCCTCGTTGTCATTGGCGTTCTCGCCTGGTTTGCGTTCAAGCAGAGGAACGAGGCGACCCGAGAGCGCGACATTGCTTCGTCGCGGGAACTCGCGGCGAGCGCAATCGAGCGACTCTTCACCGACCCTGAGCTGAGCACTCTCCTGGCGCTGGAGGCGCTTAGCCACGCGCAGACTGGTCAGGCCGAAGATGCTCTGAGGCGCGCGGCGCCGGAGCTCTCCAAGTACACCTTTGGCGAGTCCCAGGGTCCCGCGGTGTCTGACGTGGTCTTAAGTCCAGACCGAAGGCTCGTGGCAACGGCGAGCGCTGACGGGACCGCGAGCCTTTGGAACGCGGCGACCGGACATGCTGGCCCCCTAATGGCCCACCACAAGGACTGCTCCGTCCCTGATGAATGCGGGGTGAATGACCTCGCCTTCAGCCCGGACGCCAAGCGTCTTGCGACGGCAAGCGCGGACGGGACGGCACGACTCTGGGACACGGCGACCGGAGATCCTCGCAGCCCACCGCTCGTTCACCACAAGGACGACGCTGTGAATGACGTCGTCTTCAGCTGGAATGGCAATCTCGTCGCGACGGCGAGCGATGATGGGACGGCGCGACTCTGGGACACGGCGACGGGAGATCCTCGCAGCCCGCCGCTCGTCCACAACAACGACTGCGCCGAGGAGTGCGCCGTGAATCACGTCGTCTTCAGCCCAGACGGCAAGCGGTTCGCAACGGCGAGCGATGACGGGACGGCGAGACTCTGGAATGCCGCAACCGGGGTTGCTGGCCCCTTGCTAGTCCACAACAGGGAAACCGCTCTGAGGAGCGTCGCCTTCAGCCCGGACGGCACGCGCCTGGCGACGGGAAGCTACGACGGGACCGTGCGGCTCTGGAACACGGCGACCGGCGACTTTGATCTCCAGATACGCGACAACAAAGAGAGCGTGCGGGATGTCCACTTCAGCTCGAGTGGCAGGCAGGTGCTGACAGCAGGAGAAGACGGTACGTCCCACATTTGGAACGCAGCGACGGGCGAAGTCGTGTCGGTGCTTTCTGGGCACGAAGCCCTAGTTGCGAGCGCGGCGTTCAGCCCGGACGGCGCTCTCGTCGTGACGGCGAGCGAGGACAAGACGGCCCGGGTCTGGGACGCGAAGTCGGGCGAGGAGTTGACCGTCTTGCGTGGGCACACGGCATTCGTTAGGAAAGCGGCGTTCAGCCGCGACGGCAAACTCGTCGTTACCGTGAGCGATGACGGGACGGCCCGCGTCTGGGATGCCCCGCAAGTTGTTCGTCTGCAGAGCACGGAGGCCGTGACCGACTTCACCTTCAGCTCGAACGGTGAGTTCATTGCAACGGCAACCGAGGATGGCGCGCGCATCTGGGACTTGAGGGCGAGCGAGCCGAAGCTCGCCTACCCGGACCGGCTGCTGCCAGACACGGAGGTGAGTGCCGTCACCTTCAATTCGGACGGCACACGCCTGGCAACGGCAACTGAGGATGGTGCGCGCATCTGGGACGTGACGGTGAGCAAGCCGAAGCTAATCTCCGTGGTGTTGAGCGGCGCGGAGGTAAGTGCCGTCGCCTTCAGTTCCGACGGCACACGCCTCGCAGCGGCGACCGAGGATGGTGCGCGCATCTGGGACGTGACGGTGAGCAAGCCGGTCTCAGTGTTCTTGCGGGGCACGGAAGTGAGTGCCGTCGCCTTTAGTTCCGACGGCACACGCCTGGCAACGGCAACCGAAGACGACAACCGCGCGCTCATTTGGAACGTGGCGGCGAGTAAGCCTAGGATCGTCTTCAAGCTGTCCGGCCACACGGACGTCGTGAATGACGTCGTCTTCAGCGCGGACAGCAAACTATTGGCAACGGCGAGTGACGATGGGACCGCCAACATTTGGAGCGCGGCAAGCGGCGCACGGCTCGTTCGCTTCACGGGCCAGGCTGGAGACGTGACAAGCGTGGCGTTCAGCTCCGATGGCAGGTTCGTTGTCACCGGCGGGACCGACAAGGTGGCGCGCGTGTGGAAACGGACGACGGGGCAGGAGTTCGCGGTCCTCCGCGGCGCTGCGGATGACATAAACAGCGCGGTCTTCACCCCGGACAACAGAACCGTCGCTGCGGCGAGTGAGGACGGAACCGTGCGACTCTATCCGTGTGAGGTGTGTCTCTCGATCGAGGAACTGCGCAGGCTGGCCGGCAGTCGCGTCGATCGCGAACTGAGGCCGGATGAGCGTGCCATCTACCTACACGAGCGATAGAGCGTTTGCTGATCCAGTTAGTGGGCGCAGCTCGGATCGAACCAGCGACTTCCCGCGTATGAAGCAGGCCGGATGGGTCGCCGCTGGAGGCTAGAGCTCTCGGATCCCGCGGACTAGGTGGTTCTCGACGCCCCGGCTGACGCACCGCCTCGCCGTCTTTCGCCGCGACGTGCTGAGCGGGCCGGCGTGGCTCAGGAGACGTCTAGCAGCTCCTCGCGGTATGCGAGCGCGACGGCCTGGATCTGGCTGTGGACGCCGAGCTTCCGAAGGATGTTCGCGACGTGCGTGCCGACGGTCTTCCGGGAGATGAAGAGGCGCTTGGCGATCTCGTCCTGGCGGAGCCCCTCCGCCAATAACTGGAGCACCTCCAGCTCCCTCTTGGTGAGCTTCGCGGAGACCGAGTCCGTCAGGGGCTGTGAGCGCCGGACGAGAGCCCGAACCCGTGTGAGGAGCTCGTCCGGGGCATACGGCTTCACGACGTAGTCATCGGCGCCCACGAGGAGCCCCGCCACCCGGTCGTAGGACTCCGTACGCGAGCCCGACACGAAGACGACCGGGAACCTGTTCGCCTCCTCACGGAGCGCGCGGCAAACCTCGTAGCCTGACAGGCTCCCGAGTGGGATCTCCAGCAGGACGACGCAAGGCGTGACCTCCTTGACCGCCTGGAGCACCTCCTCGCCCGATCCCGCGTGCACGACCTCGTAGCCCGCTGCCTCGAAGACGCGAGCGAGCTCCTCGCGCGCGCTCGCGTCCTCGTCGGCGATCAGTACCGGACCACACGTATCGGAGGACGCCATAGTTTCCCTTCGGCCGCAGGACCTCTCAGTTTCTAGTGCATCTTGGGCGCCGCGGCAACCTATGTAGGGAGATTGCCCGATGAAAAATCGGGAAGCTGCCGGAGTTCGCTCTCCCGAGGACGCGGAAAGGAATCCATCGGGAAGACCCCGGATTCCAGGGAAAGGGAGGGCTGCGGTGAGTGACCAGACGGGAATCGTGCCGGCCGAGGCGCCGGCGAAGGTGGACACGACGGTCGAGGCTACAGCCGACGCCGCGCAGCAGGCCACGCAGGCTGCGGTCGAGGCCGAGCCGACGGCAGCGGCCGCGGAGACCGTGACGGCTGCGCCAGAGGCGGCGCCGTCGGTCGAGGCGCCCGCGGCGGAGGCGCCCGCGGCAGAGGCGCCCGCGGCAGAGGCGCCGGCAGCCGAGACGGCCTCGAGCGCTCAGGCGGATGCGACGGCCTCTGCGACGGAGACCACTTCGGGTGGCGGGGCGCAGGCGACGCCTCCCCCGGCTAAGAGCTCTGCGACTGCCGACGCCCCGGCGGCCGGCGATGCCACGGCCAGCGTCCAGGACGCGGCGGCGGGAACCGGCGACGCGGCAACATCCGGATCCGGGTCGCAGGCGGCGACAGACGCCGTTGGATCCGTGCAGGACACCGTCGCCTCGACGACCCAGGGCGTCGTCGATGATCTGGGTTCCGGGGCGTCTGCAAACGAGAGCTTGGCAGCGACGAGCACGACCGACACGATTTCGGAGCAGGTGACAGCCGTGGGCGGAGGCGGTGGGGACTTCCCCCGGCCGAACTCGCTGACCGGTGGGCTCGAGCCGCTTCCGGACGTGCTGTCGGGCCAGGCTGATGCACTCACGGCCCCCGGGGCGCTGCCGAACCTGCTCTCGGGTCCTGTGGATTCCGTGTCGGCCGGGGTCGAGGAAGGGACGCTCGCGGCGGAGTCGCTCACGGATCCCGTCGGCTCGGTTTCGGAGGTAGTCCCCGGGTCTGCTGATGCGCTCACGGGCGGCGGGCCGGTGCCCGATGTGCTTTCCGGCGCGTTGAACCCGGTGGCGGCCGGCGTCGAGGAGGGGACGCTCGCGGCCGAGTCGCTTTCCGGCGGGGCGGCCTCACTTCCGGACGGGCTCTTGGGGCCTGCTGATGCGCTCACGGGCGGCGGGCCGGCCCCGGATGTTCTCTCCGGGGCGCTGGATCCGGTGGCGGCCGGACTCGAAGAAGGGACTTTCGCGGCCGAGGCGCTGGATCCCGTGGTCAACGTGCTGTCGGCACCAACGGAGGCGCTCACCAGCGGCGGACCGGTGCCCGATGTGCTTTCGGGTGCGTTGAACCCGGTCGCGGCTCGCATCGAGGAGGGAACGCTCGCGGCCGAGTCGCTCATGGGCGGCGGCGGGCCCGTTCCGGATGTGCTCTCCGGGGCGCTGGATCCGGTGGCGGCCGGACTCGAAGAGGGGACGCTCGCTGCCGAGCTGCTGCCCGGCGGCGTCGCCTCACTCCCGAACGGGCTCTTGGGGCCTGCTGATGCGCTCACGGCCGGCGGAACGCCGGTGCCGGACGTGCTCTCGGGGACCCTGGATCCGGTGGCGGCCGGACTCGAAGAGGGGACGCTCCCGAGCAGCCTCGCCTCGGATGCCGGCGCAGGCGCCATCGACGGCCTCGCCGGCGCTGATCCAGGCGGCGGCTCGGCCGAGCTCGCACCCGTCTCCGACGGCGACGGGCCTCTCGAGGGATTCCCGCTCGACGCCCTTCCGGCGCCGACGCCGGGGTCCGCGGAGGCCTTCATCATCTCGGCCGGCCTGGCGACGCTCGCCGGCCTCTCGCTGGTGGCCAGGGCGTCGGGGACCTCCGTCGGCACGTTGCTGACCACGCGGTTTCTCCTGGCCGGCGTGCCGCCCATCCCCGTGCGCTGCATGGTCGCCGCGGCCGTGAACGGCCCGGCGGCCTTGGCGTCCGGCGCGGCAGGCGTCGCCACGAACGGCGGCGTCCGCGGCATCCGCACCTCGGGTGGACGGCTCGCCGGGGCGGTCGCCGACACGCTGGCTGCGGCCGGGGGCGAGCTCAGAGACGGGTTCGTACACGGCGCTGACCGCAGAGGGGACAGGTTCGGGAACGAGCCCGAGGGCGGCACCCCACTCTGGATGCTCGCGATGGTGCTCGGAACCGTGTACTTCGCCTTCATCAGCGCGTGCATCTGGGCCACGAGGCGCCGGCCGTGGCTTCTCCTGCGATGACGGCAGATCCGAAGGGCTGTGCGCGGACGCGATACGCAGCCGCCGCTACGGCGTTCGCGCTCGCCTGTTCGGTCGTCCTCACGCTTGCGGCGGCTCCTGACGCCCGCGCGGCGCCCGCCTGCACGGTCACGGGCACTCCGCTCGCGGACGAGCTCGTGGGGAGGCCGGGCAGCGACGTCATTTGTGCCCGCGGAGGGGCGGACGTCGTCCGCGGGCTTGGCGGGAACGATCTCATCCTCGGCGGAGACGGCGCCGACCGCATCTTCGGAGGACACGGAGCCGACCGCCTCGTCGGGGGCCGGGGCGGGGACCGGCTCGCGGGCGCGTCGGGAAACGACATCGTGCGGGGCTCGGGGGGGCGAGACAGCTTGTTCGGCCAGCGTGGCGGAGACCGTCTCTTCAGCGGCGGAGGTCGCGACCGCCTGTTCGGAGGGCCCGCGCGGGACCTCCTCTACGCACGCGACGGCACGCGGGAACGGGTTGACGGAGACGGCGGCAAGGATTGCGCGCGCATTGACCGCGGCCTCGACGTCCCCGTCAGCGTCCACGCGCTCTTCTGAGCAATGGGCTCGCGGGACTGCGAACGTCCTTGAGGAGAAGCCCCGCGGTGCGGGGCTTCTCCGTTGATCCTCGGTCGCTCTCCGCTACGTGACCGGAACGGTGATCGTGTCCGAAACGGTGCTGTCCTCGGAGAGCGTGAGCGTGGCGTCCGTGAAGTGGACGTCAGTGACGGTTGCCATCCACATCGGATTCGGACACGAACCCGGAGGGGCGGTCGGTGAAAGAGTCTCGACCGAGAAGCGGAACTGGCCGTTCCGCGGCGTCAGCTGGTCGCCGGTGCTCCACGCTTGTACAGACGGGCCTTTGCGTCAAGCGCAACAATGTCAACGGGCTCGCTCTCCTCACTCCTTGCGCGGCGAGTGCCAGCGGGGTCCGCGGGAGGTCCGGCGCCGGGCCGCAGGCGCCGGGCCTCCCTCCACAGCCCTAACTGACCGAGCGGCGGCGAAAGCGCGCGTGGGGCGAGCCTTCTGGCTCGACAGTGCATTGGAGATGCGCGATGCTCCTCGGGTTTGCGAACCATCCTCAACATCATCTGGCTCGTGCTGGCCGGGCTTTGGCTCGCAATCGCGTACGTGGTCGCCGGCCTCATCCTCTGCATCACGATCATCGGCATCCCCTTCGGGGTCCAGTCGTTCAAGCTTGCCGGCTACGCGCTCTGGCCCTTCGGTCGCGTGCTCGTCCCGAGTCCGACCCGGCTCAAAGGGTTGAGCGTCGTAGCAAACATCCTCTGGTTCGTCCTTGCGGGATGGTGGCTCGCGCTCGCCCATCTGCTGACGGGCATCCTGCTCTGCCTGACGATCATCGGCATCCCCCTCGGCGTTGCCGATTTCAAGATGGCGGGCGCCGCGCTAGTTCCCTTCGGCAAGGAGATCCTGCGAACCACCGACCTGGCCCAGTCCCCGGCAGGCGCGATCAGGGTGACCGGCGGGCAGTAGCCGGAATCACCCGCCGTTTTCTCGAGGTACGAACCGGGGTACGTACGCGACGCGCTTTTCCCGGCATTCCTGGCACACGAACGGCTCCGGGTGAAAAGGAAATTTGGCGTCGCCCGTAGAGAGGACGCAGAGCAGGGGCGCGAGTCGTCTTTCACGTTGGAGGGCTAATCGCCCCCCGGGAGCACGACACCCGATTCGTAGGCAAAGACGACGGCCTGCACGCGGTCGCGCAGTTTGAGCTTCATGAGGATGTGCGCGACGTGCGTCTTCACCGTGGTCTCGCTGAGGAAGAGGTCCTTGGCGATCTCGGCGTTCGAAAGCCCGCGTGCCATCTGCTCTAGCACCTCGAGCTCCCGCGGGGTGAGCTCGGCGAGCTCGGCCGGCGCGGTCCGCACCGAGTCCGGTGGGCGGCGAACAAACTCCTCGATGACGCGCCGTGTGACGGACGGCGCCAGGAGCGCGTCACCGCTGGCGACGGCGCGGATTCCGGCGACAAGCTGCTCGGGCGGAGCATCCTTGAGCAGAAACCCGCTCGCCCCAGCCCTGAGCGCGTCGTACACGTATTCGTCCATGTCGAACGTCGTCAGCATCACGACCTTGACGTCGGCCTCGTCGCCCAGGAGCCGACGTGTTGCCTCGATCCCGTCGACGTCGGGCATGCGAACGTCCATCAGCACGATGTCTGGGCGCAGGCGCCGCGCCTCCGCGACCGCGTCCCGCCCGTCTGCCGCCTCGCCCACCACCTCCAGGTCCTCCTCGGCCTCGAGGATCATGCGGAAGCCGGCGCGGACGAGCGCCTGATCGTCGACGATCAGGACGCCGAGACTCATGCGGGCATCACCGGAAGCCTCGCCTGGAGCCGGTAGCCTCCCTCGGGCCGGGGGCCAGCTTCGAGCTCGCCGCCGTAGACAGCAACTCGCTCGCGCATGCCGACGAGGCCGTGGCCGTCACCGTCTCCGCTCCCGGTGCCGCGGCCGTCGTCGCTCACCGTGATTTCGATGTCCCGGGCGCCATAGCGAACGAGCACCTGTGCCCGCTCTGCGCGCGCATGCTTGAGCGCGTTAGTGAGACCCTCTTGCACGAGCCGGTAGGCGGTGAGGTCTACGCCGGCCGGAAGCGGCAGCGGATCGCCCTCGACGCGCAGCTCGACCGGCAACCCAGCCTCGCGGGCCTGCTCGACGAGTTTGCCCAGGTGCTCGAGACTCGGCTGCGGCGCGAGCGCTGGGGCCTCTTCGGGACGCCTGAGCACACCGACCATTCGGCGCATCTCGGCCAATGCCTCGCGCCCGGTCTGCTCGACGATCAGGAGAGCCTCGCGCTCGCGCTGCTGCTCGGGCTTGAGCAGCCGGCGCACGGCCGAGGCCTGCACGGTCATGACGCTGACGCTGTGGCCGACGACGTCGTGTAGCTCCCGCGCGATACGGGCCCGTTCCTCCGTGACTGCTGTCCGCGCGCGCTCCTCGCGTTCGCGCTCGGCGCGCTCGGCCCGTTCTTTCGCTTCGTCAGCCTCCTCGAACTTCCGCCCGAACGCGAACGCGATCGTCCAGATGATTCCGAAGACGATGCTGGTGGCGACGAACGCGTCGAGCTTGCCCATCGGATCGCGATAGGCGGCAAGCGCGGTCACTCCGATGGCGAGCGCGAGGCCGGCCACTGCTTGCCCACGCTCCCGGCGCAATCCCATGAGGAAGACCGCTGTGCATCCCGCCAGAAACGGGATGAAGAGGTAGGCAACGAGCCTTTCGTCGACGAACGACGTCAGGGCGACGGCGACCCCGACCGCCACCGGCGCGCCGAGCGGGAAGCGGCGTCGCAGGAAGAGGGGAGCCACTATGGCCACCGTGGCGAGCACGTCGAACCACAGCGGGCCCGTGGGGCCGTCCGGCTGGTCCTGCCCCGTGACCACGCCGGCGAGGCCGAGGCCCAGGGCGGCCAGGATGAGGACATCGAACCAGTAGCGGCGCGCGAGCCGCCGGAAACGTCTCACAGCCCGAAGGTACTCGAGAACGAGCTCGACCGCCTCGTCTCTGGGAGTGACCTCGAAGTCGTCCCTGAGGACGAGGTGAAATCGGCCTCCCGCCCGATGGCAAGGGCGTTCGCCGCTCGTACGCTCGACCACATGCTCACGAAGGAGGCCACATGAAAACCAGATTCGTCGTCGAGACAACGGGTTTGACGAAGCGGTTCGGCGAGCGGATCGCCGTCGACCACGTCGACCTCCAGATTCCCCGCGGTTCCGCATTCGGCTACCTGGGCCCAAACGGCGCCGGCAAGACAACGCTGATCCGAATGCTCCTCGGCTTGACTCGTGCAAGCGCCGGGAAGATGAAGATCCTCGGGCGGCCGGTGCCAGCCGAGCGGGCAGCCGCCCTCGCGCGCGTTGGCGCGATCGTCGAGGAGCCGCGCTTCCACGCTCATCTGACCGGGCGCGAGAACCTCGAGATCATCGCAGCGGCCCGCGAGCCTGCGGCGCACCACCGGATCGAAGGAGCGCTTAGGCGAGTGGGGCTGAGCCAGCGGGCGGACGAGCGCGTGAAGCGCTACTCGCTCGGTATGCGCCAGCGCCTGGGCGTAGCCCGCAGCTTGCTCGCCGATCCGGAGCTCTTGATCCTGGACGAGCCCACGAACGGGCTCGACCCGGCTGGGATCCACGAGTTCCGCGCGATGATCGGGAGCTTCGTAGCCGAGGGCCGCACCGTGCTTCTCTCCTCGCACCTGCTCGACGAGGTGGAGAAGATCTGCGACGAAGTCGCAATCGTCGATCGCGGCCGCGTCGTCATGCAGGGTTCGATCGCTGACCTGGCGCGCGGCGGGGAGCAGACGGTTCTGCTCGCCACCAGCGACCAGGAGATGGCCCGAGGGATCCTTGCGGAGCATCGGGCCGTCGCGTCGGTCTCAGACATGCCCGAGGGCGTCGTCGTCCGGCTTCGCAGCGACGTCGATGCCGAGTCGGCCGCTGACGACATCGGCCGGCGGATCGTTCTGGCCGGCCTCGCGATCCGCCGCTTCGAGCCGGCGCGCGCGTCGCTCGAACAGCGATTCCTGGAGATCACGTCCCGATTGGAGGAAGCAGCATGAACGCGACAACCGCTATCGCCGAGGCTCAGCGGGCCCATCCGAATACCTCGTTCCCGCTACGGCTGGTGCGCGCCGAACTTCTCAAGCTTCGTAAGCGTCGCGGCCTCGTCCTCGCCGCGCTTTTCCTCACCCTCGTACCGATGATCGTGGCTTACACAGTCCTCGCCATCCTGCACGCGGCGAACCCCGCAAAGTACGGTCCTGCCGGCGGCCTCGAGAACTTCTCAGGCTCGATGGAGGTCCTGTCGCAGCTCGGCATCGTCGCCGCCATCCTCGTCGGCGCAACGCTCGGAGCCGGCGACCTCGGCTCCGGGGTCTTCCGGGAGCTGGTGGTCACCGGCCGCTCGCGGCTCGCTCTCTTCGCGGCCCGCGTGCCCGCGGGGCTTGGGTTTCTGCTCCCCATCGTCGGCGCCGGCTTCGCCATCACTGCTACTGCCTCGGCGGTGCTTGCGGGATCGCTGGACACACCGGGCCTGGTGCTTCTCGCTGGGTCGGCGGCGTGGTTGGCGGTCGTAACTGCGCTGGCGTTGATGCTCGCTACCGGGATCTCCTCAGCCCTCGGCTCGCGCGGAACGACCATCGGGATCCTGCTCGGCTGGCAGCTCGTGGCGATGCCGCTCCTGGTCCAGATCCAGGCGCTCGGCTCTTTCCGAGACCCGCTCCCCGTCGCCGCGACGGAGCGCCTCGAGCCGGCGGCGCTGTTCGAGGGCGGCCCGACCGTGTCGATGTCGCTCGCGATGGCCGTGGTCGTCGCCGCCGCATGGACCGTGGTGCCGCTCGCGCTCGGGGCCTGGCGCACCTGCACGCGCGATGCGTGACAGAAGCAATCGCCCCTCCGGGCGGGAAAGGAGGCTCCAATGAGCCTGAACAAGAGAGGCATCGTCGCGGGCGTCGGGCTCGTCGCCGCCGCGCTCATGCTCATGACGGCAGCGGGTGCTCTCGCGCAAGGTCCGCCGGTCGTCAACGAGACGACTCACGTCGTGGACGAGACTTCGACGAACGTCGACGTGCACCCGTGCACCCGGGCAGGTGGCCGAGGTTACGTCCACGGAAAGCGGCGTCATCCACTTCGCCGCCTTCGCGAACGGCACGGTGCACTTCACCGGGGCCTTGCGGGGTACCTTCTCAGCTGATCTCCTCCCGACGGACGGGATCCCGGACGCAACGGGCACCACGGTCGTCTGGTTCGGCGGGAACGGCGCGCTGCTCGAGGACGGAAGCGCCACCGGCAAGGCGCAGACCGCGTTCACGCTGAACGGCATAGGCACGAACGCGGACGGCACCACCTTCGGCTTCCACCAGAACGGCAACGTCGTCTTCGATCCCTCCGGCACTCCAAAGCTCGAGTTCTTCAAGGAAAGCCCTCGCTGCAAGTAGCCGGAGAGCGAGAGCAGCTCGCCCGACCGGAGAGGCCTCCTCAAACGGAGGTCTCTCCACATCCGAGCAGTACTGCGACCGGAGAGGAGCCACGGCGGCCTGGCCATAACCAAGACGGCTGTCAAACGGGTTCCACGAGAGCTGGGAACGGCCGTCGAGCCCTTCCTGGAACAGGAACGAGCCATATGCAGGCCATATCCTGCATGGGCGCAGATGGGATCGAACCATCGACCTCCCGCGTGTGAAGCGGCACCGGCGGCGAGCCCACACGCCCCCGCGCGCCGCGATCCGGCTTCAGCAGCGAGATAGCGAGCCTCGTGTCTCGCAGCGTCGCGCCCCGGCGCGACCGTAAACGCTGCCCTTCGCTGCCCAAAAAAGCTGCCCATGACCTACCGCTGCGCAGACGGGAGGTCAGGCTAGACCGGCGCCGGGACCGCTGCCCGCGCCGGGGTTTGTGAAAGGGCGACGGCGGCGAGGATCCCGGCGGTGGCCGAAAGCTATTACGCCCGTCGAAGCGCAGGCGATCCCGCCTGGCGCGAGCAGCAGCTACCGGGGGCACGCGAGCGCGAGGCCACCCGCCGTGCCGCCGACGCCGAGGCCTTCCGCCCCCGCCACCGCGCCAACGCCCGCCGCTGCCGCGAGCGGCAGATGGCAAGCGGCCTCACCTTCGCCCAGCTCCTCGTCCGCAGCCCCTCGGCCAACGCGGAGCGCCTGCGGCGCGTCCTCCGCGAGGAGGTCGCGCGCGGCACGATCGACTACCACCCGACGACGTGCCGCTACCAGCTGAACGGGCGCCTGCCCGCCGACGTCATCGAAGCGTTGCGTGACCTCGCGCTCCCCGACGTCGACGCCGCCGCCGCGGCGTCACGGCCACGCAGGCGCGAGTCGGCCGGGGCGATCGCCGCGGCCTGGCCCCGCGGATTGCCGGAACGCGCAGTGCCCGGGTTGCGCTGAGGCCCGTGTAGGCTGCCGCTCGGGTGTGAAGGCTGCTTAGGGGAAGTGGGGCGCCAAAGAAGGGGCGGCGCCGCGTCACGGCCCGCCCGCGACACCGAAGGAGTGATCTTCGATGCCCGAGCAGCCTAGCCACCCGACCACCGTGGACGAGGCGATTGAGGTCTTGCTCGCCCACCAGGAGCGTGAGCACGGCGCCCGGACGATCCCGGCCCGCGACGACACCCGCCGGACAGACGCGGGCTGGGCGTTCTTCAACCCGGCTACCTCGGCACCGTGACCGAGCGCGGCGAGGTCGTGGTCGAGGAGCAGTTCGCAGAGGACGAGTAGCGAGTCGACGGGCCGGGGCGTGGGCCGAAGGTGACCTAGGACTACCCTGCCCACGCCGCGGCTTCGTTTCTACGCCGAAGCCGAGTCAGGGTCCAGATGGCTCTCGGTGCCCTGGCCAGATGAGCCGACGTAAGGTCATGCTTCTCTCCCTTTTGAGTCCCTGGACAGGGCGGGAGCCGGACGGCTCCGAGCCCCCGCCTCGAGGGCGGGGTGCCTCGCAGACGTCAGACGACTAGAGACCGACCTTGTCCGTGGCGTACGCGGCCTGCGCCGGCGTGAAGCCCTCGTACTCCAGCTGCTCGATCAGGCCGGAGCGCGAGAAGCCGCTCAAGTCGAGGTAGCTCTGAGCGGACTCGACCGCCTCCTTCTTCCAGTTGGCGCCGACAGCGTCGGCCGCGTAGACGGCGTCCTTCTTCGAGAAGCCCTGGTACTTGAGCTGCCCGATCAGCCCCTCGCGGGAGAAGCCGGACAGGTCGATGTAGCTCTCGGCGCTACGGAGCGCGTTGGCCTGCGCGACCGTCATCGGCGCCTCGGGCTTGGCCTTCTGCTCCTTCCGAAGCTGCTTCTTCACGCTCGCCGGCGCGGGCGTCTCGGTCGGCTCCTCCTGCGGCTGGGCCTCGGCGGCCTCGGCCGACTTCTCGCTGGGCGCCTCCGCGCAACCGACGGCGGCGATCCCAAGCACGGTCGCCGCGATCACGGCGACGACGATCTTCCTCCTGCGGCTCATCTCTTGCATTCCTCCCGTGCGTATGTCGATAGCGGGACTTCGCATGCGGCTCCAAAGGCCCGCCCGGGAACCAGTCGCTTGAACTACATGCCTCAGTGTCCCCTCGCAATCACAAATCGGCTATGCCGCGATGGCCTTGATGAAGTTCGTGTTAAGCGTCGAGAGCAGGTGAGCTAGCGTCCGGGGACGGTTAGCTCGATGACCAGGCGAGGGGACACCCTCCCCCAACCCCCTCGCCCGTACCCAGCGGGGTCAGTGACCGGGGAAAAACAGCCGTGAAACCGTGGCCACTGTGAGCGGAAATACGCTGGCCGTGAGCACTTGGCCTCCAGGTGGTCATCCTATGATCCGGCCGCCATCCCGCAAGTCACGCCGATTGATGCCGAGGGGAGGGACGGTCTATGCGTCCTGCGGCCCGGCGCTACGATCGGTGCCGTGGGCGAACACGACGAGCAGTTCCGCCGCCGTGCCCGTGGCCGCCGCCGGCGCATCACCATCGACCTGAGCTCGCGGCCGGAGCGACCCGAGCCGCCGCCGACGAAGGCGCTCGTGACACAGGGCGGGCGCGGAGTCGTTCCCGGCAGCCTCGACCGCCTCGATATGAACGAGCAGCTCCGGCGGGCAGCCTGGGACGCGTGCGGCCTCCGGCAGCGCCTCGCTTGACGGGCGCCCGCCGAGAGCCGCGATACACTCGACGCCTTGGCATCAGGTAGTGAGAAGGGTGTCTAATCGCGGAGGCGCCCTCTCGTTCCGCTCCGACCGGTCCGTCTTCCAGAGTGGCGCGGCGATACAAACCGCGATCTCTTCGGTTCGCTAGGTGCTCGGCTTCCGCCGACCGCTCGGCGACCACCCGCCTTGACGCGCGGCTGACTAGACGGGCCGGGTTTAGCCGAACGCTGAAAACCCCAGTCCCTGCGATGGCTACGGGCCGTGCGTTCTGAGGCCCGACCTCTCCCGGGCGGCGGAAAACCGCGAAGGCTCGACTCTAGACGGCGGCGCAAAGCGCCAAAGCCCGAGTCGGGAGCCGGGCGTGGGAAGCGCGAACGAGATGGAGCGCTCCCATGCAGCACCAAGCGGGGCAAAACGCTGCCCACCCGAGATTCTGTCGTCTGCCCGAAAAACTGAACCCCCGCGCTAGCAGAGGCTTCTCGAAGTGGGCGCAGATGGGATCGAACCATCGACCTCCCGCGTGTGAAGCGGGCGCTCTCCCGCTGAGCTATGCGCCCCGAGCCGGCAGTCTAGCGGGCGCGGTCGGGCCCACCTGTCGGCGCTCCGAGGGAAGGATCCGACGAGATGCTCCGTCCAGAGAGCATGGATTCTGAGGTCACCGTTCAGCGGACTCCGAGAAGGCAGCTCCCTCAGGTTTCCCACGTCAAGCAACTGGCAGGCTTCGTCGCGTTCGCCTCGACGGTCGTCGGCACGCTTCTTGCACTCGGGATCATCCATCCTCTCGGCGGCACTGAGGATGCGCTCGCTGCTGCCGCCGGGAAGACCGCGGACGCCGGGAGCGCGAACCTGACGTTCACGGTTCATGGCCCCGTGAACGGCAGCACCCTCACGGTGACGGGAGACGGAGCTTATGACTTTCGAACGGGACGCGGCGAGCTCACCTATCACGTCCCGCCGGAGCTCGCGAGCTCGTCGCCCAGCAAGGCAATCGTCGACGGGGACACGACGTACCTGTATTACCCGCAGTTGGCGGCCTGGGTCGCATCGGATACCGCCGCACCGAGCGACGGCTCGCAGACCGAGCTCGACGTGTTCCTGGAGCTCGTTCCAGACGACCCCACGCAGATCCTGGATTTCCTCGAGCCCGGCGGCGACGTCGAGGAGGTCGGCGAGGAGTCCTTGTTCGGCACCGAGACGACGCACTACCGGGCGACAGTCGACGTGGACGCGCTCGTGGATCATGCCCCGGCGCATGTCCGGGAGACTGTTCGAGCGGCGGCCGAAACGCTTACGGGAGCCGAGACCCTCACCGTCGACGTCTGGGTCGACGATGCCGGCTTGATGCGCCGCCTGGCCTTGGAGGGGCAGCTCGGCGGCGTCGGGAACGTCGCGATGACGGTCGACCTCTACAACTTCGGCACCGAGGTCGACATGAAGGCGCCTCCGCCGTCCAAGGTCGTCGACGGAGCCCTGCTCGGCCTCTAGCCGCAAAGGCGGTGTGAAGGCACCCGGTTGCTACCATCGATGGGCCCGGTCGCGCTAGGCGGGGAGCTAGCGGTTCCCTGAACCCGCAATCCGCTCCAGCGGGGCTGAACTCCCTCCCGAGGAGTTAGTAATCGGGGCACGGGCTCGCGCACGCGAGTGTTGACGGCCAGGTTCCGCGCATCGGGAGCCTGTGAACCGCGTCAGGTCCGGGAGGAAGCAGCGCTAAGCAGTTTCTCCCGGGTGCCGCGGGTCGACCTGGTCAGAGCGAGCGTCGTGGGCACCGCCTCGAGAGCGTCTTCGACGGGGGGTGCGTGACCGGGCTTTACATGAGGGAACCCCTGGTTCCCTCATGAGCTCCTCCTCTTGGGAACCCCTGGTTCCCCTTGCGCCCTCCTCTATACGATGGACGCGGTGACTGCTCTCTACCGGAAGTACAGGCCGCAGGACTTCGACGAGGTCGTCGGCCAGGAGGCGGTCGTGCGGACGCTTCGCAACGCGATCGCGCACGACCAGGTGCGGCAGGCGTACCTCTTCGCCGGGCCGCGCGGCACCGGCAAGACCTCGCTTGCGCGCATCCTCGCCAAGGCCCTCAACTGCGAGCAGGGGCCGACACCGACGCCCGACAAGACCTGCAACTCGTGCGTGACGATCGCCAACGGCACGTCGCTCGACGTCGTCGAGATGGACGCCGCCAGCCAGCGCGGGATCGACGACATCCGGGAGATCCGCGACCACGTCGTGCTGCAGCCGGTCGAGGGCCGCTTCAAGGTCTACATCCTCGACGAGGCGCATCAGCTCACAGACGCGGCGTGGAACGCGCTCCTCAAGCTGATCGAGGAGCCGCCCCCGCACCTAGTCTTCGTCTTCTGCACGACCGAGCTGCACAAGGTGCTCGCAACCGTGCGGTCCCGCTGCCAGACCTTCCTCTTCGCGCGCCCGCGGCTGGCCGAGCTGACCAAGCTCCTGCGCCTGGTCGCCGACGGCGAAGAGATCGAGGCGGCCGACGCGGCGCTCTCGCTCATCGCGCGAAGCGCACGCGGGAGCTTCCGCGACGCCGTCTCGACGCTCGACCAGCTCGCCGCCGCGACGGACGGGAAGGTGACGGTACAGGCGGTCCTCCAGCTCCTCGGCGCCGTGGACGAGGAGGCGCTCTTCCGCCTCTGCGACCTGATCGTCGATCGCGATACGGCAGGCCTCCTGGCGTTCGTCGAGGAGCTCGCCGAGCAGGGACAGGACCTCGCAAGGCTCGTCAACGACCTGCTGGAGCACCTGCGCCACCTCCTCCTCGTCCAGCACATGGGCGAGGTCCCGGACTCGCTGCCGGTGACGCCCGAGACGCGCGACCGGCTCCGCTCGCAGGCGAACCAGCTCGCCGAGGCGGAGGTGCTGCGGCTGATCGACCTCCTCCACGTCGCGGTGGACGACGTCCGCCAGGGCGGAGACCCACGGCTTCCGCTCGAGCTGGCGCTGGTGAAGGTGACCCGGCCCGGCGCAGACCTCTCGCGCGAATCGACCGCCTACCGGCTGGAGCAGCTCGAGTCGCGGGTGCGCGGCGAGCCGCAGCGGCAGGCGCGCGCTCCCGAGCCTGAGACGCCCGCGGCCGAGAGCACGGCTCCGCCCGTCGCGGAGGCCGAGGCCGGAGAGGGCCCGCCGCTCGACCTGAACGAGATCCAAGCGGCGTGGAAGCAATCAATCCTCCCCACCGTGTCCGAGAAGTCGATCCCCACCGGGTCGGTGCTCGCCGAGGCACGTCCCGTCGCGCTCGAAGGCGACCGGCTCGTGCTCGAGTTTCCTCCGGCCGCGTCGTTCCACCGAGGCCTCGCCGAGGACCCGAAGAACTCCGGCGTGCTCGCAGCGGTCCTCCACGAGGTGACCGGGCGGAGGCTTGCGCTCGCATTCGAGCTCGGCGAGAGCGCCGCCGAGGAGGCGGAGGCCGAGGAGGAGCCCGCGACCGAGGAGGAGATCATCGCCCTCATGCAGACGACGTTCGACGCCCGCAAGCTCGAGAAGGAGAGCGAATAGCCATGGGCATGGACATGAACAAGATGCTCCAGCAGGTGCAGCAGATGCAGGCCGACATGGTCAAGGCGCAGGAGGAGCTCGCCAACGAGCGGGTCGAGGCGTCCGTCGGCGGCGGGATGGTCACCGTGACCGCGAGTGGCTCCGGCGAGATCGTCGGCGTCAAGATCGCACCGGAGGCGATCGACCCCGACGATCCGGAGACGCTCGAGGACCTCGTCCTCGCCGGCGTCAACGAAGCGCTTCGAAACGCCCAGGACCTCGCGCAGTCCAAGCTCGGCGGCGTCGCCGGCGACCTGAAGGGACTCGGCCTCCCGGGCCTGTAGAACTATGGGCTGAAAGTGTTCAGCCCTGTCGTCGAGAACCTCATCGCGCAGCTCTCGCGCCTGCCGGGCATCGGCACCCGCACGGCGCAGCGCCTCGCGTTCCACCTGCTCCGCGTGCCGGAGGAGGAAGCGCTCGCGCTCGCGGAGGCCATCCGCGAGGCGAAGGAGCGGATCGGCTTCTGCCGCGAGTGCGGCAACCTGACCGAGGAAGAGCTCTGCGTCGTCTGCCTCGACACGCGGCGGGACCGGACGCTCGTCTGCGTCGTCGAGCAGCCCGCCGACGTGCTCTCCATGGAGCGCACGCACGAGTACCGCGGCGTCTACCACGTCCTCGGCGGCGCGCTCTCCCCGCTGGACGGCGTCGAGCCTCAGCACCTGCGGATCGACGAGCTGCTCGCCCGCGTGGAGCGGAACGGCGTCCAGGAGGTCGTGCTCGCAACCAATCCGAACATGACCGGCGAGGCGACCGCCGCCTATATCGCCGACCGGGTGCGCGGACGCGCCCGCGTGACCCGGCTCGCGAGCGGTCTGCCGGTCGGCGGCGACCTCGAGTACGCGGACGAGGTCACGCTCGGACGCGCCCTCGCGGGCCGCCGCGAGATGTGAACGGAAGCGAGCGGCCGAGCCGCTCCCTTCCTCCCCGTCTCAGCCGGTGCGGCTGCCGCCGCCGCTGAGACCTTGTGACTTGCATTCGCTGACCCGGTCCCTATAGAGTGCTCGCGTTGAACCGGGCGGCCTTCGGGTCGGCCGGTTCAACATTTTAGAGAAGCCCTTTCGAAACGAAGCCCTGTGCCGCCGGGCCGCGCCGGCCGGCACGATCCTGCGTTCTCGGTTGCGCCCGTAGCCTCCGGCTACGACCGCGCCCTGCGTCCTTGCCTCGCACTCGTCCGGCACACCCCGGCGACGAGGCGTCATTTCGAAAGGACTTCCAAAACGGGCCGGCTCTGGGGACGTAGCATGGGGCCCATGGCGACCCCGACGATCGCCGCCGCAGCCGACCCCGAAGACCTGTTCGCGCCCGAGGTCATCGCCGACCCCTACGCCTACTTCGGACACCTACGCGAGACCGATCCGGTGCACTGGAACCCGCGCGCGGAGATGTGGGTGGTGACGCGCTACGAGGACCTGGTCTGGCTCGTGCGCCATCACGAGCTCTTCTCCTCCGCCGTGATCAGGACCGACCGACGGCCGCCCCATCCTCCGATCGACCCCGAGGACGCGCCGCTGTTCAATCAGGTGCGAGCGTTTCGATCGGACCAGCTCGTCGAGAACGACCGGCCCGCACACCAGTCAATGCGAAACGCGGTGCACGAGTACTTCACCCCGCAGGCGATGGAGAGCTGGCGACCATTCGTTCGCGCGGCGGTGACCGAGCTCCTGGACGAAGTCGAGGCGAACGGGCGCATGGACGTCCTCGAAGCCCTCGCGGCACCGCTGCCCGTGCGCGTGATCACACAGATGATGGGCGTCCCCGAGGAAGACCGCCAGCACCTGCGCCGCCTCGCCGACCGGCTCCTCTACATCAACCGCGGCGAGCCCGACCGGATGAGGCACCTGATGGAGGGCATCGAGGGCATGATCGAGTACGTCTCGCCGAAGGTCGACGAGCGCGCGGCCGTCCCGAGCGACGACTTCATCTCGGTGCTGGCGCAGGCGGAGAAGGAGGGCGTCTTCACCCGCCACCAGGTGCTCGTGAACACGGCGCTGCTCCTCTTCGCCGGGCACGAGACGACCATGAACCTGATCTGCAACGGCACGCTGGCCTTCATCAGGCATCCCGACCAGTGGGAGCGCCTCCGCGCCGATCCGGCGGGCGCGACCCGAGTGGCGACCGAGGAGTGCCTCCGCTACGACCCGCCCGTGAAGTCGACGCAGCGCATCGCCGCGGAGGACGTCGAGCGCCGCGGCAAGACGATCCGCAAGGGGGACCGGATCAGGTGGTTCATGGCCGCGGCCAACCGCGACCCGCGCGCGTTCGAGGACCCGGATAGGTTCGACATCGGCCGGCAGCCGAACGCGCACGTCTCCTTCGGCGCCGGCATCCACTACTGCCTCGGGGCGTCACTCGCCCGCATCGAGGGCCAGGAGGTCTTCCGCGCCCTGGCCGAGCGCTTCGGCTCGCTCCGCCTCGAGACGGAGGAGCTCAGCTATCAGCCGAGCATCCAGTTCCGCTCACTGACCTCGCTGCCGGTGGTCTGGGCCTGATGGCGCGGGAGCTCCGCATCACCGTCGACCACGACCTGTGCATGGGCAACGGCCAGTGCGTCCTCCTCGCGCCCGAGGTCTTCCGGCACAACGAGAATCGCCAGTCGGAGGTGACCGACCCGGCGGCCGCCCCGGAGGAGACGGTGCTGCAGGCGGCAGGCTGCTGCCCTACGGGCGCGATCTCGGTCGAGGACGCGCGCACCGGCGAGCGCCTGTTCTCCTGAGGACGAGCAGGGCGCCGGGCCGCCGGCGCCCTGCTGTCGGAGGTCCCTACAGCGGACAGTTCGGGCCGGGCGAGGGCTGATCGATTCGCAGCGGCAGCCCCGGCGTGCTCTTCGGGACGAGGTAGGTCGCGTAGATGATCAGCGAGTCCGTCCCCTCGTTGCGGGCCAGGTGAACCTGGTCGGGAGACGTGCTGAAGCCGCTCCCGGTGGGGTACGTGATCTCGGTCGTGCAGTGCTTGGCGTGGTAGAGGCTGAGCGTTCCCTGGGCGACGACGTTGACGTTCTCGCCAGGGTGGTAGTGCCAGCCGAAGGTGGCGCCCGGTTCCGCCACGATCTTCTGCACGACGATCTCGAACGCGCCCTTCGTCTTGATCCTCGCGCTGACACCGGGGCTGAAGCGCGTGAACAGCTTCAGCTGCCCTTGGACGTCACCGCGGTAGGTCTCGGCCGTGACTCCCGAGGACGGCGTCGCGATCGCGACGCCAACCACGACGACCGCAGTCAGAAGCGCCAGTCCGATAACGGGCGCGAGGCGCGTGTGCCGCAGCATCCTTCTCATCTCTGCTACCTCCGTCTAGTTGTCTCGCCCAGCTCCTTATGCTGAACTGAGCGATCCGGAGGCTTGCAATGCGGCGTGTGAGCGAGCGTGTGAGGAATTCGGCGGTCGAGCCGGGGGCGGATCTCACGATCCAACTCCTGGGCACGCCGACCGTCCAGCGAAGCGGCGTCCGGGTCGAGGCACCGCCCGGACGCAAGCACTGGGGCCTGCTCACGTATCTCGTGCGCACCGAGGTCCCCTCGTCCCGGGAACGCCTCTCGGCCTTGCTCTTCCCCGAGGCAGACGATCCGCTTGGAGCCCTGCGCTCCGCCCTCTCGGCGCTTCGGCGGCAGCTCGGCCCGCACGCCGAGGTGGGAGGGAACCCGGTGCGGCTTGCACTCGGGCCAGAGGCGTTCGTCGATGTCGCGATCCTCGGGAAAGGCTCGTGGATGGAAGCGCTCTCCCTGCCCGGCCTGGGTCACGAGCTCCTCGACGGCATGGCGTTCCGCTCGAGCCCCGCGTTCGAGAACTGGCTCGAGAACGAGCGCCGACATGTCGCGGGGACGACCGCCGGGGTTCTGCACGAGGCCGCGCTCGCGCTGCTCGCGCGCGGCGACGCGACGGGGGCGCGGCAGCACGCGGCTCACCTGGTGCGGCTCAACCCGTACGACGAGAACGCGCACGTGCTCCTCGTTCGCTGCCTGCGCGCCTCGGGAGACGCCGAGGCCGCACAGCACCAGGTGGAGGCGTGCACGTCCCTCTTTCGGCAACAGCTCGGAGTCGAGCCGAGCCCTGCCCTTGCTTCGGCGGCGGTCGAGCCTCTCGCCTCGGCCGGGAACCGGGTCTTCACGCCGTCGGCGGTCAACGTCCTCATCGAGACCGGCATGGCCGCCGTGGACGCCGGCGCCCCCGAGGCGGGCATCGCGCGGCTGCGCGGGGCGGTCGCTTCAGCCCGCCGGCAGGACGACCCCGAGCTCCTGGCCAGATCGCTGGTCGGGCTCGGCACCGCCCTCGTCCACTCGGCCCGCGGAACCGACGAGGAGGGCGCAGCCGCACTGCACGAGGGCAGCACCCTCGCGGAGCGGATCGGCGCGCGCCTTCTCGCCGCCACGGGCTGGCGCGAGACCGGGTGGATTCAGTTCCTCCGCGGGCGCTACGATCGCGCTGAGACGACGCTCGCCCGCGCCGCGGAGCTCGCCGACGGCGACGAGGAGGAGCTCGCCTGGATCGAGGTCATCCTCGGAACGTGTCGCAGCGACGTGGGCGACTACGCGAACGCGAGCCGGCTCCTGCGCTCCGCAACCGCCCGCAGCGAAGGGCTCCACCGCCCCGAGGCGCTCGGGTTCGCGTGGACGATGCACGCGAAGCTCCACGTGCTTCGCAACGAGCTCGACGGGGCGACCGCCCTCCTCGACCGGGCGCTCGAGCTTGTCGACGCCAGAGCGCTGAACTCGTTCCGCTCGTTGCCGGAGTCGTTCCGCGCGGAGATCGACCTCAGGAACGGCGACGTGGACGCTGCCGACGACGCGTTCGAGCACGCGTTCGCGCTCGGCTGCGAGATCGGCGATCCCTGCTGGGAGAGCATTGCCACGCGCGGGCGGGGGCTGGTCGCCCTGGAACGGGGAGAGGTCGAACGAGGGCTCGAGCTCCTGGTCGAGGCGCCGCACCTCTGCCGTCGTCTGCCGGATACGTACCTCTGGATCGAGGCCTACGGCCTGGACGCGCTCGGTGGAGCGGCGATCGAGCACGGAGACCCCTCGGCGGAACGCTGGATCGGCGAGCTCGAGGCCATTGCGGCACGCCGCGGCCTGCGCGATCTCCTCGTGCGGGCGACGGTGCACCGAGCGCGGCTTGGCGAGCCCGGCGCGCTCGAGAACGCCCGCGCGCTCGCCGCGCAGGTGGACAACCCCGCGCTCGATGCGCTGGTCGCAGCGGCCGGCTAGGCCCGAAGGCGCCATCCGTACAATCGGCGCATGAGCGAGACGGCCTACGAGACTCTGCCGGCGCTCGAGTCCGACGAGACCGCACGCCCGGCGGGCACGGTGGTCATGAAGTTCGGCGGGACGTCGGTCGCCGACCCGGAGAAGATCCGTCGGGTCGCCGAGCGGTTGGTGGCCACGAGGCGTGCCGGCGCCCGCGTCGTCGGCGTCGTCTCAGCGATGGGCTATCAAACCGACGAGCTGCTCGCCCTGGCGCACCAGGTCTCCCCTCATCCGAAGCCACGCGAGCTGGACATGCTCATCTCCGTGGGCGAGCGCATCTCCTGCGCCCTCGTGGCCATGGCCATTTCCGACCTCGGCACCGACGCGATCTCTCTCACCGGCTCGCAGGCGGGGATCGTGACCGACACCGTCCACGGGAAGGCGAAGATCGTCGAGGTGAAGGCGCACCGAATCCAGCAGGCGCTGGACGAAGCGCGCATCGTCCTCGTCGCCGGGTTCCAGGGCGTCTCGACGTCCTACGACGTCACCACGCTCGGCCGCGGCGGGTCCGACACGACCGCCGTCGCGCTGGCCGCTGCGCTCGGGGCAGACGCCTGCGAGATCTACACGGACGTCGACGGCGTCTTCACGGCCGACCCGCGGCTAGTCTCGGAGGCGCGCAAGCTGCACGCCGTCAGCTACGAGGAGATGCTGGAGATGGCCGCCTCTGGCGCGAAGGTGCTTCAGCTACGCTCGGTCGAGTTCGCGCGGAACCACGGCGTGATGCTCCACGTGCGCTCGACGTTCACCGACGAGCCCGGCACGTGGATCAGGGAGGAGGACGAGCGGATGCTGGAGAAAGCGTTGATCTCGGGCGTGACGCACACCGTCGAGGAGGCGGTGTACGAGGTCGACGGGATACGCCCTGCGGATCTCTTCGAGGCGCTGGCCGCCGCCGAGGTGAACGTGGACACCATCATCCAGATGGACTCGCGTATCGTCTTCTCCGCGCCGGTCGAGGACCGGCGTCGCGCCGAGGAGGCGCTGAACGGGCTCGGCGCCGGCTTCGCCGAGCAGCACGGGCTCGGCAAGGTGAGCATCATCGGCGCCGGGATGAAGAGCCACCCGGGAGTCGCTGCGCGCACGTTCACGGCCCTGCGGGAGCTGGGCGTCGAGCCGAAGTTCGTCGCCACTTCGCCGATCAAGATCGCCTTCTACGTCCCCCAGGAATCGGTCGAGGACACCGTCCGCGCGCTCCACGCTGTCTTCGAGCTGGGCACCGCCGCCGCCGAGAGGCACCATGTCTGACGTCCGGATCGGCGTCGTCGGGGCTACCGGCGCGGTCGGGACCGTCACGCTGTCGCTGCTCTCCGAGCGTGGCTTCGAGGATGTGCGCGCCTTCGCCTCGTCGCGCTCCGCCGGACGGACGGTCGCCTATGGCGATCGCGAGCTGCTCGTCGAAGAGGCGACGCCCGAGGCGCTCGCCGCAGGCGGGCTCGACCTCGTCTTCTTCTCAGTCGGGACGGACGCCAGCCGCGAGCTGGTTCCGTCCGCGGTTCAGGGCGGCGCGGTCGTCATCGACAAGTCCGACGCCTACCGGCTCCAGGACGGCATCCCGCTCGTCGTCGCCGGGGTCAACGACCACGCGCTGAACGGCGGGGAGATAGTCGCCAACCCGAACTGCTCCGCCATGCAGCTCACCTGCGCGCTGAAGCCGCTGCACGAAGCCGCCGGCCTCGTGCGCGTGCGCCTCGCCACCTACCAGTCGGCTTCCGGCGCCGGCGATGCCGGCATCGAGCGGCTGCGCAGCATCGGCCCCGCCGAGGGCGACCTCGGGATGGACTGGGAGCTCGAGGGTGACGAGTTCTCGGAGGAATGGAAGCTACGGGCCGAGACGCGCAAGATCCTCGACCTGCCGGAGCTCCCGCTGCACGCCACCTGCGTCCGAGTGCCAGTCCTGGTCGGGCACGCGCAAGCGGTGTGGGTCGAGACGGAGCAGCCGCTCCACCCGGACGAAGCCCGTGAGGCGATCTCTTCCTCCGATCAGATCGAGCTGGCCGACCTGCCGACGTCCTCGGACGCGGCGGGGCGGGACCGCGTGCTCGTCGGGCGCATCCGCAGGGACACGGCCGGCGACGGCCTCGCCCTCTGGGTCGTCAACGACAACCTGCGCAAAGGCGCGGCGCTGAACGCCGTCCAGATCGCCGAGCTTCTCCTTGCCCGCCGGTTGGTCGCCGGCCAGACGTCAGCGGCGTAGCCGCTGCGCGAGCCCCGCGACCGCGAGCCCGGTGAGGGCGATCGCAGCTCCCAGCTCGGCCAGCCACCAGTTGCCCAGGTGATGCTCGGCCGCGCGGCAGTAGACCGCCAACGCGATCCCGAGCGGCCCGGCGAGAGCTGCCGCGGCGAAGCCGAGCCTGGCGATGGCCGGGCCGATTGCCGCCGCTCCCAGGAGGAGCATGATCTGGACGATCGACACGGCCGTCACCCACGCCGGCCAGGTCATCCCCGGCTCCGGCGCCGGCTGGAACGTATAGGCGACGACGAAGAACGTCAGCCATCCAGCGGCGACGAGAGCGCCGGGAACGACCGGAAGCCGCCGAGGCTTGACCCGCGTCTCACCGTAAGCCGGAGCCGCCCAGAGCTCCTCCAGCCCGCGAAGCTCGTCCGTCTGGTCCCGTGTCGTCGTCGACATCGCCAACCTCCCTCGGATCGATCTGACCCTAGCGTAGCGGGCTACGGCCGCTGGGGCACCGGGGCCGGGGTCAGAGCCTCCTTCACCTTGCGCCAGGCACGTGCCGTCAGCCCGTCCTCGACCGGCTGGAGGCCGCCCAGCTCGAGGCGCGCGAGGCAGACGTCGCCGTCCCACCGCACCGCCGTGAAGCCGAAGTCCGCGAGGAAGTCCGACGGGAAGACCGTCCGGTGGACGAGGACACGTTCGTAGCTCGTCTCGCCCTCGGGATAGCGGTAGCCGAAGGTCTCGATCGCCTTGACGCCGCGGTCGCGCACCTCGCCAATCGCGGCGAGGAAGAGGCTCTGCAGCACCCACGGGGAGGACAGATCGACCAGGTAGGCGCAGGTGAGTAGCACCGCGTCTTCGGAGGGCGGGCCTGCGGGCAGCTCGGCCGCGCGCGGGAACCGCGTGGCGGGCCCGTACTGGACGAAGCCGAGGAGGCGGTCTCCCTCGGCGTGGTAGAGCGTGCCCCAGGCGCCCCAATCCTCCTCCATCCGCTCGGCCCACCGCTCCTTCGAGCCTGATCGGCCGTCCCGGAACTGCCAGAAGACGCAGTCGATGCACACAGGCGGGGCATCCCTGAGCGACGCCCGCGTCACCGGCGAGAGACGGTAAGCCATTCCCGGTGCGAGTCTACTCCCGTGCTCTCAGAGCCCGTTCCGAAATGAGGCCTCGTCGCCGGCGTGCGCTGGGCGAGTGCGAGGCAAGGACGCAGGCCGCGCTCGTAGCCGGAGGCTACGGGCGCAACCGAGGACGCAGCATCGCGCCAACCCGCGCGGCCAGACGGCTCAGGCCTTCGTTTCGGGACGGGCTCTCAACACCAGGAGTGTCGCCTCTGGGCGTGCGAAGAACCGAAAGGGGACGAAGCTCGTGCCCAGGCCGCGGGAGACATGGAGGGTGCCCGCCGGCAGATCGAAGACGCCCTCCCAGTACGCCGCGCGCAGGTGCTCCAGCCGGATCTTGCCGTGCGGGGTCGGAACGCAGATCTGCCCACCGTGGAGATGGCCGACCAGGATCACGTGGAACTCGCCGGGCAGTAGCAACTTGACCACGTCGGGGAAGTGCCCGAGCAGGATCCGGAGGTCGGCCTCGGGGTCGACGAGCGGCCCGTGTGGCTCGTGAAACCGTGCTGGGTCTCCGCCCGCGACCTGCACCGTCCGGTCGGCAACGCGCACCGTCTCCGATCCGTGCTCGAGGAGCGTGGCCTCCTGGAGCCCGGTCAGGTCGGCCGGGCGGCTGAACGGATCGCGCGTGGAGGCGATGTCGTGGTTTCCCAGGATCGCGAACGTTCCGTAGCGCGGGTGGAGCCTGCCGAGCGCGCGCGTGAGCGTTCTCACCCCCCGCCGGCGGCTGACGAGGTCGCCGGTGACCGCCACCAGGTCGAGCTCGCGCCGGGTCGCCCAGTCCACCGCCTTCCGTAGAGCGCGGCCGTTGAGCGACAGCGTGCCGAGGTGGAAGTCGGAGATGTGGAGGACGCGCAGCCCGTCGAGGTCGGGATGGAGATCGCGCACGGGCAGGTCCCGCTCGACCAGCTCGACCCACTGCGCCTCGAAGAGCCCCCAGGCGAGGACGGCCGCGGCGACCGCCGCGACCGCGACGAGGATCCAGACCAGCATCTAGATGGTCGACCGGTTGTCGAGCATCTACCCGCGCTCGAGCTCGCGCTGAAGCCGCGCGGCGCGCCGGCGCGAGCCGCCGTTCTGCGACATGTCGGCGGGGTAGCTCCGCCGCCGCCGCGAGGCGAGGACGGTCGCCGCTCCGGCGAGGACGAGGCCGAGCGCAAGGAGACGCCTGGGCACGGCGCGGATTCTAGACGCGGCCGCATCAGAGCTCCTAACGCAATGGGACGCTGGCCCCATTGCGTCATGAGCTCTACGGCGCCTGGAGCTTCTCCAGGACCGGCTCGACCGGGACCACGTGGCGCTTGAACTTCAGCGCGGAGTCCTCGAGACCGGCGGCCACGCCGACGAGCTGCGAGAGGTGGAGGATCGGCATCTGGAAGCGCTCGCCAGTCTGCACCTCGAGCTTCTGCTGCCACGCGTCGAGGGAGAGATGGCAGAGCGGGCATGGCGTCACCATCGCGTCCGCGCCGGCCTCGATCGACTGGCGGATCGGCTGGATCAGCTCGCCGAGCGCAGTCTCTTCGCGGGCCTGGATGATCGGGAAGCCGCAGCACTTGATCTTCGCCGGGTAGTCGATCGCCTCGCCGCCGCAGGCTTCGATGATCGCCTCGAGCGTGTGCGGCCGGTCGGGGTCGTCGACGCCGAGGAGCTTCGACGGACGGAGGATCTGGCAGCCGTAGAACGGCGCCACCTTGAGCCCCTTGAGGCCCTTGTGCGCCACTCCCTTCAGCTTCTCGTAGCCATCGCCGTCGCTGATCATCCAGAGCAGGTGCTGGACGTCCACGTTGCCCGAGTACGCCGGCGCGCCGACTCGCTCCAGGTTCTCGTTCACGCGCACACGAAGCGCGTCGTCGTGCTGCAGGGCGAGGTTCGCCTGCCGCAGGTTGAGCGTGCAGACGTTGCAGATCGTCATCAGCGTGTCGCACCCGGTCGCCTCGGCGTAGGCGAGGATGCGCGCGTTCAGATGGAGGTAGTAGTCGGGCTCGGCCTCGTGGATGTCGCCGGCACCGCAGCACGTGACCGCGTCGAGCTCCTCCAGCTCGATCCCGAGCTTCGGGACGAGGGCCTGCGTCGAGGTGTCGAGCTCCTTCGCGGAGAGGGAGGCGAGGCAGCCCTTGTAGTAGGCGACCCTCATTCCACCGCCTCCGGGGAGATTTCCTCGCCGTGATCGAGCCGTCCGAGCGCCCGCTCCGTCTGCACGATTCCGGCGGCGCCGTCGCGGTCCTGCGCCTTGACGACCTCGAAGAGGGCGCGAGCCTCCTGGACGTTCTTCGCGACGTGCGGGACGACCGGCACCTTGCCGTGCGTGAAGAGCGAGACCGCGAGCTTCATCTCCCTGAGCGCGCCGAGGATCCCCTGGGTCTTGGGCACGAGCTCGGCCTCGCGGAGCCACCCGGTGGTCTTGGCCGAGTGCACGAACCACTGCGCGTGCTTCGCGCCCATGTCCCGGTCGATACCCAGGCGGACAGACTCGGCGCCGAGCTTGGCGATGGCGTCGCGCGGGTCGACGCCCTTCGGGCAGCGCTCGTTGCAGAAGTAACACCGGGTGCAGTCCCAGATCCCGTGCTCGTCGTTGTAGGCCTCGAGGCGATCGACGTCGATCTGGTCGCGTGGGTCGCCAACGAACCGGAACCCCTTCGCGAGCGCCGCGGGGCCGAAGAACTCCGGGTCCGACTCCATCGAGTTGCACTCGGAGACGCAGCAGCCGCACATGATGCAGAGCGCCTCCTTCTGGATGGGCGCCATCTCCTCGGGGGACACCCGAAACTCCTTCTCCGGGACGTCGAGGTAGCCGGTGTCGACCCAGGGCTTCATGTTCTTGACCTTCGTCCAGAAGGGCTTCATGTCGACGACGAGGTCCTTGAGGACGGGCATGTTCCCCATTGCGGAGATCACCGGGACGTGGCCCCGCTCGACGATCGGCTTCATGCGTTCCTTGCAGGCGAGGACAGCGCGTCCGTCCATGCGCATGCCGCAGGAGCCGCAGATCATCATCCGGCAGCTCTTCCGGTAGGCGAGCGTGCCGTCGACCTGGTCCTTGACGATGTCGAGGACGTCGAGCAGACAGGCCCACTCGGGCGCCTCGACCTCGTAGTGGCGGAGCACCCGCTCCCCGGTCTCGGGGTCGAACCTCCAGATCTTCAGTGCGACGTCCAACGCGCTCCTTCCTCGCTCACGGCCTGATCAAATCACCGACGGCGGCTACCTGCCCGGGGGAGGGCGCCTGCGCCTCCACCGCAACGCCGAAGTCGAAGAGCTCCGTCGTGACGGCCGTCGACGTTCCCTCCGCCGTGAAGGCGAGCTTGTGACGCAGCCGCCGGACCAGCCCGTCACCGTCCACCCAGACCTCCACCGGGATTGCTTCCGCTCCCAGCCGCTCGCGCAGCGTGTCGACGTAGGCGCCCCACTCCGCCTCTTCGCCGGACGGCGCCTGGTCGCGGAGCCGGCGCAGGTCGACGACCGCGCGGTAATGGGTGGTCGCCACGCCGCGCACCTCTTCCTCGCCGATCTCGGTCATCTCCGGCCCGAGCGCCTCCGGCCAGAGAAGGGACTGCATCGGATCGGCCTGGCTTCCCTGCAGCAGCAGCCCGAAGTCCAGCGAGGCCGCGTCCGCGACGCTCTGCGCGTCGAGCCGCAGCCAGCGCTTGCCGCCGGGCAGGGCATCCGCCGGCAGCCAGTAGAAGACCGTCGAGTCGACGAAGACGACCGTTGCTTTCGAGAACGGCAAGCCTGTGGCGCCGAGCCTGAGGGTGAGCTCGCCGGCCCGGCGCTCGAAGTCGAAGGCGCCCTCGCCCTCCAGCGTCTGCTCCACGTCTCCGGGGCCCGTCACGTCCACGGCGGTCGCCACCCTGGCGCTGCCCTGCTCGGCGGTCTTCCGGGCGGCCCCCGCGACCAGCGCGGGAGCGGCCGTTTCCCCCGGCTCCGCCTCCGCGGTCGTGGGCGCCGGCTCCGAGGACTCGGTCGAGGTCGGCGCGGCGGCCTCCGTCGAAGTCGCGGCCACCGTGGTCGCGGTCGCGGCGGACGGCTCGTCGCCGTCTCCACCACCGCAGGCAAGCGGCGCGAGCGCGAGCGCGGTCCACAAAGCCACCAGAGCCCCCCGATGCCGCACCGGCTAGTACTTCCGCTCCTGGGGTTCCCATTTCGTCACCCGCACAGGCGCCCAGGTCAGCTGCGGTCCCCCGCTCGCCCAGGAGACGAGCGTGTGCTTCATGAAGTTGACGTCGTCGCGATCCGGGTAGTCGTACGGGCGCGCGTGGGCGCCTCGGCTTTCCTTGCGGGCGAGCCCTGCCTCGACCATGCACGCGGCCAGCTGGAGGAGGAAGTCGAGCTCGAGCGCCTGGGTGAGGTCGTTGTTGAAGACGTCGCCCTTGTCCTCGACGACCACGCGCTCGTACCGCTCGGCCAGGCCTGCGATGATCTCGCCCTGCCGGCGCATCTGCTCCTCGCGGCGGAAGACGCCGAAGTTCTCGTGCATCGTCGAGGCCATCTCGTCCCGGATGGCGTGCGGGCGCTCTCCCTCGCTTCGGTCGAGCAGCGTCTGCAGGTCGCGCTCCGCGTCGGCCAATGCCGACTCCGGAGGCGCCACCACGGTGTTGGCGAATGCCCACTCGGCTGCGGCACGGCCGGCGCGCCGGCCGAAGGTGACCGTCTCCATGAGTGCGTTCCCGCCCAGGCGGTTCGCGCCGTGCACGGACACGCACGCGCACTCCCCGGCGGCGTAGAGGCCCTCGAGTACGGTCTTGCCCTCGAGGTCGGTGTCGACGCCTCCCATGTGGTAGTGCGCCCCCGGCCGCACCGGGATCGGCTCGTGGATCGGGTCGACGCCGGCGAATACCATCGAGAGCTCGCGCGTCCCGTGCAGGCGCTCGATGATCCGGTCGGCGCCGAGATGGCGGAGGTCGAGGAGGACGTTCCCGTCGACGCCCCGGCCCTCGTCGATCTCGATCTGCTCCGCGCGGGAGATCACGTCGCGGCTCGCGAGCTCCATCGCGTTCGGGGCGTAGTTCTTCAGGAAGCGGTCGCCCTCGGAGTTGAGGAGATACGCGCCTTCGCCGCGACATCCCTCGGTGATGAGAACGCCCGAGGGCGAGAGTGTCGTCGGGTGGAACTGCATCATCTCCATGTCCTTCAGGGGCACGCCCAGGCCGAGCGCCTGCGCCATACCGTCCCCCGTGCAGGAGTAGGCGTTCGTCGTCCCCGTGTAGAGGCGCCCGGCGCCGCCCGTGCAGAGGATCACGGTCTTCGCGCCGACGAGCTTGAGCCCGCCGTCGAGCAGGTCCCAGCAGATGACGCCCTGGCAGCGGCCGTCGTCCTCGACAAGCCGCCACGCGAACCACTCCTCGTACGCCTTGACGTCGCGCTTCATCATCTGCTCGTAGAGCACGTGCACGAGGACGTGGCCGGTGATGTCGGCCGCGTAGGCCGTGCGCGGCTCGCCGGCGGCACCGAACGGCCGTTGCGCGATGCGACCGTCCTCGGTACGGGAGAAGACCGCCCCCCAGTTCTCGAGCTGGTAGACGTCTTCGGGCGCCTCGTCGCACAGCGCCTGGATCGCGTCCTGGTCGCCGAGGTAGTCCGATCCCTTGACGGTGTCGAAGGCGTGCTTCTCCGGGTTGTCGTCGGACGCGTTCCCGAGCGCCGCGTTGATGCCACCTTCGGCGGCGCCGGAATGGCTCCGCGTCGGGTGGATCTTCGAGATGACCGCGACGTCCGCGCCGGCGTCGAATGCCTCGATGGCGGCGCGCATGCCGGCACAACCGGCGCCGACGATGAGGACGTCGTGCTTCGCTTCCACCTCCAGGGAAGCTATACGAAACGGCCCTCCGAGCGCCGCAGGCCCCGGGGCGGGAACTAGGCGGGGTCGAGAGGGCGCGGCCCGGGTAAGATCCCTCCGTGGCCAAGATGGCTTCCCGGCTGCCCGAGGCAGCTTCAGTCCTCCGCAATCCGACCGCCGACGAGCTCCAGCAGCTCGCCGCCAGGATGCCGAACGCCCGCTGGACGAAGTACGGGAACGTCAACGTCCAAACCAAGGTGCTCGCCCGCTCGACGCCCTCGACGTTCATCGTCGCCGACGACCCCGAGCCGGGCATCGAGCGCACGATCACGACCGAGCAGGCGCGCGAGTGGGCGGACAAGCAGGACGCCTACATCGCCGACCAGGAGATGATCCTGTTGGACGGCTGGCTGGGCGCCCAGCCCGAGTTTCGCGTTCCGGTCCGCCTCTACATCGAGGCGGCGAACGCAAACGTCGCCGGGATGCAGCAGCAGCTCTGGTTCGCTGTCGACGACCCGGACGGCTTCGAGCCAGAGTTGACGGTCGTCTACACCCCGAACCTGGAAGCGCCGGGCTGGCCTGACGACCGGCTGATCATCGTCGACCTCGAGCAGGGCGTGAACCGTGTTCTCAACTCCGACTACTTCGGCGAGTCGAAGAAGGGGATCCTGCGGATGTGGAACAAGCTCGTCTACGACCGCGGCGGCATCCCGCTCCACGCCGGCGCGAAGGTCATCCCCACGGACGCGGGCGAGCGCGTGGCGATGATCGTCGGCCTCTCGGGGACTGGCAAGACGACGACCACGTTCACGCGGCAGAACGGCTCGCTCCCGATTCAGGACGACTTCGTTGCCTGGATGCCGGACGGGAAGGTCTACGCGACCGAGAACGGGTGCTTCGCCAAGACGTTCGCGCTCAACCCGGAGGACGAGCCGACGATCTACGGCGCCGTGACGCAGCCTCGCTCCTACCTGGAGAACGTCTCGCAGACCGGCGACGAGGTCGACTTCTACGACGAGAGCTACACGAAGAACGGGCGCGCGACGTTCCCGTTCGAGGTGATCGAGTCCGCTGCGACACGGCCGATCGACCAGGCCCACTTCCTGCTCATCCTGAACAGGAACGAGGGCATCATCCCGGCAGTCGCCAAGCTCGAGGGGCCGCAGGCAGCGGCCTTCTTCATGCTCGGGGAGACGACGGGGACGGCGGCGGGCGGCGCGGCCGAGGAGGGCAAGTTCCTCCGCGTGCCGGGCACGAACCCGTTCTTCCCGCTCCCGCACGACCTCCAGGGGAACCGCTTCCTCGAGCTGCTCGCGGAGCACCCACTCGAGGTGTACCTCATGAACACCGGCAGCGTGGGCGGCTCCGTCTCGGACGAGCGCGCGCGCAAGGTGCGCATCGCGCACTCGTCGGCGATCGTCAAGGGCATCGCCGAGAGCACCATCGAGTGGCAGAACGATCCGGACTTCGGCTACAGGATCGCGCGGCACGTGCCGGCCATGGAAGCCGAGGACGAGGTCGTGCTGCGGCCGCGGGAGCTCTACGAGGCGCAGGGCCGCGTCGACGAGTACGAGGCGCAAGTGGAGCGCCTCCATCGGGAGCGGCGCGAGTTCCTGAGCGGCTTCGAGAGCCTCACAGCAGAGATCGTTGACGCCGTCGGGTAGCCCGGCCCTCGGCTTCATCGGGCTCGGCTCCATGGGGAGCCGCATCGCCGCGCGGCTGCTCGCCGCCGGCAACCAGGTCCACGCCTGGAACCGGACGCCGGGCAAGGTGACGGGCGGGCTTGTCGAGCAGGGCTCGCCGGCCGACGTCGCGCGCGGCGCCGACGTCGTCTTCTGCATGGTCACGGACACGGCGGCGGTGCAGGAGGTCGTCTCCGGGCCCAACGGGCTGCTGGAGGGGCTGCGGCCCGGCGCAGTCGTCGTCGAGATGAGCACCATCGACCCGGCGGTGAGCGCCTCGCTGGCGAAGGACGTGGCCGCGGCGGGAGGGTTCCTGCTGGACGCGCCCGTGTCGGGGAGCGTCGCCACGCTCGAAGCGGGCCAGCTCTCGATCATGGTCGGCGGCGACGAAGCCGCCTACGAGCGCGTGCGCCCGCTCCTCCTCCAGATCGGGCCGAAGGTGATGCGGATCGGCGACAACGGGCAGGCGCTGCTCGTGAAGCTCGCGATCAACAACACGCTCGTCGCCGAAATGGTCGCCTTCTGCGAGAACGTAGCCATGGCCGAGAAGGGCGGGGTTCGGCGCGAGGTTGCAGTCGACGCGCTGCTCCAGAGCGTCATCTCGTCACCGATGCTTCAGTACCGCGGGCCGTTCATCCTGGAGGGGAACATGCCTGCGGAGGCCTGGTCGAACGTGAACCTCCAGCAGAAGGACATGACGCTGGGGCTGGCCACCGGGAAGCGCCTGGCGACCCCGCTGCCCACCTCCAACGCGGCGAACGAGCTGCTCACGGCGGCGCGCGGCATGGGCCTCGAGCAGTACGACTTCTCCGTCGTCTACGAAGTCTTCCGCGCGCTGAACGGGCTGGGCGGCCGGCGGGAGCTGGGCCAGAGCTGATGCCGCGCTACCGCACGCGGGTCGAGGACGTCTCCCTCGTCCAAGGCTTGCGGGAGGACGAGGGCTGGGTCGACATGCGGGTGCAGCTCCTCATCGACGAGGCCTCGGCGGGCTCCCGGCGGCTCGTCTTCGGCCGCACGGTGCTGCCGCCCGGCGCGAAGCACGACCGCCATCGCCACTTCGACTGCGACGAGTTCCTCCTCGTCGTGTCCGGCAGCGGCCTGGTGCACACGAACGAGGGAATGGAGCCCGCGCAGGCCGGAGACGTCATCTTCACCCCGGCCGGCGACTGGCACGGCTTCGACAACACCTCCGAAGAGGACGTCGAGCTCCTCTGGGGCTGGGCCGGCGCAGGCTCGCTCGAAGCGGCCGGCTACGAGGTCGAACCGTTCGACTGAGCCATGCCCCGGGATCTGACCCCTGGGCATGGCTCTTCGGGCGACTGCCCCGGAGCGCGTGTTCCCGGCCCTGAGGCGCATCGGCAGTACCCGCGCACGAGACGCCCAGGGGTAGGGCCGTCACAGTGTCGTGACACACATCCCGTCCCCGGCGGACGTCCCATGGGGTCAGACCCCGGGGCGTGGCTCTTAGGGACGCCGCAGGCGCTCGGCGGCCAGCTCGACGGCTTCGACGATCGCCTTGTAGCCCGTGCAGCGGCAGAGGTTGCCCGCGAGGGCTTCGCGGATCTCGGCCTCGTCGAGATGTGGCCGCTCGCGGAGGAACGCGTCGATCGTCATCATGAAGCCGGGGGTGCAGAAGCCGCACTGGAGGGCGTGCGTTTCCTGGAAGGCGACCTGGAGCGGATCGAGGCCGCCTCCGGGAGCAAGGCCCTCGACGGTGCGGAGCGAGCGGCCGTCGGCCTGGACGGCCAGCAGGAGGCACGAGCGCACCGGCTCGCCGTCGAGCTGCACGGTGCACGCGCCGCAGACGCCGTGCTCGCAGCCGACGTGCGTTCCGTGCAGGCCGGCTACGTGGCGGATGAAGTCGGAGAGCAGCGTTCGCGGCTCGACCTCTCCCTCGTAGGGGCGGTTGTTGATCTCCATGGAGACCCTCACGCCTCGGCCCTCCGTGAGGCCAGGTCGAGCGCCTCGCGGGCAAGCTGCCGCAAGAGCGCGCGGCGCCAGTCGGCGTCGTCGCCTGTCAAGGAGAGGCCGGTAACGGCCGCGTCGGGAAGCTCCTCCACGGGGCCGTCGAACCGCATCGGCACCGGCCCGGCCCCGAGCAGCGCCAGCCGCGCCCCGTCCGCGCCCACGACCGCCGCCGCGCCGCCCAGCGCGAAGTCGCCGTGCGTGCGGGCGTGTTCGACGAACGCACTGCCGCTCCCCGCCGGCACAGCCGGCACCTCGATCTCCACCAGCAGCTCGTCGGGCTCCAGGGTAGTCGTCAGGAAGCCGAGGAAGAGCTCCTCTCCCCGGAGCGTCCGGGCGCCGCGCAGTGAGCGAACGTGGAAGCGCGCGTCCAGCGCGAGGAGCGCCACCGGCAGCTCCGCCGCCGGATCGGCGTGCGCGACCGACCCGCACACGGTTCCGCGCGCGCGAATCTGCGGGTGCCCGACGTGGCGCACGGCCTGCGCAAGCAGCGGCCAGCCCGAGATCACCTCCTCGGAACGCTCCAGGTCGACGTGCCGCGCGAGCGCGCCGATCCGGAGCACGTCACCGTCCCGCCGCAGGTACGCCAGCTCCTCGACGCGGTTGATGTCGACGAGCCGGTCGGGTCGGGCCAAGCGGAAGTTCAGGAGGGGAACGAGGCTTTGGCCGCCGGCGAGCACCTGGACGTCCTCCCCCTCACGGGCGAGGAGCCCGAGCACCTCGTCGAGCTCCCGCGGGTCTTCGTAGGCGAACGGCGCGGGCTTCATTGGAGCAACCGCCAGAGCTTCGCCGCCGTGAACGGGGGATCCACGTGCCGCACGCCGAACGGCGCCAGCGCGTCGGCAACGGCGTTCGCCACGGCCGCGGGCGTGGCGATAGCGCCGCCTTCACCGATCCCTTTCGCGCCCAGCGGGTTGGCCGGCGACGGCGTCTCTACGAAGCGGCTCTCGATCGCCGGCAGCTCGGCCGCGGTCAGAAGCGAGTAGTCAGCGAAGGATGCCGTGCGGAGCTGGCCCTCCTCGTCGTGGATCGCCTCCTCGACCAGGCACTCGCCCAGGCCCTGGATGGTCGCGCCGAGCACCTGACCCTCGGCGAGGAGCGGGTTCACGATCCGGCCGGAGTCGTCGATGGCGGCGAGGGAGAGAACCTCGAGACGCCCGGTGGCCCGGTCGATCTCGACCGCGGCCAAATAAGCACCAGACGCGAAGACGAGCCCGGAGCTGAAGCGTGCCGAGGCCTCGCAACCGCCCTCGGCCGCCGCCAGCGCCGCGACCGACACACCGGCCTCCTGCGCCCGGGCAACGAGCTCCCTCGCCGCGACCGCGACCGCCGAGCCGCCCATGGCCACGGATCGGCTGGCGAACGTCCCCACCCCGGGCGGCACCTCGCCGGAATCGCCCCAGATCACCTCGACCGCCCCGGGGTCCGCGCCGAGCTCGTCGGCGGCGATCTGTGCGAAGGTCGTCTCGTGACCCTGTCCGTGCGGCGAGGAGCCCGTGCGCACGACGACCCGCCCGTCCGGCTCGACACGCACGACGGCGCTCTCCCATTGCCCGCCCGCCCGCTCGACGTACATGCCGACCCCGATGCCGACGATGCGGCCTTCGGCCCGCGCGCAGGCCTGCTCCTCGCGCCGCCTCGGAAGGTCACCCAGCTCCAGCGCCGCCTCGAGGCAACGCTCGAAGTCGCCGGAGTCGTACGTCCAGCCCAGCGGCGTCTCGTACGGGAAGGCGTCGGCGGGGATGAAGTTCCGCCGGCGAAGCTCGACCGGATCGAGCCCCAGCTCACGGGCCGCTAGGTCGACCATCCGCTCGATGAGGAAGGCAGCCTCCGGACGGCCGGCCCCCCGGTACGGCCCTGTCGGCACCTTCGTCGTCGCCGCCCCGACGACCTGGACGGAGACCGCCGGGATGCGGTAGGTGCCGCACAGGAGCATGGCGGTCGTGTGCGGGGCGACCGGCGTCGTCGGATACAGGTAGGCGCCGAGGTCGGCGTAGAGGACGGCGCGGAGCCCGAGGATGCGCCCGTCCGCGCTCAGGGCCAGCTCGACGTCCGCCTCGAGGCCCCGTCCCTGGTAAGCGGAGAGGAAGTTCTCCGTGCGGTCTTCCACCCAGCGAAGCGGAAGGCCGAGCTGCACCGCCGCGGCCGCGACCCCCGCAACCTCGACCCCGACCGCGCCCTTGCTCCCGAAGGCCCCGCCGACGTCCGGCACGATCACGCGGAGCCGAGCAGGGTCGCGCCCGAGCGCGTGGCCAAGCTGGGCGAGCGGCCGGTGTGGATCCTGGGCGGAGCACCAGACGGTGAGGAGATCGCGTTCTGCCTCCAGGCGGGCAACGGCGCCGCGCGTCTCGATCGGAGCCGCAACCAGGCGCGGGATCGCGAATGACTGCGACACGACCACGTCGCCCTCCGCGAACGCTCCTTCGACGTCGCCCTGCGCGTGCGACCAGCGGACGAGCGCGTTCTCCGGGACGTGATCGTGAAGGAGCGAAGCCGCCGCGGCGTCGCGGGGATGGAGCACCGGCTCGAGCGGCTCGTACTCGACCTCGACGAGCTCGGCGGCATCCTCGGCGAGCGCCCTGCTCTCGGCGACGACGAGCGCTACCGCCTCACCCGCGTAGCGCACCCTCTCGCGCGCGAGGACAGGATGACCCGCCTCCGCGACGAACGCGCCCTCGAGGCTCCCGCCCGGAAGCGTCCCCACGTCGAGCTCGGGACCGGTGAGCAGCGCGACGACGCCGGGCTGCTCGCGCGCGGCCGCCGTGTCCACGGCACCGAGGCGCGCGTGCGCGTATGGGCTGCGGACGAACGCGACGTCGAGGAGACCGTCGAGCTCGACGTCGTCGAGGTAGGTCGCTTCCCCGCGCAGGAAGCGCGCATCCTCACGCCGCGGAACGGGCCGCCCGACCCAGCCTGCGCCGCTAGTCGACACGCACTCCGAGCGGCACCGGCCGGCCCGCGGCGTCGGACTCGACGGCGCCGATGATCACCGCGAGCGCGGCGAGCGCCTCCTCCGCCCCGGTCTCCGGCTGCGCCTCTCCGCGCACACTACGGGCCAGCTCGTCCAGCTCCTCGGCGACGACGTCGCGCTCCTCGAAGGGAACGTCCTGGACGCCCTCGGCAGTCGTGAGGCGCAGCTTTGTGGCGGCGTCGAGGCGGTCGGCGTGCGGCCACACGGACGCGTCGACCACATAGTCGAGAACGCCTTCAGTGCCGAGCAGGCGCGCTGCGTAAGTTTTCGGCGACACGTAGCTGGACGCGATGGTCGCGCGCGCGCCCGACTCCAGCTCGACGAGCGCGACGCCGACGTCGTCGATCTCCGCCTCGGTGACCAGGCGGGCGAAGGACCCGTGCACGCGCGCCGCCGGGCCGAGCCAGTAGAGGAGGTTGTCCGCGTGGTGGACGCCGAGCTGGAGCAGCGGCCCGCCGGGGCAGGTCTCGCGGTGGTAGCGCCACATCTCCGGCTTGAGCGTGCCGGTCAGCGAGAAGTTGAGGTCGGCCTGGACGACGCGCCCGAGGGCGTCCTCGTCGACGAGCCGCTTCACCGCCCGGGCCGCGCCGAGCCGCCGGAGATCGTGACCCACCAATAGCACGACGCCGGCCGCCTCGCAGGCGGCCCGGATCGCCAGCCCGTCCTCGACCGCGTCGGCGATCGGCTTCTCCACGAAGACGTGCTTGCCGCGCTCGGCGCACGCGACCGCCTGCTCGGCGTGCGTGTAGTTCGGCGTCACGAGGAGCACCGCCTCGACACGCGGGTCCTCGACCGCCGCTTCGAACGACGGGGCGGCCTCACAGCCGACATCCGCCGCGAAGGCCTCACGTCTGCCGGCATTCCGGCTGAAGCAGGTGACGAGCTCAATCGAGGGCGTCCGCGCCGCCGCGGCGGCGATCTGCCCGGCCCACATGCCGGTGCCGATCAGCGCGACGCCGACGGCGCTCAACCGGCGGCCACCAACGGCTCGAACGGCACGGTGTGAAGCGTCTCCATCCCGTTTGCGCGGATGACCCCGAGCTGGCCGAGCTGGAGGCCCATGCGCTCGTCCGGCGTGATCGGGTTCGGCTGAACGACGACCGCCATGCCCTCCTCGAACGTACGGCCTGCCGGCGCGGGGGTGGCGTCGTCCCACGGCCACCATCGGACGCAGGAGCGGTCGACGATCGGCGGCTCGATGCCGACCCCGTAGCCGTGCACGAGGTCGTCGTAGATCGCGTAGCCGGCCTCGCCGATCACCGAGCCGGCACGGATGATCTCGGCCTCGGTGGCGCCGGGCTTCAAGGCGTCCACGATCCGCTCGTACGCGTCGAGCGCAACGTCGAACATCCGCTCCCATTCCTCCGTCGGCTCCGCCTCGACGAACACAGGCCGCTGGATCTGGCCCGTGTAGCCCCAATAGGAGGCGCTGAACTCGGTGATGATCACGTCGCCGGCCTCGATCCGCCGGTGCGACGGGTTCTGAGCGGGCAAGCAGCCGTTGGGGTCGTCCATCGCCATCGAGCGGAGGAACATGATGCGCGGCATGCCACCCTCGGGCCGGTAGGCCGCCTCGGAGAGGGCGACCAGCTCGATGTCGCTCATTCCGGGCCGCGCTCCCTCGGCGAGCGCGATGATCGCCTCGTCGGTGAGCTCGGCAGCCTTCCGTAGCCACTCGACCTCCTCCTCCGACTTGATCAGGCGGAGCCGCGAGTACGGCACCGTCACGTCCACGAGCTCGAGGCCGGGGAGCTCCTCGCGCAGGCGCGCGTGGTGCCCGTAGGGCATGCCCATGGAGAACGTCGCGTTGACCCCGACGAGGCCGGCGCGGCCGCCCGTCACCCCGATCTCCCGGAGCCGAGCGGCCACGGCGCCCGCCGGGTCGTAGCCGCCCCACTCGACGATGGGCACGTCGCTGACCTCCCGTGCGTTCGGGACGTGGTTCGTGAGGCCCGTGTAGAGCGCCGCGTCCTGGCCGGGGTCGAGGGCCACGACGAGGTAGCAGTGGTGCAGGTCGAGGTGGTTCGAGAGCCAGAACGGGTTCGCCATGTTCGCCCGGCTCACGCCCGAGTTGCCGAAGAGGACGAGCGCCGAGAGGTCGTGCGCGCGCATCAGCTCGCGCGCGAGCTCGTACCGGCGGGCCATCTCCTGCGCGGAGAACCGGTCCCACACGGCTACCCAAGCTCCTTTCGCAACCAGTCCGCCACCAGCGGTCGGTACTTGAAGGGGATGTTGTTACAGACGTGATTTCCCTCGTCGTAGAGGACGAAGGTGGTGGCCGGCGCCTCGTCCGCGATGCGCTTCGTCTGCTCCCACGGGATGATGCGGTCGAGCTTCCCGGTCACCATCAGGCCGGGGCGGTCGAGCTCGCCGATCACCGGCGCTAGGTCGAGCTCGTACGCCTTCGCGCGCGCCTCGTCGGCGTCCCGCGCGCCCGAGTGGTGCTGGAACGTCTCCCGGGTGAGGGAGGGGAGTCCCTCCCAGCACTCGCCGAAGTTGAAGGCGCCGCTGACGCCGGCGACGGCCTTGACCCGCGGCTCCAGCGACGCAGCGCGAGGCGCGTAGTAGCCGCCGAGGCTGACCCCGGCCGCGCCGACGCGCTCCAGGTCCACGTCGTCCCGGGCGGAGAGAGCATCCAGCGTGGCCGTGACGGCCGCCTCGTAGTCGGGCCGGATCGAGGTCGCGAAGCCGCTCTCTCCCTGGCCTGGCCCGTCGAGCGAGAACGTCGCCATCCCGCGCGCGAGGAAGACGTCCTCCCAGAGGAAGAACTCCTCCTTCGTCGAGTCGAGCCCCGGGAGGAGCAGGACGAGCGGCGGACGCTCGAGCCCGGCGGGCCGGCGGAGGTTGCCCACCAGCCCGGCGCCGTCGAAGGGGATCGCCACGCGCTCGGCGCTCGGATCGAGGTGCCGGTGCGCCCGATAAAGACAGTCGATCGCCTGCCTCGTCGTGGCGTGGTTTCGGTCCACGTCCACGACCCAGACGAACTTTGCGAAGTGGTAGCAGACCGCCGCGGCGAGGTACGCCTCGCCTGCCGTGCGTCCGTTCCCGGCCACCTCGGCCTCCTCGGCGCGACCGCGATGCTCGTCGGCGGTCGCCGTCCACGCATCGAGCCAGCCGTCCCAGGAGCTCACGCGGGCGGTCGTGCGCTCGAAGTCGTCGAGATTGACGCCGTTCGAGACGAACCGGGGCGCCCAGTTCGCGATCGCCGCCTGGACGCGGGCGTCAGACACCGGTGGCGACCTCCTCGAGCGACATCCCGAGATCCTCCAGCAGCACCATCGCGGAGTTCCGGCCGGGCGCCGCCGAGACGGAGCCGCCCGGATGCGTCGTGCCACCGGTCTGGTAGAGGCCGTCGATGGGCGTCCGCGGGCCGAAGCGCAGCGCGCCCGACTGCGCGGGGCTCATGTCGCCGCCGTGGCACGTGCCGTGCCAGTTGTGGGCGTTCATCCGCTCGAGGTCGGGCGGGCTTTTGACTACGGTCGCGAGGATCGTCTCCTCGCAAATGTTGGGAGCGAAACGCCGGAGCTGCTGCAAGTTGCCGGCGGCAACCTCTTCCTTGACCTCGTCCCAGCGGGCGGCACCGCCGTCGGCGAGCTCGTAGGGATGAAAGCCGATCACCTTGAGCGCGTGCTGACCGGCGGGCGCCCGCGAGGGGTCCTCGACGCTGCCGCAGACGACGAGGAGCGGCGGGTCGTCGTCCGCGAGGAGTCCCCGGCCCACGTCGGAGCCGACGCGGAGCAGCCGGTCGACCGAGGGTGCCGTCCCGGACGCGACGGGCGTGACGGTCCCGCCGTCCGCGCGGTAGGTCGGCGCTTCCGTCGTGGCGTAGTGCGTCGGGAAGAGGCACACCCCCTCCCGCCAGCGGTCGACGCCGTAGAGGAACTCCTCGCCCCAGGTCTCGCGCGGCGCCATCTCGGCCAGGTGCTTGACGTGGACGGTCGACAGGACTGCGCGCCGGGCGCGGTAGGTTTCGCCGCCCTCGATCTCGACGCCGACGCACCTTCCGCCCTCGAGGAGAAGCCCGCGCACGCGCGCTCCGGTGACGACCATCCCACCGTGGTCCTCGATCAGACGCGCGAGCGCGAGCGGAAGCGCGGCGGAGCCGCCGCGCGGCAAGGTCCAGCTGTGCTGCTGGCGGCCGTAGGCGAGCGAGTAAGCGAGCAGGCCGGTGCCCGGGCGGTCGGCGGGCTGGACGGTCATGAACGCCATCCAGAGCATGAAGGCCTGCGAGTGCCAGTCATCAAACTCGGCCCGGATGACGTCCCAGGCGCTCATCGCCAGCCTGCGCTTCCACGTGGAGTCGAGGACCTCGTCCGGCCGCGGCGCGCGACCGATCGGGTTGTTGCGGTAGGCGCCGAAGACGGCCTTGGCCGCGTCATAATCGGCGATCAGGCGCCGGTATGCTTCCGCGTCGCGGCTGGAGAAGCGGGCGAACTCGGCGCACGTGCGCTCGAGGTCGCGCCACTGGGTTAGTGACTCGCCGTCGCCGAAGACGACGTGGACGACGGGATCCGGATGGAGGTACTCCAGCCCGTAGTCCTCGGCGAGGCGGAGCTCACGGAGCGCGGGGCTCGCCTGGATGAGGTTGTGCGCCGTCGAGCAGGAGTCGTGCAGGAACCCGGGCAGCGTCAGCTCCTCCGTGGCGGTGTTCCCGCCGACGACCGGCCGCTCCTCGAGGACGAGCACGCGGAGGCCCGCCTTGGCCAGGTACGCGGCGGCAACGAGGCTGTTGTGGCCGGCCCCGGCGACGACGATGTCCGCGTCAGAGCTCATGCGATGCCGGTTGTATGATTGTCAGACAAACCATGGCACGCATCAGTTACGTCGACCCCGCCTCTCTGACCGATCCGGAGCTGATCGAGGAGATCGAGCACGCTCGCCGGTTCGGGACGCCGCGGCCCGAGACGCAGTCGATCCGCTCGCACGTCCCCACTGTGGCGCTCGGGTTCACGCGCGGCTGGAAGCAGATCTTCCGGACGGGGATCGTCCCGCACCCGATCAAGGAGCTCTGCCGCGTCTACGTCTCGAAGACGATCGACTGCCACTACTGAGGGTCGCAACGGTCTCTCCGGGGCGGAGAGCAGGGGCTGACGGAGACGGACTACGAGGAGCTGCTCGACTTCGAGCGCTCCGATCGCTTCGACGAGCGCCAGAAGGCCGCCCTCCTGTACACGAGCATGCTCGTCTGGAGCCCCGAGGGCGTCGACGACGCGCTCTGGGCGAGGCTGCGCGAGCACTTCAGCGAGGAGCAGATCGTCGAGCTGGGCTCGTTCGTCTGCCTCACCTTCGGGCAGCAGCGCGTGATCAAGACATGGGGCGTCGGGCACGCCGAGTTCCTCGCCGACACCTCCGGCGGGCTCGCGCCCGGGAAGGTCGAGGCGTAGGTGGCGCACCTGCCCGGTACCGCCGACGAGATCCGTGCCCGCGTCCCGGGCGTCGATGCGACGTACGCCTACATCCGCGACAACGTCCTGACCTCCGGCATCGTCGACCAGGAGCTGAAAGAGCTCTGCTTCCGCTTCGTCGCCGGCGAGGTCGACCCGGCCGACTACGAAGGCCGCGAGCGCGCCGCGCTCGACTGGGCATACGCCATCGTCTGGGATTCCGATCGGGCCGACGACGACCTGTGGGAGCGGCTGCACGGCTACTTCAGCGAGCCGGAGCTCGTCGAGCTCGGCTGCTCGATCGGCTTCGAGCTGGGCCAGCAGCACTTCGTACGGACCCTGGGCCTGCGGCCGGAGATCCCTCAAGCCTCCGCCTGACCCGTCGCACGCCTTCGGCCTGCTCCCGTGGGGGAAGCCCATGTTTCCGCCACGAGCCCTCTTCTTTGAGACAGTGAGGGAACCTCCCGGTTCCCTCACACACCCTCCACACTCGATCACGGCTCACTCCGTGATCCGTGATCGAGGAGCCGCAGAGCGTTGCCGCCGAGGACGCGCGCCTCGTCGGCGGGATCGAGCCCGAGCTTCCGCACCGGCCCGGTCGGGCGCTCGAGCCCCATGTCGAACGGATAGTCGGAGCCGAGGAGGACGTGGTCGGCTCCTGCGAAGTCGATCGCGGCGCGCAGCAAGGTCTGGTCGTGCGTGACCGTATCCAGGTAGAAGCGGCGGATCGAGTCGACGGGCGACTCGCCCAAGCGCGAGCGCGCGTCCGGCTGGAACGTGTGCGAGTGCCGCAGGCGCCCACGGAGCGCGAGGATCGCGCCGCCGGCGTGCGCGAGCAGGATGCGGAGGCTCCGATGCCGTTCCAGCACACCGGCCATAACGAGGTGGGCCGCCGTGATCGTCGTCTCCAGTGGATTCCCGGTCGAGTTCCAGAGGTAGTAGTCGTTCAGCGCCTCGATGCCGAAGCCGCGCGTCGTCGGGTGGACGAAGACGAGCGCGCCGCTCTCGTCCGCGACCGCCCAGAAATCGCCGAACCGGTCGTCCCCGAGGTAGTTGCCCTCGATGCTCGCCGCCACCTCGACGCCGGAAAGGCGTCCGTCCCGCATCAGCTCGACGAGCTCCTCGGGGCGGTCGGGGTCGACGGTCCCGAGAGCCGCGACCCGCGGGCCCACCAGCGCTGCGAGGCCTTCGTTCTGGCGCGCCGTCTCCCGCCCGAGGAGGTTCACCCAGGGGCAGAGAACGACCATGTCGACGCCTGCGCGGTCCTGCTCCTCGAGGATTCGGCCGAGGTCGACGAACTCGCGCACGGCCGCCCGGATCGCCTTGCCGTCCAACTCGACCACCTGGCCGCGGTCGTCCCACCGCACCTCGGCGCCGAGCCCCGGGACGATCACGTGGGCGTGCGCGTCGACGACGGTCACGACCAGAACACCAGGATGAGGCCGCCGACGACCACGAGCACGCCGCCGAGCCAGATCTGCGAGGTCACCTGCTCGACGTGCCGGCCCATGAGCATGGGCGAGAGCAGGAGCACGATCGGCACGGAGAGCAGGCTGAGGGCGAGGACGACGGCGATGCTCGTGTAGTCGAGTGCCGCCCAGCGGGCCCAGACGGAGAGCCCGACCATCAGGCCCGCGAGCAGCTTGAAGATCAGCGACGCCCGCGAACCGAGCGCGGGCCCCTCGACTGCGGGTCGAAGCGGCAATGCGAGCGCATAGGCGAGGACCGCGACCAGCATCCCGAGTGTCAGCCCGAGCAGCGGCGAGGGGAGCCCCTCGAGCGCCTCCTTGATGAGGATCGGGCTCGTCGCCCAGGCGAGTGCGGTCGCGAGGCCGGGCAGGGCATCCTCCCAGGAGACGCCCCAGCCCTGCTCGGACACGGGCTCGAGTGAGACGAGCAGGGCGCCTGCGGTGACCACGACGACGCCGAGCCAGACCGTCCACCCGGGCACCTCGCGGAGGATAAGCACCGCGATCGCGGCCCCGAAGACGGGGGTCGTCGCGAGCAGCGGGCTCGTCCGCGCCGCGCCGATCCGCATCTGGCTCATGTTCAGGAGTGTCCAGCCGAGCGAGAAGTGGATGACGCCGGCGAGGGAGAAGTAGAAGAGCGAAATGGCGGTGGCGTCGCCGAGAAGCCCGAGATCCTCCGTTACGAGGCTGGCGACGACGAGAACGCCGAGCGCGACCAACAGCTGGAGAAACGTCGCCAGGTAGGCGTCGTTCATTCCACCGACCGCGCGACGGTTCAGGGTTTGGAATACGCCGAACCCGAGCCCGGCCGCTGCGGCGAGCGCCGGCCCGGTCACTCGGGAGTCGTGCCCTCGCCCGGTGCCGGCGGCGAGCCGCCGTTCGACCCAGCCTTCGCCTCCCCGTACGCAGACCCGCCGAAGAAGAGATCGGCCATCTCCGGGTTCGCCAGCACCTCACCTGCCGTGCCGACGAGGAGGACGCGGCCGCTCTCCATGACGACGCCGTGGGTCGACAGCCGCAGCCCGAACCGGACGTTCTGCTCGACGAGCAGGATGGTCTTCCCTGCCGTCTTCATCAGCTCGATCGAGTCGGAGACGTGCTTGAGCGCCTTTGGATCGAGGCCGAGGGACGGCTCGTCCAGCAGGACGAGGCGCGGGTCGAGCATGAGCGAGCGGCCGAACTCGACCATGCGCCGTTGACCTCCCGACAGGTTCCCGGCCTTCTCGTCGCCTCGCTCGGAGACGATGGAGAAGATGTCCGCGACCCGCGCGTAGCGCTTCTTCACGAGCCTGCGGTCGCGCCGGATCAGGTACGCGCCCATGAGCACGTTCTCGCGCACCGTGAGGTTCGGGAAGAGCCCATGCGACTGCGGGACCTGGACGATGCCGAGCCTGAGGATCTCGCTCGGGTCGCTGCCGCCGATGGCGCGGCCGTCGAAGTGCACGGCTCCCTTGCGGGGGCTGAGCAGGCCGCTCACGACCCGCAACACGGTCGACTTGCCGGCGCCGTTCGGGCCGACGATGCAGGTCACGGAGCCGCTCTCTACGCCGAGGTCGAGCCCCTGGAGGACGTCGCCGCCGCCGTAGCCCGCGAAAACTTCATCGAGCCTGATCAACACGGCCTAGCTCACCCCCGCCTTCTCCTCGAGCACGAAGTCGGCGCCGAGGTACGCGTCCAGCACGGCCGGATCGGACTGCACCGCCTCGGGTGTCCCCTCGCAGATCATCCGTCCCCGCGCAAGCACGCACACGGGATCGCAGAGGCCGAGGACGAGCGGCATGTTGTGCTCGACGATCAGGAACGTCGTGCCCTGGCGGTTCAGCTCGTGGATCATCTCCTCCATGTGGGCGATCAGCGTCGGGTTGATGCCGCCGGCTGGCTCGTCGAGCATGATCAGCTTCGGATCGAGCATGAGGATCTGTGCGAGCTCCACGAGCTTTCCCTGCCCATAGGAGAGCTCAGCCGCGTGGCGGGTGGCGAACCGCTGCATGCCGACGAACTCGAGCAGCTCGTAGGCGCGCTCGGCCTCCGGGCCGCTGACCGCGTCGGCGCCCAGCCGCCGCCACGAGAAGGAGCGGAGCGGCGCGACGACGTTCTCGAGCACAGTCATCTGCTTGAAGAGGCGCGTGATCTGGAAGGTGCGGCCGATCCCGCGATGGGCGCGGCGGTACGGCGCGAGCTTGTCGATCCGCTCGCCGTCGAACCAGATCTGGCCCCGCTCGCGCTCCATGGTGCCGTCGATGAGGTTGAAGAGCGTCGTCTTGCCCGATCCGTTCGGGCCGATGAGCGCGGTGATAGTGCCCCGTTCGACCTTCAGGGAGACATCGTCGACCGCCCGCACCCCGCCGAAGCTCTTCCGGGCGCCCCGCACCTCGAGCAGCGGGCCCGGCGCTGCCTCGCGGGCCTCGACCGCAGCGCGCTCGACCACCCGCAGCGGCTTGCGCTCGAAGCGGGCGCCGACCTCGGCGGCCTTCGCCGCCTCGCGCCGCCTCGTGACGATCTCCTTCACGCTCGGGATGATCCCCCGCGGCAGGAGGAGGACGACGAGGATGAGGAGCGCGCCGAAGAAGATCAGGCGTTGGTTCGCACCCCAGAAGCCGCTGCCGAACCAGCGGTTGAAGTCGTTGTTCGTGATCTGGTTCAGCGGCTCGAGGATGAAGGCGCCGAGCACGGGCCCCCAGAGCGTCCCGCGCCCGCCGAGCAGCACCGCGAGGACGACGAAGACGCTGTAGACGATGTCGAACATGTTGCGCGGGTCGATGAAGCTGAGGTAGTAGGCGTAGACGCCCCCGGCGGCGCCGATCCAGACCGCGCTCGCGATGTAGGCGAGCATCTTGTAGATCGGCGTGTTCACCCCGACGGCAGCCGCCTTGTCCTCGTCCTCGCGGATGGCGATCAGCCCCATGCCGAACTTCGTCCGCCGGATCCACCATGCGGTCGCGATCGTGAGGAGCAGGATCCCGAGGAAGATGTAGTAGAAGGGCAGGTTCCCCCACTCCCGTGGCCAGTCTGGCAGCGGAAGCGACATGCCGCGATTCCCGTATGTGAGCTCCGTCCAGTTCAGCGTCACGAGCTGCATGACGAACAGGAACGCGATCGTGAGGATCACGAACGTGTGGCCGCGCGTGCGCATGAGGATCGGCCCGACGGCCGCCGCGAAGAGGCCGGCGACGATCGCCGAGATCGGGACGAAGTAGAACGGGTTCGCCCCTCCCTGGCCGAACTCGTCCGGCCCGAAGACCCGCAGCGAGAGGATGGCGGTCGTGTAGGCGCCGATCCCGAGGAAGACGGTCTGGCCGAGCGAGACGTAGCCGCCGAACCCCGAAATGATGTTCCAGCTGCTCGCCATGATGGCGAGGAGCAGCGAGAGGATGATGATCGTCTGGTAGTAGCGGTTGTCGGAGATGACCGGGAAGATCAGGATCGTGACGAAGAGGGCGACGATCGCGATCGCCCCTCCACGCTTCGAGAGGAAGCCGGTCACCGGCCTCACAGCGCGACGTCCTCCCTGAGCTTCTGCCCCATGAGGCCCTGCGGGCGCACGAGCAGGACGACCATGATCACGACCCAGGGGACCATCGTCGCCCACTGGGGCGAGATGTAGGTCTGCGTCATCGTCTCGGCCACACCCAGGAGGAGCGCGCCCACGACCGCCCCGGGCAGGCTCCCCATCCCGCCGAGGACGATGATCCCCAGGAGGCGCGAGATCCACTGGTAGTGGGACGCGGGGAGGAACGGGTAGAGCACCGCCGCGATCGAGCCGCCCGCGCCGGTGGTGGCGACGCCGATGGCGAAGGTGAGCGCGGCGACCGTGCTGGGATTGACGCCGACGAGCCTGGCGGAGCTCATGTTCGCGGAGACCGCCCGGATCGCCCGCCCGAGCCAGGTTACGCGCAGGATCACGTAGAGGATGGCTAGGACGCCGACGGCGATCGCGCAGCCGTACACCTGCGCCTTCCGCAGGTAGATGTCGCCGACGGTGAAGGACTGGTTGAAGTAGTCAGGCGTCGCCCGGTGGAGCGTGGCGGTCCAGACGAAGCCCATTACCCCTTCGATGACGAGCGCCAAGCCGAAGGTCAGGATCACCGAGGTCGAGGCCGGTTTCCCCTGGATCCAGCGGATCGTCGCCATGTAGATCCCGTAGCCGACGAGGAACATCGCCGGCGTCGTGACCAGGACGCCGAGAAGCGGATCGAGCCCGGTCTCGTTCCAGGCCGCCCAGGTGATGAAGGCGGCGAGGATGATCAGCGCGCCCTGTGCGACGTTGATCACGTCCATGACGCCGAAGATCAGTGTCAGGCCCGACGCGAGCAGCGCATAGACCCCGCCTAGCAGGAGCCCGAGGACGATGGTCTGGATCAGCTGCGTCACGTTTGTCCGTCCGGGATGGAGGCCGGCCGGAGAGTTCGGGGCTCCCCGGCCGGCTCCGCTTCGGCCTCAGCCGGCGGCTAGCGCCCCGACCATGGCGGCTTGGGGTTGACGATGGTGTCCGACGTGGCGGCCTCCTCGGGGAGGACGATCTCCTCGTCGCCGCTCTGCCACTGCGCGAGGAGGAACGCCTGCTGCGGCGCCCCGGTCTCGTCCCAGCTGAGCTCGCCGAGGATCGTCTCCACGGAGTTCTCGTGCAGCCAGTCCTTGAGCGCGGCCTGGTCGTCGATCGAGCCGACCGCCTCGACCGCCGCCTGAAGAACCTGCGCGGCTGCGTAGGCGTCGGCCGCGTCCTCGGGTGGGTCGGTGTCGTACTTCGCGCGATAGGCCTCGAGGAACTCAGTGTTCCCCGGGGTGGGAGCGTCGACGTGGTAGCTGACCGCGTAGAAGATGCCCTCGGTGTTCTCGACCCCGATCGCGTTCGAATACTGGTCGGCGAACGATGGGGTCGAGGCTTGGAACATCTGCTGCGGGCTGTAGCCTGCCGCGCTCAGCGCCGTGATCAGGTTGACGCCGTCCTGGAGGCCTGCCGAGCCCTGCGCGATCACGTCGGGCTTCTGCGCTGCGATGTCCGCGGCGATGGCGTCGAAGTTGACGGTCTCGGGCGGGTAGATCTCCGAGTAGACCGTCTCGACGCCGCCGGCCTCGAGCTGCTCCTGGATGCCCTCGGCGACCGGAGCCCCGAACGGGTCGTCGGCCGCGACGTAGGCGGCGGTCTTCGGCCGCTCGCCCTCGGGCAGGCTCAAAACCCACTCCGAGAAGAGGTCGGCCTGGTGCGGTGCGGTGGCCTGCTGGGCGAAGAAGAGGTACTCGAAGCCGCGGTTGAACATGTCGGGCGAGCCTCCCGCCGGCTCGACGTAGACCATCTGCGCGCGCTCCGCGACAGCCGAGGCCGGGATGTTGAGAAGCGACGAGAACGTGCCGAGCAGCAGGTCGACCTGATCCTGGTCGATGAGAGCGTTGTAGTCGGTGACGACGAGGTTCTGGTCGGACTGGTCGTCCTTGACGACTATCTCGACGGGTCGCCCGAGCAGGCCGCCGGCCTCGTTGACCATCTCCATCCAGACCTCGTAGCCTTGCTGGGCCGCGACCCCGGGCTCGGCGAAGTCACCTGTCAGCGGCAGCGAGGCGCCGATGACGATCGGCTCGCCGCTCGGCCCGCCTCCCGTGTCCGTGGCCGCCCCGGTGCCACCGCCACCCTCATCGTCGTCGTCGCCGCCGCAACCGGCCGCGAAGACGAGCGCGAGGAGTACCGGCAGCAGGGCAACGAGCCAAACGATCCTACGCATGAAGTCCTCCCTTTTCGCAGTACCGATTTCCGTGAGGCACCCCGCCCGCGGTACGGCGACGCCTCCTCCCCCTTTCGCTCCGAGACTCACACGACATGGACCTGGATCCCGAACTCGTTGATCGGGACCGCTCCCTCCTCGGTGATGTGGAGCGTGTTCTCGATACAGGCCGAGCCGACTCCCGGCACGAAGATCCCCGGCTCGACGTTGAGGAAGCTCCCTGGCCGGAGCTCCGCGGTCTCCCCGCGCGCGACGACGGGCCGCGAGGAAGTGGTGATGCCTGTGGTGTGGCCGAGATAGACGTGGTTCGAGTACTCGCCGTAGCCCGCGGCATCGGCGACCTCGTTCGCCGACTCCCAGAGGTCGCCCCCGCTGACGCCGACGCGGGCGCGTTCGAGCATGACGCCGTACATCTCCGCGGCCACGTCGTAGATCTCGCGCTGCTTCGGCGAGGGCTCGCCCACCGAGATCGTCCGGTCGGTGTCCGTGTAGTAGCCCTCGAAGCAGGCCGAGAGGTCGAACCAGAAGATCTGGCCCGCCTCAAGCGGTCGCTGCGAGTAGAGGTACGGGCGCACGTTCGAGATCACGTCGCTGAACGACCCCGTGTTCACGTGCGTCGTCATGCCGCTCCCGTGCAGGAACTCGGCCCCGAGCGCAGCCATCCGCTGCAGCGAGTTGAAGCAGAACTCGTACTCCGGGACGCCTTCGCCGGCAGCCTCGACGGCGCCGGCCAGCCCCGCGTCCGCCACGGCGGCGGTCTTCCTGATGCGGTCGGCGTCGTACCCGGACGGCGTCGCGACGATGTCCTCCCAGACCGGCACGGCGTCACCGAACGATGCCTCGGCGAGGCTCCCGCTCAGGATCTCGGCATAGACGGCCGGCATCTCGCCGGCGAACACCCCCAGCCTGCCGGCAGTGAGCCCGGCGGCGCCGACCGCGTCCCGGATCGCCTTCCGCAACTCGTCCGCAAGCCACCGGCGGGACGGGTTCGGGAAGGGGCGGACGTCCTCGACCCACGACATCTTGCGGGCCTCCTCGAGGTGCCACGGCTGGTCGACCAGGAGCACCGGGTCGCGCTTGCGCGGCACGAGCAGCAGCGAGCTCGCGCCCGGGAAGACATGGATGTAGCCGGAGAGGAACCGGATCGGGTCGCAGTTCGCCGAGGCCGAGCCCCACACCAGGAGCCCGTCGAGCTCATGCGCGTCCATCGCCGCCCGCGTCCGCTCCAGCCTGCCCTCCTGCTCCTCCACGGGCGGCTTCGGCGCGCGACCCTTCGACTTCTCGAGGTCGACGGCCCCCTCGAGGCCGAGCTCGGCGAATGCGTCCACCTGTGGCATCAGTCGCGGTCGCTCAGTCCGCAAGGGCAGCGGGCTCCTCGATCAGGGTCGCGAGGGCGTCCAGGAACTGCGCGGCGCGGGCGCCGTCGATGACGCGATGGTCGCAGGAGAGGGTGAGAGCCATGGTCGGCCTCACGGCCGGCGACCCGTCCACGGCGACGACGCGCTCGACGATGCGGCCGACGGCGAGGATCGCCGCCTGCGGGGGGTTGACGACTGCCTGGAAGGCGTCGACGCCGAACATGCCCAGGTTGGAGATGGTGAAGGTGCCGCCCTCGACGTCCTCGGGGCGGAGGGCTCCGTCGCGCGCGCGGGAGACGACGTCCTCGCGGCGCCCTGCGATGGCCCCGAGCCCGATCCGGTCGGCGCCGTGGATCACCGGTACGACCAGGCCGTCCTCGACGGCGACCGCGATCCCGACGTTCACGTCGTCGTTCAGGCGGACACTCCCGTCCGCCCAGACCGCGTTCGCCTGCGGGTGAGCTCGCAGTGCGGCGGCCGCCGTGCGCACGAGCAGGTCCGTGACGCTCACGTCGCGGCCCAGCGCCCGCTTCGCCGCCTCCCGCCAGCTGCCGAGGCGGCCGGCGTCCACCTCGCGAAGCAGGTAGAAGTGCGGCGCGCTCGTCCAGCTCTGGGTCGTGCGCTCGGCCATGACGCTCCAGATCCGCGAGAGCGGGAGCTCGCCGCCGGCCGCAGCCGAGGGCACAGCGGCGTCCGTCGGCGTCGCCGGGATGTCGGCCGCCAGCAGGGCCCCGTGCGGCCCACTCCCGTCCACCAGCGAGTCCAGGTCGACGCCGCGCTCGGCCGCGAGCCGTCGAGCCTTCGGCGAGGCCAGGCGGCGGCGCGACGGGGCGGACTGGGATTGCGAGACGACCGCCGCCGGAGCCGCCGCCGAGGCGGGCGGCGCTTCCGCCGGAGCCGCTCCGGCGCTCCCGTTCGTGGGCACCTCCTCGCCGGGAGCGACGATCACCGCGACCGTCTGTCCCACCGGCACCTCGGCGCCCTCGGGAGCGCGGAGGCCCGCGAGCAGGCCGTCCGCCGGCGCCTCGATCTCGACGGTGACCTTGTCCGTCTCGACCTCCATCACCGGCTCGCCCTTCGTCACCTCGTCACCCTCGACTTTGAGCCAGCGGAGGACCTTGCCGGTCTCCTGGGCCATTCCGAGGGCGGGCATGATCACGTCGGTCGGCAATGTCCTCAGCCCTCGAACCCCGCTCCTTCGCTACGGGCCCCGGCCACGACCCAGTCCAGCGTCCCGCCGCGATTTCGGTTCGACTCGACCTCGCGGGTGCCGGGAAGCGGCCCGGCGGCCGTCCGGTAGCCCCCGGACGCGACGAGGAGCTCTTCGGCCGGGAAGCGCGTGATCACCTCGCAGCCGTCCGCCGTGACTATGAGCTGCTCCTCGATCCGGGCAGCCGACCAGCCGTCCGAAGCCGGCCAGAAGGTCTCGAGCGCGAAGACCATGCCCTCCTCGATCACCTCGGGGTGGTCGAAGGAGACCAGCCGGCTGAAGATCGGCTTCTCCCAGATCGAAAGCCCCACGCCGTGGCCGTACTGGAGCGCGAACGCCGCCTCCTCGTCCGGGAACCCGAACTCCTGCGCCTCCGGCCAGACGGCGACGACGTCGGCCGTCGTCACGCCGGGGCGGATCATCGAGATCGCCTGGTCGAGGATGTCGCGGGACCGCTTGTAGGCGTCGACGAGAGCGGGCGATGCGCTGCCGACCGCGAACGTGCGGTAGTAGCACGTGCGGTAGCCGTTGAACGCGTGGAGGATGTCGAAGTACGCCGGGTCTCCGGGGCGGAGCATTCGGTCGGTGAAGACGTGCGGGTGCGGGCTGCAGCGCTCGCCGGAGATCGCGTTCACGCCTTCGACGTGCTCGGAGCCGAGCTCGAAGAGGACCTTGTTGACGAGCGCGACGCACTCGTTCTCGCGGATGCCGGGCCTCATCGCGCGATAGAGCTCCTCGTAGGCCGCGTCGACCATGGCGCACGCGGTGCTGAGGAGCGTCATTTCGTCCGCCGTCTTGATCTTGCGGACGTCCTGCATGAGCGCCTGGCCGTCGACGACCTTGATGCCCTCGTCCTGCAAGGCCTCGAGCACCGGCAGCTCGATCACGTCCACTCCGAGCGGCTCGCCGAGGAGGCCGCGCTCCTCGAGTTCGATTCGGATCTTCTCCGCGACGGACTCGGCCCTCCCCTTGACGGAGCCGCGGAGCGTCGAGATCCCCGCGCGCGAGCGCTCGTCCCCGAGCCAGGGGTTGTACAGCTTGTGATGGCGGGCGGCCGAGCCGAAGTCCCACATGATCGGGTCGTCGCCCTGCGGCAGCAAGCAGAAGCGGATCAGCTTGTCCATCGCCCACGTGCCGATGTGGGTCGCCGTGATGTAGCGGATGTTGGCCATGTCGAAACAGAGGAGCGCCCCCAGCTCGGACCGCGCCAGGCCGGCCTGCGCGCGCGCCAGGCGCTCCCGCCTGAGCCGTTCGAAGTCGACCCGCTCCTCCCAGTCGACCGCCATCGTCCCGTAGGTTCGAGTGCCCATGTTCAGTCCTTCCCCAGCAGTGACTTGGCGAGCTCGAAGACGCCTTCGGCGGTCGGAACCGTCTGGTCTTCGAGGGTCGGCGAGAATGGAATCGGGACGTCCATAGCCGCCGCGCGCGTGACCGGCGCGTCGAGGTGGTAGAACGCGCCTTCGCCCAGCACCGCCGCCAGCTCGGCCGAGGCGCCGAAGCTGCGGTGGCCCTCGTCCAGGACGATCGCGCGCCCGGTCTTCTGCGCCGAGCCCACGAGCGTCTCCCGGTCGAGCGGGACGAGCGTGCGCGGGTCGACCACCTCGGCGCCGACGCCGATGCGCGCGAGCTCGTCCGCGGCCTCGAGCGCCACGTAGACCATGGAGCTCGTGGCCACCAACGTCACGTCCTCTCCCTCGCGCTTCACGTCGGCAATGCCGAAGGGCAGCGTGTACTCCTCCTGGGGCACCGGTCCCTTCGTCGCGAACATCATCTTGTCTTCGAATAGGACGACCGGGCCGTCGTCGCGGATAGCGGCCTTCAGCAGTCCCTTCGCGTCGTAGGGCGTGGCCGGGAGGGCGACCTTCAGCCCCGGGATGTGCGCTACCCAGGCATGGAGGCTCTGGCTGTGCTGCGCGGCCGAGCGGCGGGTCGCGCCAAGCGTCGTTCGCACCGTGAGCGGGGCCTTCAGCCGGCCGCCCGACATGTAGTGGACCTTCGCCGCCTGGTTCACGACCTGGTCCATGACGAGCGTCATGAAGTCTCCGAACATGATGTCGACGACGGGGCGCATCCCCGTCATCGCGGCGCCGAGGCCGATCCCCGTGACGCCGGCCTCGGAGATGGGCGAGTCGAGCACCCGCCCGGCCCCGAACTCCTCGACCAGGCCGGAGAGCACCTTGAAGGGGGTACCGGCCTCGGCCACGTCCTCGCCGATCACGAAAACGGTCGGGTCGCGCCGCAGCTCCTCCGCCAGCGCCTCGTTCACCGCCTGCGCCAGCGAGATCTCGCGCTGGTCGACCTGCGCGGCGCTAGGGGTAGACATGCTGGTCGACCTCGCCGGGGTCCGGGAAGGGCGCCTCGAGCGCGACGGCGACCGCGGCCTCCACTTCCTCGGCGATCTCGCGCTCGACCCGCTCGAGGGCCTCGCGGTTGACCCCGCCGTCGGCCAGCAGCCAGGCGCCCAGGATTCTGAGGGGGTCGCGTTCGTCGACCCAGGAGGTCTCCTCCTCCTTGGTGCGGTAGTAGGCACGGTCGACGTCGCCGACGTGGTGGCCGTGGAAGCGGTAGGTGTTGCAGACGAGGAACGACGGCCCCTCGCCCGCGCGGGCGCGCTCGACCGCGCGCACAGTGGCCGGGTAGACGGCGCGCACGTCCTGGCCGTCGACCTCCTCGACCGGGATGCCGAAAGCCGCCGGGCGGGCGGCAACATCGCCGGCGGTCGTCTCGAGGTAGTGCGTGTACTCGTTGTAGAGGTTGTTCTCGCAGACGTAGACGACCGGCAGCTTCCAGAGCGACGCCATGTTCATGACCTCGTAGAGGACGCCCTGGCCGAGCGCGCCCTCGCCGAAGAAGCAGACCGCGACCTGGTCGGTGCCGCGGGCCTTGGCGGAGAACGCTGCTCCGGTGGCGATCCCGGTGGAGCCGCCGACGATCGCGTTCGCGCCCAGGTTCCCGTTCTCGTGGTCGGCGATGTGCATGGAGCCGCCCTTGCCGCGGCAGTAGCCGGCCTCCTTGCCGAGCAGCTCGCAGAACATGCGGTCGACCGCCGCGCCCTTGGCCAGGCAGTGCCCGTGGCCGCGGTGCGTGCTCGTGATGTAGTCGTCCTTCCGCAGCGCCGCGCAGACTCCAACGGCCACGGCTTCCTCGCCGATGTAGAGGTGCGCAAGACCGGGCATCTTCGCTCCCCGGTAGAGCCCGTTCACGTGCTCTTCGAAGGTGCGGATGCGCTGCATCCGCTCGTACATCTGCAGCCCGAGCTCCGAGCTGATCCCAGTGAGCGAACGGGCCTCGGTGGCCACGGCTACTGCGCCACCTTCCGGAGGCCGGCCATCTGCGCCATGACCTCGTAGACAACTGCGAAGTCCTGCTCCGCGAGGCCCATCCCCCGGGCCGCGGTCAGGAGCTCGTTCGAGATCGCCGTGGTGGGCATGGGGACGTCGAGCCTGCGGCCCGCCTCGAGGGCGAGGTTCATGTCCTTCTGCATCATGTTGACGTTGAACCAGGCCTCGTCCGGCATCTCGAGGACGAAGGGGCCGCGGTACTTGAGCATCGGGGAGGCGATGACGCTCTCGAGCATGGCCTCGACTGCAACCTCCCGGTCGATCCCGTCCTTCTCGGCGAGGAGCAGGCCCTCGCAGAAGGCGACCATCTGCACCTGGAGGCTCAGGTTGATGGCGATCTTCATCAGCAGCGCCTGGCCGTTCGAGCCGATGTGGAAGACCTTGGGCCCGATGTCGAGCAGAATCGGCTCGACGCGGGCGAAGGCGTCGTCGTCGCCGCCGACCATGATCGTTAGGCGCCCCTCCTCCAGGGTGCTCACGCTGCCGGAGACGGGCGCGTCGAGCATCTGCGCGCCCAGGTCGGAGACCTGCTCCGCCAGCGCCCGGCTCGCCTCCGGCGTGCCGGTCGTCATGTCGACGTAGACCTTCCCGGGCGCGAGGCCGGCGAGGATCCCGTCCGGGCCCTGTGTGACCGCCTCGAGCGCGGCGACGTTCGTGACCATGCTGAGGACGACGTTGGCCGCCTCGGTTGCCTCGCGCGGGCTCTCCACGAGCTCGAGGCCGAGCTCGATGAGCGGGGCGGCCTTCTCCCGCGAGCGGTTGTACCCGTGCACGGAATGCCCGGCCGCGAGCAGCCGTCGCACGACGCCGCCCCCCATGACGCCCAGACCGACGAAGCCGAGGTTCGCCACCTAGTGCCCCTCCAGGCAATACAAGCCTGACTCTGCCCCGCGATCACGCGGCGCCGGAGCCCACCCTCGCCCTTGCCAAGGCATCCAGCCTTGGCCGCGCGCGAGTGCGAACTCCGGCTTGGTGCTCGCGACGCAGAGTCGAGGCTGGATTACCTGAATGGGCACTAGCGTCTGCTCTCGTTCGACTTCGCCGTCGCGGCCTCGACCGCTTCCTCCACGCGACCGAGGTGGTCGCGCATCCGCGCGCGGGCTTCCTCGGGCTTCCCCGCGGCCATTGCGTCGATGATCAGGCCGTGGTCCTCGATCGACTGCTCGGGGCTGCCGGGGATCCGGTAGATGGAGCCGAGCGCGCGCTCGAGCTGGTCGCGGATGGCGTGCATGAGGTGGAGGATGAGACGGTTCTGCGTCGCCTCGGCGATCGTGAGGTGAAACGCGACGTCGGACTCGATGTACTCGGCCGGGTCGGACAGCCCCTCGCGCATGAGCTCGGTCGCGGCCCTCATGCGGCTGATGTGCGACCCGTCACCGCGCTCGGTCGCCAGGGCGACGGCCTCGCCCTCGAGGATGCGGCGCACCTCGAAGAGCTCGCGGAGGCTCCCCTCCTCGACCGCGAGGAGGAGCGAGAGGGAGTCGTTCAGCGGGTTGCGGAAGTCCGCGACGAGGAACGCCCCGCTCCCGCCGGCGACGATCAGCCCCCTGGACTCGAGCATGCGGAGCGCCTCGCGAACCGACGAGCGCCCGACGCCGTAGTGCTGCATCAGCTCGCGCTCGGTGGGCAGCGAGTCGCCGGGCTCCAGGTGGCGCTCGCTGATGACGGCGAGCAGGTTCTCGGCCACGAGCTCGTACGTGTTGCGGCGCTCGATCGGCTGCCGCGGAGCCAGGAGCCCCTTCGATGTCTGATCGTCAGACAACGCTACATATATAACCGCCCGCGCCCGTTTCCTGCAAGGCGGGCCGGCTTGACCACCCAAGGTCAAGGAGGCAGATACTCGGCTTGTCTGATAGTCGGACAGGCACCGGGACACCTCAGCCTGTCCACTCGGAAGGAGGGGAGGATGCAGGCGACACGCTCGATCAGGGGCAGGCTCCTGATCGGTTTCGCGCTGGTCGCGGCCGTCACCGTGGCGGTAACCGCCACGATCGTGGCGAGCCCGCCGTCGGTGAACCAGCAGATCGCGGCGGCGAACGAGCCCGACCTGATTCTCTACAACGGCAAGATCTCGACCCTCGACGAGGGGAACTCGGTCGTCAGGGCGATCGCCATCCGTGACGGCGTCATCATCGCGACCGACGACCAGAGCCGCCGCATCAGGGCTCTGGCGGGCAAGAACACCACGGTCGTCAATCTCCAGGGCCGGCGCGTGCTCCCGGGGCTCATCGACGGGCACCTGCACGGGATGCGCGAGGGCTACCACTGCTGGACGCAGGTGGTCCGGCTCGACCTGGTCACGAGCCGTGCGCAGGCCCTCGCCATGTACGCGGCCAAGGCCGCTGAGCTGGACGACGGTCGCTGGGTCTGGACGACGGCCGGCGGGTGGAACGTCAACCAGCTCGACGTGCCGCAGATCTTCACGTTCGCCGAGCTCAACGCAGCGGCACCCGCGAACCCGCTGTGGATCACGGGCAGCGGCTTCGCCGGCCCGCGGGTCAACCAGGCGGCGCTGACTGCGCTCGGGCTGGCGCCCGGGTCGCCCGGCGTCGTCCTCGACGCGAACGGTGTCCCGACCGGCCAGCTGACCGCGCCGGCGACGACCGCGGCGAACCAGGCCATTCTCGCCCAGCTCAACGCGCTCGGCGTCGACGCCGAGGGCCAGTGCCTGCAGGACTTCATCGCGGAGGCCAACAGCCGCGGGCTCACCGCCTGGAAGGACGCGGGCGGCAACGACGCCCCGTGGGGCACCGGCGGCGCGATCAACGACCAGCTCCACGTCGAGGAAGGCGCGATGGCGCTGTACCGCTCCGAGGGCCTGAACGCGCGCATCGCCTTCAACGCGATGTCCGGGTACGACATCAACCGTGTGATCCCGGAGACGCAGAACACGTTCGGCTTCCTCGGCGACGACATGTTCAAGTACCTCGGCCCGGGCGAGGACGTGATGGCGACCGATCCGCAGTACGCGGACGTGATGCGGTGGTCCGCAAGCAAACGGCTGAGCGTCGAGACGCACGTCGGCAACATCGACGCGATCCTGAACGGCTTCGAGGCGGCCAACGTCGTCTACCCGGTCGGCGAGCTGAAATGGCGCATCGCCCATCCCGGAGACGGCGAGCCGGGCGACCAGCAGCTGGCGCGGGCGAACGCCCTCGGCGTCGGCTGGGCGCTGACGTTCTCGAGCGTCCGCAACGGCGCGACGGGCCCGCGCTACCGCACCGTGATGGACAGCGGCGCGCACATGTGCCTCGCGACTGACGCCATGAACGTGGCGCCGTGGGCGCCCTTCCAGAGTATCTGGTACGTCACCACCGGCCAGACGCTGCTCCCCGGGGTGCCCGGCGTCCCGGCCGACCAGCGGCTCACCCGCGAGGAGGCGCTGCGGCATGCCACCGTCGAGTGCGCGTGGTTCCTCGACCTGGACGGGAAGCTCGGCACGCTCGAGCCGGGCATGCTCGCCGACCTCATCGTGCTCACAGACGACTACTTCACGGTTCCCGACAACGAGATCAAGGACATCGAGTCGCTGCTGACGGTCGTGGACGGCCGCATCGTCCACGCCGCCGGCCCGTACGCAGGCCTCGACTAGGGAGGGACGCACACTGGCAGGCAAGGAGGCTCCCCCCGCCCGCTCGCGGGGGAGCCTCCGTTTCGTAGGCTCCCGGTGTGGAGAACGAAGTCGAGCACCGCTGCCCGGGATGCGAATCGCCTCCGGCCATCGCGGTCGGCGCGCCGTTCGTCGGCGCAGTCGGATTCCTCTGGTGGAAGCGGCCGTTCGAGGAGCGGCTGTACCGCTGCCTCGAAGGGCACATCTACTCGGTCAGGGTGAGTGGCGAGACGACAACGATCGAGCAGCACGACTCCGTGGAAGCCTGGCTCGAGGCGCGAACCGGCTCCGAGGCGCAGACCCGGCCGCCGGGGCTCTAGGAGGCGGGGCTAGCCGACCCGCTTCGGCGGGAGCTCGGCCTCGAACGACGCGCGCGGCGCGTAGCGAAGCTCCGGCGGCCCCTCGACGGCGAACCCGAGGGCGAGGAGCGGATCGGCCTTGACGGGACCCACGGCCTCCGCGCGCTCCCACACCGCCTGACCGCGGCGCACACGGAATGCGCGCAGGCCGGCGGCCTCGACGAGCCCGAGCTCGTGCGACCCGAGCTCGCTCGGCTCGGCGGCTCCGCGCCGCTCGTAGCGGAGCGAGACGCCGAAGCCAGCGGCCTCGATCGCTCCCTCGCGCACGCGCGCGCGCGCGAGACGGACGGGGAAGCCGAGGAGGGCGCCGCCCATCCCGAGCAGCGTGACGCGCATGGCGAGGAAGACGACGGCTACCTCGCCGGCGTGCTTCGCATAGACGCGGACGTTCAGCTGGGAGAAGTGCGGAACAGGGACGCGGCCGAGGTGGCCGCCGTCCCAGCGGAGCGCGGCGATCGTGACGAGATGCCGGCCGTCGACGGGGGCGGGCTCGAGCCCCCGCGGCAGCGTCCGTGCCACCTGCTCGGCGTCCGTCTCCCAGCTCGCAAGCACGAGATCGCGGACTCGGTGGCGGAGGAGCACGCAGGAAGCCTAGGCACGAGGCGGAAACTCGCGTCGTGGACACCGCCGCAGCCATCGACCGCTTCCTCCGCAGCCAGGCGCTCTCCGAATCGACCCGCCGGGCCTACCGGCGCGACCTGGACGAGCTCGCTACGTGGCTCCGCCGCAACGACCTGACGCTGGCCGGCTTCGACGCGCGGGCGTTCGCCGCCTATGCGGCGGAGCTCGGCGCCGAGCGGCCCGGACGGACGCCGCGAAAGCTCGCACAGACGACGATCGCCCGCAAGCTGGCCGCGGTGCGGTCCCTCATCCGGGCAACCCTCGGGCCGAGCCGGGTGCCCGACCTCGCGGTCTCCGGCCGTCGGCGGCGGCGGCTGCCGCACGCGCCGCGGCCCGACGAGACCGACGCCTTGCTGGCCGGGCTGGAAGCCGACGACCCGCTCGGGCTCCGGAACCGTGCGCTGCTCGAGCTGGTCTACTCGGCGGGCCTGCGTGCTCAGGAGGCCGTCGACCTCGAGCTCGCCGACGTCGACTTCGAGCAGGAGCAGGTCCACGTGCGCGGCAAGGGCGGCAAGGAGCGGGTCGTCCCGCTCGGCGAGGAAGCCTCCTACCAGCTGCGCCGCTACCTGGAGCACGCCCGTCCCCAGCTCGCGCGCGGGGCGGTCGACGCCGTCTTCCTCTCCGCGCGCGGGAGACGGCTGGATACGTCCTCGCTGCGGCGGCTCCTGCCCAACCCGCACAGGCTGCGCCACGCCTTCGCCACGCACCTCCTCGAGGGCGGCGCCGACCTGCGGACGATCCAGGAGCTCCTCGGCCACTCCTCCCTCTCCACGACGCAGGTCTACAGCCACGTGGACGCCAAGCGGCTCCGGAAGGTCTACGACCGTGCCCACCCGCGGGCCTGACTGCAACGGACACGACAGGGGTCAGACCCCGGCCGAGGCCGATCCGGTCGTGGACGGGTTCCTCGCCCTCCTCGCCGCCCGGCGCGCCCAGCGGACGGTCGACGCCTACCGGCGCGACCTCGCCGACCTGACGGCCTACCTCGGCAGGACGCCGACGACGGCCGGCTCGGAGGAGATCGAGCGCTGGCTGGCGGACCTGCGTGCCCGCGGCCAGGCTCCGAGCTCGATCGCGCGGCGCGCCGCGGCGGCCCGCACCTTCTACCGTCACCTCGTCGCCCTCGGCCTTCGCGAGGACAATCCGGCCGCAGAGGTCGACCTGCCCCGCCGGCGCCGGCGCCTCCCGCGCTCGCTCTCCCTGAGCGAGGTCGAGCGGCTCATCGAGGCGGCGAACGGCACGACGCCGCGGAGCTTTCGCGACCGCGCCCTGATCGAGCTTCTGTACGGAGGCGGGCTACGGGTCGGCGAGGCGGTAGCCCTGGGGCGCGGTGACGTCGACCTCGAGGCGCGCCTCGTGCGCTGCGTCGGCAAGGGCGACAAGGAGCGGGTCGTCCCGCTCGGCGCCCAGGCCGTGGAGGCGCTCCGCCGCTACCTGGCCCGTGGACGCCCCTACCTCGACCGGCGGCATCGTCCCGAGATCTTCCTCAACGCCCAGGGCGGCGCGCTTACGCGCGCGGGCGCGTTCCTGATCGTCCGGCGCCTGGCCGCCAAGGCCCGGCTCGACCCCGAGCGCGTGCACCCGCACCTCCTGCGTCACTCCTTCGCGACGCACCTGCTCGAGGGAGGAGCCGACCTCCGGAGCGTCCAGGAGATGCTGGGCCACGCCGACCTCGGCACAACTGAGATCTACACCCACGTGTCCGATCGGCGCCGCCGCGACACCTACTTCCAAGCCCATCCGCACGCGCGGCGGGCTCGAGGCGCCGGTGTCAGGCCGCTTCGGCGACCTCGTTGATCCGCCCGCTCCGAACGTCGTAGACCCAGCCCGAGACCTCGAGCGACTTCGGGAGGAGCGGCGACTCGCGGATCGCCCGCACGCTCGCCTGCACGCTGCCCTCGAGGCTCTCGAAGGGCTTGAAGTCGACGTCCGAGGCGTCCGCGCCAGCCTCGTCTCGCAGCTTGCCGCGGAGGTCGTCGTTGGAGAAGGTCAGCATCCCGCAGTCGGTGTGGGCGAGCACGGCGACCTCCTGCGTGCCGAGGAGCCAGTGGGAGATGACGAGCGAGCGGAGCGCGTCCTCGGTCACCAGTCCGCCGGCATTGCGGATCACGTGGGCATCCCCCTCCTCGAGGCCGAGGAACTTCGCGGGGTCGAGGCGCGCGTCCATGCACGTCACGATCGCCAGCCGCCGCCCGGGCGGCATCGGC